>Ga0316579_10000171_pt1 | contig 18869 bp, 17 predicted proteins | sample J5NA_2_FD_203074 | JGI IMG/M metagenome (GOLD analysis project Ga0316579, IMG submission 203074) | Rhizosphere microbial communities from salt marsh grasses in Alabama, United States - J5-7_160517rDrA | ecosystem: Host-associated > Plants > Roots > Rhizosphere | place: USA: Alabama | collected... | reverse complement strand
CAGGGGCGGCGACGAGGTGCACCTGAGCAACGAGGTGCGCATCGAGCGGGCAGGCTCGGGCGGCAGCCGGCCGGTCCGGCTCGACACCTCGGAGGTCACCATCTGGCCCCGACGGCAGTACGCCCAGGGGGACCGGCCGGTGCGCATCGAGAGCGAACGGGACTGGCTGACCGCCCAGGGCTTGAGACTCTGGTTCGCCGAGCCGGTGCGGGCCGAGTTCCCCGGCCGCGCCCATCTGTTCGTCGCCCCGGAAGATCCGTCACGGTAAGCCCCGAGGAAGCGCCACCATGAAAACACACCACGAGGCCCACCAAGGGACCCGACCCATCCGGCGACCGCCGTGCTCGACCGCACTCGCGGCGGGCGCCTGGATGCTCGCGGCCTTTGGGCTGGCCCTCCACCTGAGCCCTGCCTGGGCCCTGAAGGACGACGAGAAGCAGCCCATGCGCATCGAGGCGGACCAGGTGGAGCTCGACGAGGCCAAGAGCACCAGCGTCTACGTGGGCAATGTGCAGGTGAGCCAGGGCAGCATGCGGCTCACCGCCGACCACGTGACCGTGTATCACCGCGAGGACCGGCGCGTTAAGTACATCATCGCCCTGGGCCAGCCAGCGACCTACCGGCAGCTGTTGGAGGGAGAGCAGGGAGAGGTGCAGGCCTTCGCCAAGCGAATGGACTACAACGCCGAGAAGGACGAGCTGATCCTGACCGAGGACGCCCTGCTGATCCAGGGGACGGACCGGCTGAGCAGCGAGCGCATCGTCTACGACCGCGCGCGGGAGCGGATGCGGGCGGGGGGAACCGGTCGGGTCAACATCACCATCACACCCGAGCCCGCGGAGAAGAAGGACAGCCAGGTTCCCCCGCCGGCCCCCGCCCAGACGCGGGCCGGGGACCAAGCCCAGGGAGCCGCCCGGAGCGCGGGCCAGGACCGGACCGGCCCATGAGCGCACTGCGCGCCCTTGCGCTCAAGAAGAGCTACCGCAGCCGCCAGGTTCTCCAGGACGTCAGCGTGGAGGTGGACACGGGCGAGGTGGTCGGGCTCCTGGGACCCAACGGGGCAGGCAAGACCACCTGCTTCTACCTCATCGTCGGACTGATCCCGGCGGACCACGGACGCATCGAGCTCAAGGGCCGCGACATCACCCTGCTGCCCATGCACGCCCGGGCCGGTGCCGGCCTGAGCTATCTGGCCCAGGAGCCCTCGGTGTTCCGCAAGCTCTCGGCGCGTGACAACATCCTCGCCATCCTGCAGACCCGCCGCGACCTCAGTCGATCCCAACAGCGGGAGCGCTGCGAGCGCCTGCTCGAAGAGCTCGGGATCGCCCACGTGGGCAACTCCCTGGCCCTGAGCCTCTCAGGCGGAGAGCGCCGGCGTCTTGAGATCGCCCGGGCCCTGGCGGTGGACCCCGTGGTGATGCTGCTCGACGAGCCCTTCGCGGGCGTGGACCCGATCGCCGTCGGTGACATCAAGTCCATCGTGTCCCACCTGCGCGACCGCAACATCGGCGTCCTCATCACGGACCACAACGTACGCGAGACGCTGGACATCTGCGATCGCGGTTACATCATCAGCTCCGGGACCGTGATCGCCGCGGGCAGTCCTTCCGACCTGCTCTCCAACCGGCAGGTCCGGGAGGTCTACCTGGGGGCGGATTTCGCAATGTGACCGGTTCCCCCGCCGGGACCTGGTGCACTCCCCCCCCCGGTTGCGGTAGTCTAACGTTGCAATAGGCACCCTTATTGCAGAGTCCCTGCCGTCACTCAGCGCCTCGCGATACATGAAGCAAACCATTCAGCTTCGGCTCGGGCAGCACCTCACCATGACGCCCCAGCTGCAGCAGGCGATCAAGCTGCTGCAGCTCTCCACCATCGAGCTGCGCAAGGAAGTCCAGGAGGCGCTCGAAACCAACTACATGCTGGAGGAGGCCGACGAGGCGGAGGCCTACCCGGGCGGCGAGACGGCGGAGCCCCAGGGAGGCCCGGCGGGGCTCGCGGAGGGCGCCCCGACCCCGTCGGAGCCGAGCATCGAGCGCGAGGTCCAGGCCGAGCGCGACGAGATCCCCGACGAGCTGCCCGTGGACACCCGCTGGGACGACGTGTACGACAGCTATCTGCCCGTCTCGGGCGGAGGCGACGAGGGTGGCGACTTCGACCTCTTCGCCCAGCAGAGTCGTCCCGAAACCCTCCATGACCACCTGCAGTGGCAGCTCAATCTCAGCCGGTTGAGCCCCCGCGACGAGGCCATCGCCCAGGTCGTCATCGACGCCATCGATGCCGACGGCTATCTGCGGGCCGATCTGGAAGAGCTCCAAGCCGCCTTGGCGGGGGCCTTGGAGGGCGACGATCCCTCCGCGGAGGAGATCGAGACCCTGGTGCATCGGGTCCAGTCCCTCGATCCGCCGGGCGTGGCCGCCCGGGATCTACGCGAGTGCCTGCTGATCCAGCTGCGCCAGCTCCCGCCCGACCTGCCGGCCCGGGGCGCCGCCCTCGCCGTGTGCGCCCGCGGATTCGATCACCTGCCGCGCGGCGACGTGCCCGCGCTGATGCGCGGGCTCAATCTCGGCGAGGCCGAGGCGCGAGCGGCCCTGGAGCTGATCCGCCGGCTCAATCCCAAACCGGGCGCCCTGATCGCGCCGGCGCCCTCGGAGTATGTGGTCCCCGACGTCTTCGTGAGCCGTCACGAGGGGGCCTGGCTGGTCGAGCTGAATTCCGAATCTACGCCTAAACTCAGGGTGAACGCGGACTACGCCCGCCTCATCCGGCGCGCTGACCAGAGCGCGGACAGCGTCGCGCTGAAGAGCCACCTCCAGGAGGCCCGATGGTTCATCAAGAGCCTGGCAAGCCGCAACGATACGGTCCTGCGGGTGGCGTCGAAGATCGTGGAGCTGCAGCAAGGCTTTCTGGAGCACGGGGAGGAGGCGATGAAGCCGCTCATCCTGCGCGACGTGGCCGACGCCCTGGACCTTCACGAGTCGACGGTCTCACGGGTCACCACGCAGAAGTACATGTACACGCCCCGCGGCACCTTCGAGTTCAAGTATTTCTTCTCGTCCCACGTCAATACCGCATCGGGGGGCGAGTGCTCGTCGACGGCAATTCGTGCCCTGATCCGCAAGCTGATCGCCGGGGAGTCCGCGCGCCGGCCCCTGAGCGATAGCAAGATCGCCGACGAGCTCGCGGATCAGGGCATCAATGTGGCGCGACGCACCGTCGCCAAGTACCGAGAGGCCATGGGCATCCCGCCCTCGAACGAGCGCAAGCGCCTGGCCTGAGACGCCCTTCTGGTCCCAGGCTGTTTGAATCAACCGGAGCAGACTATGCAAATCAACTTGACGGGTCACCACGTCGACGTCACCGACGCACTCAAGGGCTACGTGGACAACAAATTCGAGCGCCTCGCCCGACACTTCGACCACGTCATCAACGCCCACGTCATCCTGAGCGTGGAGAAGCTCGCTCAGAAGGCGGAGGCGACCTTGCATGTCAACGGCGCCAAGGTCTTCGCAGACTCGGTCCACGAGGACATGTATGCCGCCATCGACGGGTTGATCGACAAGCTGGACCGCCAAGTGCTGCGCTACAAGGAGAAGAAAAGCAGTTACCGGACCAACGGCGGAAAGGGCGCGGAGGCCGAGTAGCCGTCCCCTGCACGGGCGTTGGGTCCGCGCCATTCTCCGGGCACCTCGAGCGGGAAAATCGGCCGTTCGAGGTGTTTTTCGTTGAGACCCGTGGCAAAGCGAGCTAGTGTGCCCGCCACGAGCCTGCCGCACGCCCGCGGCAGAGATGCGAGCCCGATGATTGCGGCGAGCGAGTAGCCTCACGGGAGGCGCTTGCCGCAGCGTTTCGCGGTGCCGAGCCGATGCCGGCAACCTCCAGGAGTCCCAGCCGATGTTCCGGCCCGATTTCATTACCGAGACTCGAATCGCCCGAGCTCTCGAGCTGAGCAGCAAGAAGCGCCTCCTGGAGGCCCTTGCTCAGCTTCTCGCGAGCGAGCACCCGGGGCTGAGCCCGGATACGGTCTTCGAGCGGCTGCTGGAGCGCGAGCGCCTGGGGAGCACCGGCCTCGGCCATGGCATCGCCCTGCCCCATGCCCGGGTCAGGGAGGTGAAGGAGGCGCTGGGCGCCTTCGTCACGACTGCCGAGGGGGTCGACTACGATGCCATGGACGGGGAGCCGGTGGATCTGGCCTTCGCCCTCCTCGTGCCCGAGGACGCCACGGAGGAGCACCTTCAGCTGCTCGCCCAGCTCGCGGGCCTGTTCAGCGACCCGAAAGTGCGCAAGCGGTTGAGGGACGCGGACTCCGCCGCGGCGATCCTGCGGATCTTCTCTGCCGATTGAAGGGGCCCCCGTGCCTCCGCCCCATGCCTGACAGCCTCCAGTCCCTCATCCGACACACGGCCCCCAGGTCCAGGCTGCGCTGGCTCACCCCCGAGCCCAAGGACACCCTGCCCCTGCGGGGCCACGACCCGGACCTCGCCAAACAATCACTGATCGGCTCGCTCAATTGCATCCACCCCAATCGGCTCCAGGTCATCGGCCACGCGGAGCTGGTCTATCTGGCCGGGCTCGGGGAAACCGCCCGCGCCGAGACCCTGGCCAAGCTGTTCTCCGAGCACCCGGCGGCCGTGATCTTCTCGGACGCCATCGAGCCTGACCGGGTCTTTCGCGACCATGCCAGACGCACCGGCATCCCGCTGCTGGGCACCCCCGTATCGGACGAGGAGCTGATCAACCAGCTGCGCTACTACCTCACCCACGCGCTGGCGGAGTCCACGACCCTGCACGGGGTCTTCATCGAGGTCCTCGGGATGGGGCTGTTGCTGGTCGGCGAGCCGGCGGTGGGCAAGAGCGAGCTGGCGCTGGACCTGATCAGCCGCGGACACCGACTGATCGCCGACGACGCCCCCCTGTTCGCGCGGGTCGCGCCGGAGCAGATCGAGGGCCGTTGCCCGGAGCCCCTGCGCGACTTCCTGGAGGTTCGCGGCCTGGGTATCCTGAATATTCGCGCCATGTTCGGCGAGGGGGCGGTGACGTGGCGCAAGACCCTCAACCTCATCATCGATCTCAAGCCCCTGAATCAATCGGTCCTGGAGCACATCGATCGTCTTTCGGGCAGCCTGTCGGTCACCAACGTCCTCGGGGTCACGGTCCCGCGTTTCACCATGCCGGTGGCGCCGGGCCGTAACCTGGCGATCCTGGTGGAGGCGGCGGTTCGCCACCAGATCCTCAGGATCCGGGGCTACGATGCTGGCGTGGACTTCATCGATCGGCAGGCGCGGGCCATCGCTAACGATCGGCCCGACCCACCGGGAGCCCGAGCCTGAGCCGCGAGCGCCATCAGGCGCAGCTCCGCCGCCACAACCTGGCCCCACGAGTGCCGCAAGCCCCGTCCCTTCCAACGACATGAAGCTCGTCATCCTCAGCGGTCTGTCCGGTTCCGGCAAGAGTGTGGCCCTTCACACCCTGGAGGACATGGGCTATTACTGCATCGACAACCTGCCGATCTTCCTGCTGAAGGACCTGGCCCTGGGGCTCCACGAGGGCCTCGATGCGGCCTTCCAGCGCACGGCCGTCGGGGTGGATGCGCGCACGGAGGGGGCCGAGTTCGAGAACCTCCCCGACCTGATCGAGGCCGCCCAGCGTCAGGGAGTCGACTGTCGCGTCGTCTTCCTCGACGCCCAGACCGACACCTTGATCCAACGATTCAGTGAGACCCGGCGACGCCACCCCTTGATGCGCGGCGAGCGCCCGCTGGCGGAGGCCATCGAGCTCGAGCGCCAGCTCTTGGAGCCGGTGCTGCGAGCCGCCGATATCCGAATCGACACGACCTCCACCAATGTCCATGAGCTGCGGCACCTGGTGCGCGCGCGACTGCTCGGGGCCGCTCCCCCAAGGGCCTCCATCCTGCTCCAATCCTTCGGTTTCAAGCACGGGGTGCCGCGAGACGTGGACTTCCTCTTCGACGTGCGCTGCCTGCCCAATCCCCACTGGCAAGCCGAGCTCAAGCCCCTGACCGGGCTGGATCAGCCCGTCGTCGAGTTCCTGGAGGCCAGTGAAGCGGTTCGTCGGATGCGTGAGGACATCGCCGCCTATTTCGACCGCTGGATTTCCCAGTTCGAGAGGGACGGGCGCAGCTATCTCAGCATCGCCATCGGCTGCACGGGGGGACAGCACAGATCGGTCTACATGGTGGAGGCCCTGCGCCGACATCTGGAGACGGCGGGCCACCGCATCATGATCCGGCACCGGGAGCTCTCATGAGCGTCGCTGTCCTGCTGATCACCCATGGATCCCTCGGAAGCGAGCTGTTGCGCATCGCCAGCGGCATCTTCGGTGCCTGTCCGGCCCGAGCGGAGGCCGTGGAGGTGGAGAACGACGCCCCCTGCGATCCCCTGCTTCAGGAAGCGGAACGTCGCGCCGATCACCTCGATGACGGGGACGGGGTCCTGGTGCTGACGGATCTCTACGGGTCCACCCCGGCCAACCTGGCGATGGCCCTGCTGGAGCGCCGCGACCACGTCCGTGTGCTGGCAGGTGTCAATCTCCCCATGCTGGTGCGCGCCCTGAGCTACGCGGCCCTGGACCTGGACCAGTTGGTGGACAAGGCATTGCAGGGCGGCCGCGACGGCGTCCTGGCCTGCGGCGCCCATGCAGGTGAGGTCTGAGCGGCCGTGGCGCAGCGAGAGATCGAGATCGTCAACCGTCTGGGGCTCCATGCCCGGGCGGCGGCCAAGCTCGTGAGCTGCGCCGGCGCCTTCACCAGCCGGATCGAGATCGAGCGCAACGGCCAGCGGGTCAACGGCAAGAGTATCATGGGGGTCATGATGCTGGCGGCCAGCCGCGGCAGCCGCATCATCCTCGATGCCACCGGTGAGGACGAGGAGGCGGCCCTGGACGCCCTGGAGGATCTGGTCCGGAGCCGCTTCGGGGAGGCGGAGTGACCATCGCGTTCCAGGGTATCGGAGTGGCCGCCGCCCGCTCGGTGGCCATCGGACCCGCCTTCATCACGGGACACGGGCTGCGCACCGCGACCCAGACCACCATCGCCCGGGATCAGATCGGGGCCGAGCTGGATCGCCTCAACGAGGCCGTCGCGGCGGCCCGCCGGGCCCTCAAGGCGGTGCGCGAGCAGATCCCTCCCGCCACGCCCCTGAACATCGCCGAGTTCATCGACACCCACCTGTTGATGCTGGACGACGTCGCCCTGGTGGACGAGGTCCGCCGCATCATCCGCGATCAGCTCTACAACGCGGAGTGGGCGCTTCAGACCCAGCGGGACGTCCTGGTGCAGATCTTCGACGAGATGGACGACCCCTACCTACGCACACGCCGGGACGACGTGGAGCACGTGGTCCATCAGATCCTGTCCTTCCTGCAGGGCGGGAGCCCCCACTTCGCGACCCCCGCCACCGATCTGGAAGGGGCCGTCGTGGTGGCCCGTGACCTGATGCCCGCCGACGCCATCGTGCTGCGCCACCGCGGGGCGGCCGCGTTCGTCACCGAATACGGCGGGCCCATGTCCCACACGGCGATTCTCGCCCGCAGCCTGGGCATCCCGGCCGTTGTCGGCATCCACAACGTCACCCGCTACCTGCGGCAGGGAGAGACCCTGGTGGTGGATGGAGAGTCCGGGACCGTCCTCGCGGACCCGGACGAGGGGACCCTCGCCTACTACCAGGGTCGCCGCGCCGCCATCGAGGTCCGCCGGGCACGGCTTCGCGACCTGGTGGGCCGCCCCGCGGTGACCCGGGACGGGGTGGCGGTCGAGCTGCTGGCCAACCTGGAGCTGCCGGAGGACACCGAGGCCGCGCGGGCCAACGGGGCCGTGGGCGTGGGCCTCTACCGCACCGAGTTCCTCTACATGAACCGGGACGACCTGCCGAACGAAGAGGAGCACCTGGCGAACTACGCCGAGATCCTCCGGGGCGTCGGGGGAATGCCGGTGACCATCCGCACCCTGGATCTCGGGGTCGACAAGCGGCTCGACGGCAGCGCCGTCACCGGTGTGTGCAACCCGGCCCTCGGCCTGCGGGCGATTCGTCTCTGCCTGAAGGAGCCGGAGCTGTTCCGCCCTCAGCTGCGCGCCATCCTGCGGGCCTCGGCCCTTGGGCCGGTTCGCCTCATGATCCCCATGGTCACCAATGTGCAGGAGGTGGAGACAGTCCTGGCCCTCATCGCGGAGCTGAAGACGGAGCTCGCCGACGAGGGCCTCGCCTACGACGCCGGGATTCCAGTCGGCGCCATGGTGGAGGTGCCCGCGGCCGCCCTGTCCGCCCGCGCCCTCGCGCGGCGCATGGACTTCCTTTCCATCGGGACCAATGACCTGGTCCAGTACACGCTCGCGATCGATCGGCTGGACGACGGGGTCAATTACCTGTTCGACCCGACCCATCCGGCCATCCTGAGGCTGGTACGCATGACCATCGAGGCCGGCCGCGCGCTCGATACCCCGGTGGCCATGTGCGGGGAGATGGCGGGGGATCCGCGCTTCACGCGCCTGCTGCTCGGGATCGGCCTGCGGCAGTTCAGCATGCAACCCGACGCCCTGCTCGACATCAAGGAGATCGTGCTGGGCTCAGACACCCGGGAGCTACGGTGGCACACGGCGCGCCTCTTCGCCCGCCTCGACGAGGTGGAGCCCGGTCAGTTGCTGGACGCACTCAACCAGATCAGCAATTGAACGATGGTGCCGGTCAGCGCGCCGGAGCGGTCAATGAGCGGCGCACAGATGCCCTAGCCCCGGTCGCACTCCCTGCAGATTCCGTAGATCACCAGGGAGTGGTCCTCGATGCGGAAGCCGTTCTCGGCGGCGATCGCTTGCTGGCGCTCCTCGATCAAGGCGTCCACGAACTCCAGCACCCGGCCGCACTTGACGCAGACGAGATGGTCATGGTGGGTGCCGTTATTGAGTTCGAAGACCGACTGCCCCCCCTCGAAGTGACGGCGGCACACGAGCCCCGCCCCCTCGAACTGGGTCAATACGCGGTAGACGGTGGCCAATCCGATGTCCTCACCGCTGCTTAGCAGCTCCTTGTAGACATCCTCGGCGCTCAGATGACGACGCTCGCTGCGCTCGAGCACCGCGAGGATCTTCTCCCGGGGTCGCGTGACCTTGAGCCCCGCCTCTTTGATCTGCTGGTTTTCCAAGCGTGAACTCCCGATTTCCTGGGGAAACGATAGGTATCGAAGCCGGGTCCTTTGAGGCTCGCCCTCCTGTTATCATGGCCGGGTTTGCCCCGTGTCCCGTCCCGAGACGATGCCTAGGCCCCACATAACCCAAGCGCTGCTTCTAGTCTCCCTCGCCGCGGCCTCAGGACTCGCGGGCTGCGCCGGAGAAGAGAAGCCCGACGAGTACCAGAGCTCCACCCTCGAGCGGCTGCCCTTCGTCTACAAGATGACGGTGCAGCAGGGAAATATCATCACCGAGGAGATGGTGGATCAGCTGCAGCTCGGCATGACCAAGACCCAGGTGCGGTACCTGCTCGGAACCCCCGTCCTCACCGATTTCTTTCACGCTGACCGGTGGGACTACACCTACAGCCTCCAGCGGGGCCACCAGGACATGGAGGTCAAGAAGCTGACCCTGTACTTCCAGGACGATGCCCTGGCCCGGATCGAGGGTGACCTGCGTCCCGACCCCAATCGCGCCGCCGCCCGGGAGCCGAAGGAGATCGTCGTCCCCGTCCCGGACTACGAGAAGCGCCAGGGCCTGATCCGGCGCGGCTTGAAGGCAATCGGCCTGGAGTCTGCCGACTGACGGCTGTGGGACCACCCCGATCCGAGGAGGCACGCCGACCCGGTGCCAGGATGGCCTCTGTTCAGGGTCTCCCTAAGCCCCTCCTTTGCGCATCGGCTTGCCCTCCTGGGCCCGCCGTTTGCGGGTCTCCTTCGGATCGGCGATGAGCGGCCGGTAGATCTCCACCCGGTCCCCGTCCTCCAGGGGCTGTTCGAGGGCCGCGAGCTTGCCGTAGATGCCTACCCTGTAACGCTGCAGATCGATCTCGGGGCACTGATCGAGGACCCCCGAGCCCTCGATGGCGCCCCGCACAGTCGTGCCAGGGACCACCTCCATGGGCCGCAGCACCTGGGTCTCGGGACCCACGTAGGCGACCGCGACCTTGAGGAAGGTCGCGACCGAGTCAACCACGGAAGACCTCATCCGCCCGCTTGCAGAAGGCGTCCACGAGGGAGTTGGCGATCTGATTGAAGACCGCCCCGAAGGCCTTGTCGATCAGCCGCCCGGAGAACTCGAAGTCCAGCTCCAGCTCCACCTTGCAGGCATCCTCACGCAACGGGGTGAAGCGCCAGCCTCCATGGAGCTTGCGGAAGGGGCCGTCCAGCAGGGCGATGTCCATCCGGGTGTGGCGCTCGAACCGATTGCAGGTGCTGAAGGTCTGATGGATCCCCAGACGCGCCACCTCGATGCGCCCACAGATCTGATCCGCGCTCTCGGAGATCACCTCGGTGCGTTGGCACCAGGGAAGAAACTCAGGGTAGGACCTCACGTCGTAGACGAGGTCGAACATGCGCGGTGCCGAATAGGGGACCAGGGCGGACTTCTTGACAACGGCCATCGTCAACCCAACCCGAAGCCCCGGAGGAGACCCAGGGCATTGAGGAGCACCAGGGCCACGGCCACCGGTGAGACATACCGCACCAGGAAGCGCCACAGTCTAAAGCCCATACCGCCACCCATCCCGAGCTCGTCCTCGGTCGCCCGACGAGGCAGCACCCAGCCCGCGAAGACGGCGATCAGGATGCCCCCCAGGGGCAATAGGACATTGGCCGTGAGATAGTCGAACAGATCCAGCACCCCCTTGCCGAAGAGGGTGTAGCCGGACCATTGGTTCAGTGAGAGCAGGCAGGCGATCCCCAGCAGCCAGACCGCCGCACCGGCCAGGACCGAGGCCCGCACCCGGCTAAAGCCCCGGTTCTCCACCAGCCAGGCCACGACCGGCTCGAGGAGTGAGATCCCGGAGGTCCAGGCGGCGACCACCAGAAGCAGGAAGAACAGGGCCCCGAAGAAGGACCCGCCCGGCATCTCGCCGAAGGCGATCGGCAGGGTGACGAAGATGAGGCCGGGTCCGCTGCCCGGCTCCAGGCCATGGGAGAAGACGATCGGGAAGATCGCGAGGCCCGCGAGCAGGGCCACCGCGGTATCCAGGAAGGCGATGATCACGGTGTTCTGCAGGATGGAGGCGTCGCTCTTCAGATAGGAGCCGTAGATCATAATGGCGCCCATCCCGAGGCTGAGGCTGAAGAAGGCCTGGCCCATGGCACTCAGGATGGCCTCCCCGACGTGGTCCCCGAGCCGACCGAAGTCCGGCGCGAAGAGATAGCGGGCGGCGGCCCCCACGTCGCCGGCCTGCGCGGCGTAGCCCACCATGATCAGAAGCAGGATGAAGAGGGCCGGCATCATCCACCTCACCGCCTGCTCCAGGCCACTCGACACCCCGCGGGCAACCACCAGGACGGCGAGCACCATGAAGATGGTATGCCAGGCCAGGAGCCGCTCCGCGTCCCCGGTCAGGCCGCCGAAGAGGGCCACCGAGCCGGCCGCGTCGATCCCGCTGAAGGCGCCGCCGGCGGCGCGCACCACATAGGCCAGGGTCCATCCGGCGATGACGCTGTAGAAGGACAGGATCAGGAAGGCGGAGACGATGCCCATCCACCCGAGCAGGGACCAGGCCTGGGACTTTCCCTCCTGACGCGCCAGGGAGCTCATGGTGTTGATGGGGCTCTGGCGGCCACGCCGGCCGATCAGGATCTCCGCCATCATGATCGGGATGCCGATCGCCGCCACGCACAGGAGGTAGACGAGGACGAAGGCCCCACCGCCGTACTCGCCGGCCGTGTAGGGAAAGCGCCAGATATTCCCCAGACCCACCGCGGAGCCGGCAGCGGCCAGGATGAAGGCCAGCCGGGTCGACCACATGCCATGGATCGAGGTGGTCGCTGACATTGCGGCTCCTAGGTCGATGAGTGGGGAAGGGGGCGGAGCCCGTCCTGCCGGGCGGCCTCGGGACACCGCGTCCTCGCGGTATCCGCGACGGATGATCGGGCATTGTCCGGCAATCGGCGGTGCGGCTCAAGGAACGCGCCGGGGTCCCGGAGATGCACGCCGATGGTCAGGAGTGCGGGGACCCTGGCAGGGTCTGATAAACTCAGTAGTGACACACGAGGACGCCGATACGCTGACGCCCTCCCCTAAGGAGGGTCCGACATGAACCGCCATCCAAGCCCCGCGCGAGGGGCCGCACGCATCGCGCTGGCCCTGACGCTCGCCCTCGCCGCCCCGGTGCACGGTGTCGATGAGCTCCCCCAACCGGCACCCGGGGGGACACGGGGAGACGCCCCCCTCGACTCTCCCAGCGCGTTGTGGGACCAGGTCAAGAAGGACTCGCGCAATGCCTGGGGCGAGGCCTCCGAGACCTCCCGGGATGCCTGGGGGAAGACCCGGGACGAATCCGTCCGGGCGTGGGATGAGGCGACGGACAAGGAGACCTGGCGCAAGGCCAAGGAGGACTCCCGCTCGGCCTGGGAAGCCACCAAGTCATTCACCCGACAGAGCTGGGAGAAGGCGAAGTCCGCGGTGACGGGTGCACCGGCCGAGCGCAGCCCCGACTAGCCATCGAGCCGCTGGATCACCAGGCACAGGTACCCGAGGCGCCTCAACCCCGGGTCCGGACCTCCACAAGCGGCACCTCCCAGGCGTCCACGCGGTAGCGCTCGCGCAGCGCGGGGTCACCGTCCTCCCGGTAGCGACGGATCAGGGCGGCGACCCGGATGGCCTCGACCTTCGGCAACCGCGGCAGCCACTCGGCGGACGCGCGTCGGGACAGGCGCGCCACGGGTGGCCCTCCCGGTTCGTGATCGAGCATGACCCGCCCGCCTTGGGCCCTTGCCCACAGTGGGTCCCCGGTATCGAGGGCCGCGACGCGCGCGTGAATGGGGTGCCCCGGAGGCAGACGCCCCGCATAGCCGAGGTCCAGGTCCGCGGGGCCGAGCAGCCTGTAGCGGCGACCCATGACCTCGAGCGGCGGCGGCTCCAGGCTCGGCCGAAGACGAAGCAGCCAGTCGCCCGAGATCTCGCCGGTCCAGGTCATGGACCCGTCGTCGACCCGGCCCAGCGTCAGCGTCTCCCGAGCACGCGTCATGCCCACGTAGAAGAGCCGCCGCTCCTCCTCGCCCCATGCCCCCGGCCTCCCCCCTCCATCGGCGATGAGGACATGGGGGAACTCCAGCCCCTTGGCCCCGTGCAGGGTGGCGAGCAGGACGCCGTCCCCGAGGCTGTGCTCCCGACGCTGCTCCCCCAGGGTCTCGTAGCAGAGCTCCAGGACCTGGACGGCAGGCACCACGGCATCGCCTGCCTCGTCCGACCAGGCACGGATCAGGTCCCGGACGATGCGCCCCCAGGGACCGCTTCCGTCCATCCAGGGTGCGCCCTCCCGCTCGATCGCCGGACACTCGCCTTCTGGCCCCAGAAGATCCCGGACGCTCACCCCCTCCTGTCCCAACCCCTTCAGCCGGTCCAGGAAGGCCGCGACCTCACGCACCCGGTGCAGCGGCGGCAGCTCTTCCCTCCAGGCGACGGGGACCCCGGCCGCCTCGCACAGGGCCCGTATCGGCTCCAGGACCGCACGGGTGCGGGCGAGTATGGCGAAGTCCCTCCAGTCCCCGCCCCCGAGCCGGCGCAGCTCCGTCGCACGCGCGAGCAGGGCGGCGGCCTGGCGGCCGGCGTCCGCCGTCTCCAGCACCAGCACCCGGCCGCGTGTGACCGGATCGCAAGCCTCCCAGCGCCCCCCCGGCGGGTCCTTGCGGCGGCGTCCATCCACCCGGATCGGCCGGTCGGTCTTCATGCGGTCCCGGTTGTGGGTGATCAGGGCATTGGCGGCGGCGACGATGTGCCCGCTCGAGCGGTAGTTCTCCACCAGATGGTGGACCTCGGCCTGGTAATCCTCCCGGAAGCGGTGGATGTAAGCGACGTTGGCCCCGCGGAAGCCATAGATGTTCTGGTCGTCATCCCCCACCGCCAGCAGGGTGAGCTTGCCCTCCTCCCGGGTGCGCCCCGCGACGGCGGAGATCAGGCGGTACTGATCGGCGTCGATATCCTGATACTCGTCCACCAGGATGTGGCGATAGCCGGCGAGCAACCGATCGCGCAGGGCGTCCGGCTCGATCCCGGGAATCTCGGTGCGCCCCTCCAGGAGGTCGCAGGCGCGGGGGATCAGGGTCTCCAGGTCGGCGCCGACGTCCGCCCGGCCCTCGAGACGCTCGGCGAAGGAGCAGCCGGTGAGCCGCATGGCGAGCCCATGATAGGTCTGGACGGTGACGCCCCGGGCGTCCTCCCCCACCAGGTCCACCAGACGTCGGCGAAGCTCCAGGGCCGCGCCGCGGTTGAAGCAGACCACCAGGATCCCGCGCGGGTCCACCCGGCGCACCCGCAGCAGGTAGGCGCAGCGGTGGACCACCACCCGGGTCTTGCCGGAGCCGGGCCCGGCCAGGACCAGGCGGTTACCCTCGTCCGGGGCGGCGACGATCTCGGTCTGGGCCGCATTGCCGAGGGAATCGACGATGCGCCGGAAGGACTCGGCCGTGGTGGCCCGCTCCAGGATCTCCCGACGGTCGGGGAAATAGCGCTTGACGAAGCTCGCCTTGTCCAGGGTGAAGTAGGCGGTAATGAGGGCGAGCGCCTGACGGATCTTCTCCGTGCCCAGGCGCGCGTACTCGTTCATCACGTGGATCTGAAAGATCCGCTCCCCGTAGTGCTGCGCGAGGGGCTGATACTGGGCCTTGCTGTAAGGCCGGCCCTTGCCCTCGGGCAGCAGGCGGATGGTCATCGCCTGCCGGAAGACGGCAAGGCCGCGCTGCAGCACGATGGCCCCCTGCTCGTGCAGGAACATCAGGCCGCGGTCCACGGCCGCGAGTGGATCGCGCAGGCTGCCCCCCAGGGTCAAGTCCGCCTGGAGGCTCCGGGTCAGCTCCTCGGTGCCGAAGCTGACCAGTAGATCGGCCCCCGCGGGGGCCTCCGCCGGCAGCTTGGCGATGAGGGCACGCAGGATCACACCAGCCACCGCCTGCCGGCGCTCGGCGGTCGCGGTGAGCGTGCGCCAGTCCCGATGGAGCCGGACCCGATAGTGGTCCCGATCGCTCTGGCGAAACTCCAGGCTCCCCCGCTCGCCGGCAAGCCCCCGCCCGTCCCGGGCGAGGCTCGCGAGGAGGTTTCGCAGGGTCTCGGGGTTGCTGTCGTAGCCCAGGTCCAGGAGATGCTGGTTGAGCCGGCGCAGGGACAGGGACTGCCAATCGCCGGTCTCGGCGTCCGGGGCCTCTCGGCGCAGGGCATCCAGCATGGCCCGCTCCAGGGCGCACACACGATCGAGGATCTGCTCCGAGCTGTTCTTGACCTTGTGGCGCAGGAAGGCGCTGAGCTGGGGACCCTGGTGCAACAGCCCCGCATTGGCCATGTCGTGCAGGGTGCGCAGGACACGCAGCGAAGCGGTCTCGCCCGTATCCCAGCTGCACCGCTCGGACTCGACGCGCCCGAAGGCCGGCAGCCGGGCCAGCTCGTCGGCCGTGAAGCCTTCGTCCGGATCGGCGTTGATGAGGGCCTCCAGCACCGCGAGCCAGCGCGCCTCCTGGGCGGCGGAGAGGCGCAGTGGCGCGATACGCCGGCGGGCCTCGTCGAGGCTCGCCACCGCCGGTCGGCCCTGGAAGACGCGGGTGCGGTTCTCGTTGCGCTCCACCATGCCCGCCCGCTCCAGCCAGGCGACGGCGACCCGCACCCGGGTGTCCGCCTGGCGGTCCTCGGCGTCGAAGCCGAGGCGCAGCTCCTCGTCCCGGAGCAGCTCGCCGCTGGTCAGCACCACCGTGTCCTCGGTGCCGCGCCGCGCCCGTCGTAGTCCCCTGAGGATCTCGGCGATGTCCTGGCGGGTCAGCTCGGAGAGGGCCTCCATCTGGAACTGGCGCTCCACGTCCTGCTCGTCGTAGAGCAGGACGCAAAGGGCCGGGTCGCGGTCCCGCCCGGCCCTCCCCGCCTCCTGCACGTAGCTCTCCAGGGAGCCCGGGACGTCCAGATGGACCACGAGGCGCACGTCCTCCTTGTCCACCCCCATGCCGAAGGCGTTGGTCGCGCAGATGACCTGGACCTCCCCGGCGACGAAGGCATCCTGGATGCGGCGCTTCTCGGGGGCCGGGAGTCCGGCGTGAAAGGCATCCACGGACCAGTCTTGGGCGCGCAGATACTGGGCGAGTTCCTCGGTGCGCCTTCGGGTCGAGGCATAGACCACCGCGCCGCCACGTCGCTCGCCAGCCCGGGCCAGATGACCTTCGAGGATCGCGTGCACCCGGGCGGGCTTCTCCATGACCCGGGCGACCTGGACCTCGAAGGCCAGGTTATCCCGCTCCACCCCGCCCTGGAACAGCCGCAGCCCCAGGCCAAGGTGCTCGCGGAAATAGGCCAGGATCTCGGCGGTCACGTCCCGCTTGGCGGTGGCCGTGAAGCAGGCCACCGGCGGCACCGGCACCCCCTGACGCTCGGCCAGCTCCCGGATGAAGCGCCCAGCGTAGAGGTAGTCCGGACGGAAGTCGTGTCCCCACTTGGAGAGGCAATGGGCCTCGTCGAAGACCCAGCAGCCGATCTCCCGGGTCTCCAGGGCGGACCGGAAGGAGGCGTTGCGCAGCTGCTCCGGCGAGACATAGAGGAGCGCCGCGTCCCCCAGACGCACCCGCTCCAGCACCTCCCCCCGCTCGGGCGGGGTGAGCATGCCGTAGAGGGCCGCAGCGGCGGTGGTCCCGGTCTTGCGCGCGAGGTTGTCCACCTGGTCCTTCATCAGGGCCTGCAAGGGCGATATGACCACCGTCAGCACGCCTCGGCGGAGGTTGCGCACCAATGCAGGGAGCTGAAAGCACAGGGACTTGCCGCCACCCGTGGGAAGGATGGCGAGCTGGGAGCCGCCGCCCATGCCGTGGGTGACCACCGCCTCCTGAAGACTGCCCCCGTCTGCCGCCGCCGGAAGGGGACGGAAGGCGTCGAAGCCGAACCAGCGCTTGAGCTGAGCCCGGGGGTCGTGGACCGCACGACACCAGGCGCACCCCGGGTCACCGCAGGGCAGGTCCCGCAAGAGCCGGATCAGCTCGGCGCTCTCCGGGAAACGACGTCGGACCCAGTGCGGCAGGATGGAGCGGGCACCCGCCACCTGGAGCCAGGCGGTCGCAAAGGCGACGGCGGGTCGCAATCGCGGCTCGCCGAAGTGGCGCATCGCCAGCGCACGCGCCACGCGCGCACAGACACGCCCCTCCCACAGGCGCTGCACCAGATCCAGGGCCCCACGCACGTCCGGAAGCTCGGCGCTGAGGGCGGCAAAGACCAGCGAGACGCCGCTGCCGCCGGTCGCCGCGGACTCCAGATCGGTCGCGCCCCGGAAGGAGAAGCGGTAGAGGGAGAGCAATCCGAGGTCCCGGCCCGTGGCACGCCGGGCGAGCTCGACCCACTGCTCCCGGAACACCCGACCCGCCAGGCGGCAGTCCGCGACCGGGTCCGAGACCGTGTCCCGAACCAGCTTGTAGTCCTTCACCAGCCGGTGATAGGGATTCTCGGGGAAGGCCAGGGGCGAGAGGAACAGGGTATCCACCACCGGCCGATTCAAAAGGTCCAGGGCGGGCTGATGGGCCCGCAGGGTGTGGAGATCGTGCCCGAGCAGGTTGTGGCCCAGCACCAGCTCCGCATCACCCGCGAAACGCTCAAGCTCAGCCAGTGCCGTCCCTTCGTCGAGCCGCCCCTGGCGCAGGAACTCCCGCCCGCCCCGCAGGGCACCGATCTTGCGGATCTCACCATTGGGACCCGTCTCCAGGTCCAGCAGGAGGCAGCGGGAAAGGAACGCGTCGAGCCCGGGGTCCACGGTCACAGTATCGCCGAAGGCCACGGATTCAGGGTGACAGGCCCCATCCCGAAAAACGGGGCCCCATCGGGGCCGTGGTACCATCGCGTGCAAGTGGTATGGGGGACCTAGCATGTACATCCTTTTGCTCAGCATCCACGGCCTGATCCGGGGCCACGAATTGGAGCTGGGGCGGGACCCTGACACCGGCGGTCAGACCAAGTACGTCGTCGACCTCGCCCGCGCCCTGGGGGCACGCTCCGACGTGGACCAGGTGGACCTGGTCACCCGGCGGGTGCTCGACCCCGCGGTGAGCGAGGACTACGGCGTGCCCATCGAGCCCCTGTCGGAGAAGGCACGCATCGTCCGCATCGAGTCCGGCCCCGAGGGCTACATCCGTAAGGAGCAGCTTTGGGATCACCTGGACGCCTTGGTGGACAACCTGCACGATTGGCTGAGGGAGCAGGGCCGATGGCCGGACCTGATCCACAGCCACTACGCGGACGCGGGCTACGTGGGGGTCCGCCTCGCCCACCTGCTGGGGACCCCGCTGGTGCACACGGGCCACTCCCTCGGGCGCGACAAACGTCAGCGCCTTCTGGCGGCCGGGGTGGACGGGGAGGAGATCGACCGCCGGTACAACATGGTGCGGCGCATCGACGCGGAGGAGGAGGTCCTGGCCAGCGCGGACCTGGTGATCGCCAGCACCCGCAACGAGATCGACGAGCAGTACGGGCTCTACGACTACTACCATCCGGAGCGCATGGTCGCGATTCCACCGGGGACGGACCTGGACCGCTTCCGCCCTCCCACCCCGGACGACCCCGCTCCTCCCGTTTGGGCCGAGGTCGATCGCTTCCTCGACGAGCCGGACAGGCCCCTGATCCTCGCCCTCTCCCGGGCCGACCCGCGCAAGAACCTGGGATCCCTGGTGCGCGCCTACGGGGAGTCCCCCAAGCTCCAGGAGCAGGCGAATCTGCTGATCGTCGC
>Ga0316579_10000170_pt1 | contig 18884 bp, 17 predicted proteins | sample J5NA_2_FD_203074 | JGI IMG/M metagenome (GOLD analysis project Ga0316579, IMG submission 203074) | Rhizosphere microbial communities from salt marsh grasses in Alabama, United States - J5-7_160517rDrA | ecosystem: Host-associated > Plants > Roots > Rhizosphere | place: USA: Alabama | collected... | reverse complement strand
GTCAAACCGGCTATAGCGAGGTATTTGTTGCTGATCATTTTCATACTCTCCTTAAATTTCCGATCCTGAAATCTCATTATTTGCCCTCGAACAATACTTTGACGGACTTATTAACCGACCCATCACTGACATAGCCGATTGCCCCAGGCGTTCTCGCCACGCGCTCCAATACGGCCTTATCGCCGGAATATTCCTTAGGCGGAACCCCTTCGCCGGTGAAAACGAGCTTGGCCCAATATGCCTTGAGCTGGCTGGGACTCTTGCCCACTACCTTGTTGTAAAATTCTTCTTTGGCGTCATCACCGTCCTTGTGCTCGATAACCTTGATTTGCGTACCGTCCGGCAGCTTGGTCATTTTGCCTAAAAATATTTCGGCCGCCTGCGCAGCAGTTATCGAGTTCATGCCTAAATCGGGATTTCCAATTACAGCAACACCGGCAGACGCAGCTTGCAGGCCAAAAAACAATAACGACGCCGCCAAAGCGGCCAAGTATTTCGGTTTACACAATAGATTTCCCATCTCTTGTCCCCTTTTCCTTTGCTGATCGTTTTTACTACCTCCAAAATTACCCGCGCTTGACGGAATACCGCCAAGCATTTCCTGTTGAAACGCACTGCTATTGCTGTATTTAGCGGAAACAGCAGAATAATTCCTTTTTATATTAAACATTCGCCCTTCCTTGTGTGCCCTTGAGAATATCTTATGCCCTGAATAACGGGACGATAATTAGTCAACTGTTATACCTTGAACTGGCCGACCAAACCCTGCAGGCGCATGGCCAGCCCAGCCAGCTCTTCACTGGCGCTAGCGGTCTGCCCCGCACCTTCCGCAGTTTCCTGTGCGATGTTATTAATGTTGGTGATGTTACGATTGATCTCTTCGGCGACGCTGCTTTGTTGCGCTGCCGTCAGCGCGATCTCCGTATTCATTTTGTTGATACCGGATACTTTACTGGTAATAACCTCGAGTGCGTTCCCGGCTTGAGCCGCCTGACTGGCACTTTCCGTAGCCTTTTCCCGACCCGATTGCATCACCTGCACAGCGTCACGCGCTTCACTTTGCAGGCGTTCGATAATCTCTCTAATCTCGCTGGTCGATTGTGATGAACGCTGAGCGAGTACCCGCACTTCGTCGGCAACAACTGCAAACCCTCTGCCCTGTTCACCGGCACGCGCCGCCTCGATGGCCGCATTCAAAGCCAGCAGATTAGTCTGATCGGCGATATCCCTGATCACATCAAGCACCTTGCCGATATTGGTGCTTTCCTGCTCGAGCTTGTGTATCGCACTAGAAGTCGCTTCGACTTCTGAGACCAAGGCATCGATGGTATCAATGGTTCCGGCAACCACGTTCTTGCCGCCCACCGATTCCTGATCGGCCTGCTGTGCCGCCTGGGCCGCTTCGGAGGCATACTGCGCCATGCTTTCAATGGTCGTGGTCATCTCATTGGTCGCACTGGCCAGCTGTTCGGTCTCCTGCTGCTGGTGGCCTGCGCCTTCTTTAGCCTGCATGACGATATTCGACATCTCCTCGGCCGCGGCGGCCAAATGTGATGTGGAATTCACCACTTCACCGATAATGCCGCGCAGACGCTGCACGAAGGTATTAAACCAGCGCACCAGTTCGCCCACCTCGTCCTTGCCTTTGCTCTTGAGCTGGATGGTCAAATCCGCTTCACCGCTGGCGATATCCTCGAGCGACTTGGCGACGTCTTTAATATCGGCGGTCACCATTCGCGCCACCCAGAATGCGATGCTGATTAGCAGTCCCATGACGATAACACCCATGACCAAGCCTACCGCCAATACCTCAACGCTTCGGGCATTGACCTCTTTTATTGCATTGATGAAATCATTCCGGCTTTCATCACGGGTCTGGGTTAAGTCTTTTTCCAGTTTCTGCAGTGCATCCCTGCTCTTTTTCATGCTGGCTTGGGCCTGGCCCATATCCGCCGTGCCGGCGATCATTGCCCTGGTCAGGGGAATCACCGTATCCAGATAATCTGATAAAGATCTTTTTATCGCAATGATCTCATCCTGTTTTAACTTATCTGCCGGGTCCAGATTCTTTTCGAGCTGGGCTACATTCTGTTTCATTTCATCGGCGAGCTTTTGAGCATCGTCCACCATCGATGGCTCGCCGGTCGTTGCCGCGAAAATCAGGTCCTGTTTGACCTTATCGAGCAGGCTGAGATTCTTACCTGTCAATTCCAGGGCCGGCAGATAATTATCTTGTACCTCTCCCAGAATATTGGAATTGATCTTTCCTGCGGAATAATTGACCGCCAGATAGATGGCAAAACCGACTACTCCGATCACTCCCGGCAGGAGGATCTTGTACTTAAGAGAGAAATTTCTTAACGGATTCATTATTAACACCCTCAAACGCTGAAACGGCCTGTCTGCTTTATCCAAAAGTCAATAGTTATTTCCCGCTGTCCTTACTTATCGACGGCAAATTATCAAGCTTTAATTCCCGATTTCATGCTTATTACGTGGATCGATAAGCTCCGCGAGTTTTAGCGGCTGGAGTTCTTTCTTCTGCACAAACAAATGAATATAAGTGATTTCTTATATTTATAGGTCTACACAAACACAAACGAAGCCGTGCCCCTGTAATTACCATTTCACCACTCAGCCAGGAACTAAATTGCCGGGATCAAGCCCCTGTTAGGGAAACGATAATCATCCTAGTTCGGCGCCGGACTTTTCGACCGACAGGTAGGGCCACGGCCCATCACCCAATCTTTTTGTCATGGTCACGGCAGAGTCACAAAGCGTAATCTCACAACACGGCAATGATGATGCTCATTCTAAAAATACAGCGGATGCTTGAAGCATATATAAGGAGGGGAATCTAACCGATCAAGCTTGGAGCAATGACGCTACTGGCCCTGATATTTATATGGCCATTTGAATTACAGTGACGAATTGAATACCTGCATTACGACTTCATTCATACTGGAAGTGATTTGCGACATCGCGCCTGATATCCTCCGCCACTCGGTCAACGGCGCGACCTACACTTTGACACATCGCCAATCCCGGCGCGTTATCGGGACCAGCCTCGATGCCGTAAAAGATTATCATCTCGGGACTATGTCCCAAGGTTTCGGCCAATGTACACATGGTACTCAGATCAATGCCATGGCTGGATAAAACCTTTGTTGCCGGAAGCGGGGAATCTATATCGGTCAAACGGTATATCGTACCGGGGGAGCCACAATATCGCACTGCGTCTACTACTATGGCGATGTCGGCATTCATCAATAAGCTTAATAGCTCGCTCACCGGAGAACGGCAAATGGTTACTACGACATGCTCGCCATAAGCGGCGACTTGCTTGGATGCAAGTAAAGTCTCCACAACATTCCAGCCGGCCCGATCATCAGCGAATGGGGAACCGATACCGATGATTGTCAAACGCGGCATCTTGAATATTCAGCGGCGCTGTAACCGTAAATCAAGAAAGTGTGTAGCGCAGGAGATACAAGGATCATAATTTCTGATCACCTGCTCGCAGTGAAAGCGCAATTTATCTTGGTCTTGATCTAAGCCCACAGCCAATAACGCCTGCTGCAGATTTTCTTCGATACGCGCCTGATTCTGGCTGGTAGGCGGCACGATACGGGCGGTGACGACCTCTCCGCGTTCATTTAATTCATAACGGTGCCACAACAGACCTCGAGGGGCTTCGGTACATCCGTAGCCCACGCCAGCAGTGGGTGTCACGCAGTCCGTGCCGGGAAAATCGGGCAGGTGATAGTTCTCGAGTATCCGCAACGCCTCCCATAACGCATAATAAATCTCGACGGCCCGCGCCACGATGCTGTGAAACATGTTGGCACTCGGCCAGCGGATGCCGGTTTCAGCCAGCAATACCGTCACCGCGTCAGGCAAACGGTCACGATTGAGATTCACCCGCGCCAGAGGCCCTACCAGATAAGGTTTGTCGTCGAGCAAGCAATGCAGGGCCGTGGAATGGGGAACCTGATGCTCTTTAAAACGATTCTCGAATTCGGCAATATCAATATCCAGGCCCTGATCGGAGATGATGCGTCCCTCGTTCATGGGATATTCCACGGGATGACGCAACGACACGCAGGTGAAGCCCTGCACCTCATCGGGCAGATCCAATCCGGCGGTCCAGCGCACCAAGTCGGCGGCCTCAGGCAAGGCGGCGCGCAGCCTGACACACAAAGCGCTTACTTCCTCCACGGCGGGGGCGTGATGAAAACCGCCGACCCGGGCCCCGATGGGGTGTACCGAGCGCGCACCGCATAGCTTGATTAGCTCATTGCCCAGCGCCTGCAGGCGCAGACCCCGGCGCACCTCCTCGGGATGGACCTTGGCCATCGCGGTGATGCTGTCGAAACCGAGAAAATCCGGCGCCGCCAGCAGATGAATATGCAGACTATGGCTTTCCAGCCATTCGCCGCAATAAAACACCCGGCGCATGCCGCGCACCCAGGGACCGGGGTCGATAGCCAAGATGGATTCGAGGGCATGAACCGCGCTCATCTGATAAGCCACCGGGCAAATACCGCAGATACGCGCTACCAGATCGGGTACCTCGGCATAGTCGCGTCCCTCCAAAAGCTTCTCGAACAAGCGCGGCGGCTCGTAAATCCTCAGTTTGAGATCGACGATACGGTCGGCCTCGATCAGCACCTCCAAGGCACCTTCGCCCTCGACGCGCGCCAAGGCAGGAACATTGATGGCAATGCGCCGCTCCTCGCTCATGGCTTACCCCGCACCTGCCGCGCGGCCTGCACGAACACCGGCGCCGCCGCATTGACGCTCAGAAAACGGCGCGCTATGGCCTCGGGCATCAATCCCAATCCCGCGAAACGCCTCGACAATGAGGCGGTATTGACGTTTTCCGCGGGTCCGTAACAGGCATAACACTCGCGACCGAAACTGGGACATAGGGCACCGCATCCGGTCTGAGTTACCGGCCCCATGCAAGGCATGCCCTTGGCCACCAGCACACAGACATTGCCGGCGCGCTTGCATTCCATACATACACTGTCTCGACTTACTACCGGCACCACGCCTAACAGCAGGGCGCGCACCGCGGCCAACACCTGCTGCGTATTCACCGGACAGCCCCATAATTCGAGATCAACCTTCACATGGGCGGCGATGGGCGTGGACGTAACCAGGCTGTCGATATACTGCGGCGAGGCGTATACCGCATCGATCCAGCCCTGGCCGTCGGCGAGGTTACGCAGCGCCTGCACCCCGCCCGCGGTCGCACAGGCGCCGATGGTAATTAAATATTTGCTGTTATCGCGTATGCGATTAATACGCTCGATGTCTTCCGGTGTGGCGACACTGCCTTCCACAAAGGCTATATCCACCTGCGCCTCTGCCGCCATCTGCCCCGCCTCGACGAAGTGCACGATATCCACCAGCTTGCTCAAACTGATCAGCGCTTCGCCGGCGTTGAGAAAGGCCAACTGGCAGCCGTCGCAACTGGAAAATTTATGCACCGCCAGTCGCGGCTTAGAGCCGCTCAAGGCGGCGTTATCCTTGTGAGATCTCATCAGAATCCCCGTACCCCGAATAATTCCATGACCTCCGGATAGGAAAACACCGGTCCGTCTTTACAGATAAACTTGCCGCCATATTGACAATGACCGCAATGCCCGACGGCGCATTGCATATTGCGCTCCATGCTGAGATAGATCTCGGCCTCATCCACGCCCCGTTGCGCGAGCTGCTTTATCGCGGCGCGCATCATGCCCTCGGGACCGCACATCATGACCACGGTTTGCTGTGGCTTGAGTCGAATGCTGTCAAACAGATCCGTGACCAGTCCTACGTGCCACGGCCATAACGCGGCGCCCTGATCCGCCGCGATAAGCACTTCGGTGTCGGCTTGTTGCGCCCACTGCGCATAACGATCACGCCATAACAGGTCATCCGCATGCTTTACCCCTTGCATAATTATCAAACGTCCATATCGTTCGCGGCGGTTCAAGATGTAATTAATCACCGATATCGTCGGCGCACATCCCAATCCACCCGTCACGATCAACACATCACGGCCCTGCGCCTCCTGCAAGGGCCAACCGCGACCGAATGGTCCACGAATCCCGACATACTGCCCTGTCCGCAACTGCAGCAAGCCGCGGGTGACCCGCCCCACCACACGGATGGTGTGATCGTAAAGATGTTCATCGCGGGGATCCGAGACGATGGATATTGCCACCTCGCCGACGCCGTAGAGATAGACCATATTGAACTGGCCGGGCTGAAAATTGTAAGCCCTCTGAATGGCCGGATCGCTGAACCTTAAACGCAAGGTAAATATTCCGCTTGCTTCCTCGATGCGTTCGACGATCTCAGCCTCGCGCAGAAGATAGGGATTGATCATTGCCCATCTCCGCAAATGGCATGCGCTTCTTCGGTGATATCGATTCCCACCGGACACCAGCTGATACAGCGCCCGCAGCCCACACAGCCGCTGCTGTCGAATTGGTCATGCCAACTTCCCAACTTATGTGTCAGCCATTGGCGATAGCGGGTGCGGGTATCGGGGCGAATGGTAAGGCCGTGAATATAGCTGTGTCCTTGCGTAAAGCAGGAATCCCATTCACGCACATGTTCGCTGCTGGTACCGTCCAGGAGCGGCTGCTCGTGTTCAGCATGGCAAAAGCAGGTGGGACAGACCATGGTGCAGTTGCCGCAGGACAGGCAGCGCTCAGCCGTCTCTTGCCAGCGGGGATGCTCGAGATTGGAGAACAAGACATCGCGCAAATTACGGCCCGGCAGCGTGCGGGTCTGTGCCTGCACCGCATGCCGGTATTGGGCCTCGACCGCATGCCGCTGCGCATCGCTGACCGGCGCCAGGGCAAGCCCATCGAGAACGGCGACGCCGGCGGGACTTCCCGATGCCACTACGAAGCCCTCGTCCAGCTCATCGAGGGTGATATCGTAACTGTGAGTCGCACTCGGTCCATCGCCGGTGGAAACACAAAAGCAGCTTGCGGCGGGATGACTGCAGTTCACGGCGACGAGAAACAGGCCTTCACGCCGCGCCGCGTAGTAGGGATCGGCATGGCTATCCTGCAAAAATATTCGGTCCTGGATGCGCAATGCCGCCAAATCACAGGCCCGCACCCCGATAACGGCAACAGTAGTAACCGCGGGGAGGGTTTCCCGGAAATGTATGTGGCCGTCATCATCGCGTTGCACTCGCCACAGGCTTTCACGCGGTGCGAATAACAGAGGTTTCAAGGCTTGCGGACCATTGGCCCATGCGAAATAGCGTTGCGCGGCACCGTGCTTAAGCCGGTATACACCGGGAGACTGCTCGTCGTTAACGCCGCGCGGCAGCTCATCCACCGAGTGCAAGGGGCCATAGGTTATGGCGCCTTCTTTGATTCGCGGCCCCATGCAGCGGTAACCCGCACGCCGCAGGCCGTCCACCAAAGATTGAAATTCCTCCCGCGGTAGGAAACCCTGCGGTGATACTTGCTTGTCAGGAGACTCCGACATAAGCGGCATATACAACCTGATGATGACCTAGCCCTACCTTATGCCGTTCGCCCCATTTGCTCAAGGGCCGCTAACTCGCTCTCGCTAAAACCCGCCTGCAAACGGGCATCGCGATGAAAAGGCCCCTTGATCTGCCCCTTCATATAGCGTTGGATCAATTCACGGAATGCCGATTCCGCCACCAGGCCTCGTTGCTCGCATAGCCAGCGAAACCAGCGCGTGCCGATCTCCACATGACCGATTTCATCGCGGAGGATGATCTCCAACAGTGCCACCGTCCCCTCGTCGCCTGCCGCGCGCAGGCGTGCCATCATCCCCGGCGTCACATCCAAGCCGCGCGCTTCCAGCACCCGCGGGACCAGGGCCATGCGTACCAGGACATCATGAGCGGTGTCACGGGCCATCTCCCACAAACCGTTATGCGCACTGAAATCGCCGTAGTCGTAGCCGAGCTCACCCAGTCGCGCCCGCAGCAAACTGAAGTGATAGGCCTCTTCATCCGCCACCCGCACCCAATCGTCAAAGAACGCCCGTGGCATGTCACGGAAGCGGTATACCGCATCCCAGGCCAGATTGATGGCGTTGAATTCGATGTGGGCCACAGCATGGATCAGAGCAGCACGTCCGGCCGGGGTAGTAAACCCCCGCTTCGGCAGCTCGCGCGGCGGCACCAACAGCGGTTGCACCGGCCGGCCCGGCTCAGCAATGGCCAACAGTGGGGTATGATTATTCAATGTCAGCACACCGTTCCGCCAGCGTGCCGCAGTCTCACGGCTGATGCACTCTTTCCAGGTAGGGTCGCACTCGGCGATGCATACCGCCGCACTCTCAAAAATACTTTGCATCGTGGCGTTACAGCTTCAAACCGATCACTATATCCATGACATTGGTCCCCGTCGGCCCGGTGGCGATCAAATCATTGCTTTGTTCAAGAAAGCTGCCGGCATCGGCACGCCGCAAACACTCGGCGGCGTCCATGCGATTCATTGTACCCCGCATGATGGTCCCGCCATCCACCAAGGCTCCAGCCTCCGTTCCCGCCCCGTCGTTGCCATCGGTGCCCGCCGCCAGCAGCCAGACCTTATTGCGCTTGGCGAGCATCTCTGCGGCCGCCAGGGCCAGGTGTTGATTGCGGCCGCCCCGCCCGGGATTCGCCGGCATTTCAACACTGGTCTCACCGCCCCAGAGATGGACGCCGGGCGGACCATCTACCAATACGCCGGCAAGCCGCCGTCCGGCCACAGCCGCATCGCCGTTCAGCCGCTCGGTATGGACCTGTAATTTATAACCCAGCTTCTTGGTCTCCAGCGCCGCCGCCGCCATGGCATCGTCCAGAGATGCGATGACATGGGTTTCAATGTCCTGAAAACAAGAGGAGTCTCTTTGCAAGGGTGGCTCATGCTGTAACAGGACCTGCAACCAGTCGGGCAGCGCCGCCACGCTTACATGTCCATCTTCCTCCGGCACCAGTAAGCCTGAACCGATATCCGCGGGGTTATCCCCCGGCACATCGGATATCAATACCTGCATTACATTACGGCCGTGGAGATAGCCTGCCAAACGCCCGCCTTTGATACATGACAGCCGTTTGCGCAGCACATTCATATCGTGGATGTCGAGGCCGCTGTCCAACAACCATTGATTGAGCCGCTGCAAATCATTCAAACTCACGCCCGGCGGCAGCACCTCGACCAAGCTGGAAGTCCCACCGGAGATCAAGAACAACAGTTGTGCATCCCGGGGCGCCGCATCGATGAAATCCAGCACCCCCTGCCCGGCCCGCAGACTGGCTGCATCGGGCACGGGGTGTCCCGCCTCCATCACCGTGACACCCTCAATAGCCTTTATTGCCCTTGTCACATGGCCGGGCTTGGTGACGAGCAAGGCACTATGCAACTGCTCTCCCAATGCCGCACGCGCGCCCTGCAACATGGCCTCGGCCGCCTTACCCAGGGCCAGCACATATACTTCACCCTGCAGTTGCCGCACCGTCAAAAAGCGTTCCACGCAGTCAGTCCCGTGCACGGCGGCGACCGCACTGCGGAATATCCTGAGGACATCATCGCGGGGTGTGGACATGGACGGTGGCTTCCTCCAAGATTGGAATGAACATCCAGCAGTAGACTATTGTAACCATGGCCAAGTTCTATACGGAATTAACCGAGGATCTGCGTGATTTTATCTCACGCCAGCACCTGTTCTTCACTGCTAGCGCGGCCGCGGAAGGCCGCATCAATCTTTCGCCCAAAGGCATGGATAGTTTCCGCTGTCTCGATACACATACCGTGGCCTATCTCGACGTCACCGGCAGCGGCAACGAAACCGCCGCGCATCTGCACGCCGACGGCCGCATCACGGTGATGTTTTGCAGCTTCGACGCCCAGCCGGTCATATTGCGCCTCTATGGACGCGGCCGTGTAATCCGTCCTCGCGACAGCGGATGGCAGGCACTGGCTAGTCACTTTCCCCCACTGAGCGGCACACGCCAGATCATGATCGTGACAGTGGAATCGGCACAGACCTCCTGCGGCTACGGCGTGCCCCTCTATCAATACCAGGGTGAGCGCGGCACCCTGCTGCGCTGGGCGGAGAACAAAGGGCCGCACGGCATCACCGATTACTGGCGGGACAAGAATCAAACCAGTATTGATGGATTACCGACCCGGCTGTTAGAGGACTGAACCCTAGCTGACGCGTGACATTATTGCTTACGCGGTCTCACTCGCCGTTCAAGCCCCGCGCCAGATCCGCCATGAGATCCTCGACATTTTCCAAGCCCACCGCCACGCGCACCAGATTATCCTTGATACCCGCCGCGGCACGCGCCTCAGGTGTCAAGCGGCCATGGGTGGTGGTGGCGGGATGGGTGATGGTGCTCTTGGTGTCGCCGAGATTTGCGGTAATGGAGATGAGCCGCGTCTGGTCGATCACCCGCCAAGCCGCCTCGCGTCCGCCCTTCACCTCGAAGGACAATAGACCGCCGAAGCCGCGTTGCTGGCGTTTCGCCAGGTCGTGCTGAGGATGCGAGCGCAGCCCCGGATAGTAGACTTCCTCCACCCCGTCTTGCTTTTCAAGCCACTGCGCCAGGACCAAGGCGTTGGCGGAATGCGCCTGCATACGTACCGCCAGGGTCTCCAAGCCCTTCAAGAACAACCAGGCGTGAAAAGGACTCATGCTGGGTCCGGCGGTGCGCAGGGCGCCATAGACATCGCCGCCCACCTCCGTCTCCCTGCCGATCACCGCGCCGCCCAGTCCACGGCCCTGACCATCGATATATTTGGTGGCGGAGGTCACCACAATGTCCGCACCGAGCTCCAAGGGGCGCTGCAGGGCGGAGGTGCAGACGGTATTGTCCACTACCAGCAAACAGCCATACTCATGGGCCAGCGCCGCAAGGGCGGAGATGTCCGCCACCTCGGTCAGCGGATTGGCCGGCGTTTCCAGGAACAGCCAACGGGTGGTGGGACGGATTGCCGCGCGCCAGGCACCAATATGGGTAAGCGGCACGTAGCTGGTCTCAATTCCGAACTTGCTAAAATAATTGTTAAACAGAATGGCAGTACTGCCGAATACGCCGTTGCCGGAGACGATATGGTCGCCGCTCTTCAACAGTCCCAGACCGGCCGCCAGAATAGCGGCCATGCCCGAACCGGTCGCCACGGCGCGTTCGCCGCCCTCCATAGCTGCGATACGTTGCTCGAATACCCGCACAGTAGGATTGGTGAAACGCGAATAAATATTGCCGGGCTTTTCGCCGGAGAAGCGCGCCGCCGCCTCCGCCGCGCTGGCAAACACATAGCTGGTGGAGGCGAAGATGGGCTCGCTCATCTCGCCCTCCTGGGTACGCACCTGTCCGGCATGCACCGCCAGGGTGTCGAGGCCGTATTCCTGATCGTCATGGGACTGAGACATCCGCCGCTCCTCTCTGCACACTGTCAAGGCGGCGGGCGCAAAAAAACCCGCCGTGTCGATTCACTAAAGCGGGTTGCCCTCGCTTTAGCTGCATTTATTACGCGCCCGCAAGCTGATATCAAATCGGCGCAAGATGCTAGGTTAGAAAACCCGGCCTCGATTGTCAACTGAGCGGGGCGTCAGGATGGGTTATAGAGCTCCACCGCGGCGGCGGCCACATTGGGGCGAGCCTCGTCCTGTTTGGCATCGTCGTTGCGCAACTGCTCCAGGGCCACCAGATACTCGGGGCGCACATCACCGGTGATATATTTGCCGGTGAATACCGAATCCTCGAAGCCCTGCAACTTGCGGTTGCCCTGATGCACCGCCTTAATCAGATCCGGCAGGTCCTGGAATATGAGCTTATCGGCGCCAATCTCGTGGCACACCTCTTCATCGGTGCGGCCGTAAGCCACCAGTTCACTCGCCGAGGGCATATCGATACCGTAGACATTGGGATGGCGCACGGGGGGGGCGGCGGAGGCGAAGTACACCTTGCGCGCACCGGCATCGCGAGCCATCTGAATGATCTGTTGCGAGGTGGTACCGCGCACGATGGAGTCATCCACCAACAGCACGTTCTTAGCCTTGAACTCGAGCTCGATGGCGTTGAGTTTCTGCCGCACCGACTTTTTGCGCAGGGTCTGGCCGGGCATGATAAAGGTGCGGCCGATGTAGCGGTTCTTGATGAAGCCTTCCCGATACTTCACGCCCAGCACGTTCGCCAACTGCAAGGCCGCGGTACGGCTGGTATCGGGGATGGGAATCACCACGTCGATGTCATGATCGCTCCAATCGCGGAGGATCTTGTCGGCGAGTTTCTCGCCCATGCGCAGCCGCGCCTTGTAGACAGACACCCCGTCGAGAATGGAATCGGGACGGGCCAGATACACATATTCGAAGATGCACGGCGTATATAACGGATGTTCGGCGCATTGCCGCGTATACAACTCGCCGTCCAGGCTGACATACAAGGCTTCACCGGGGGCTACATCACGCACCAACTCGAAACCCAGCAGGTCCATGGCCACGCTCTCCGAGGCCACCATATATTCCGCACCCTTGGGCGTGTCGCGCTTGCCGAACACCACCGGCCGGATACCGTGGGGATCGCGGAAGGCCACGATGCCGTAACCGATGATCAGCACCACGGCCGCATAAGCGCCACGACAACGGCGATGTACACCGGCCACCGCATTGAAGATATCGGTCTCCGTAAGACGCAGTTTGCCCTGGGCGTGCAATTCGTGGGCAAAGACATTGAGCAAGACCTCGGAGTCGGACTCGGTATTGATGTGGCGTCTATCCTCCATGAACAGATCGCGCTTGAGTTCCTCGGCATTGGTGAGATTACCGTTATGTGCCAGCGCGATACCGAAGGGCGAGTTCACATAAAAGGGCTGGGCCTCGGCCGATGAAGAGCAGCCGGCGGTGGGGTAACGCACATGACCTATGCCGCTAGTGCCGCGCAGGTCGCGCATATGGCGAGTGTGAAACACATCGCGCACCAGGCCGTTGTCCTTGCGCAGATAGACGCGGCCGTCATCGCAGGTGATAATCCCCGCCGCATCCTGGCCACGGTGTTGCAATACCGTCAAGCCGTCGTAGATGGCCTGATTGACATCATCCTTACCGACTATTCCGATAATGCCGCACATTTCTGCTATCTCACCTCGTCACCGGGTTGTGCCAAATACAGTCTATCAGCGGCTGAAGACGCTGAATCCTTGAGCTACCGTTGCATGCAGGCCCGTAGGCAAAAGCTTGTGCACATGACCAAGCATGGGTTGCAACAAACCGACAATCATCGACTCCCGCCAACTGTCGGATTGAACCAATGGCGTCAACTGCACCAACACCATCACCAGCCCCACCACCATGCCTCCTCGCGCCAAACCGAATATCACCCCCAATACCCGGTCCGAGATCCGCAGGCCCGCTTTTTTCAGCAGGCTTGCCAGCAGATAATTAATGACCACTCCTACCAGCAACACCGCTACGAACAGCGCCACAAACACCGCCGCCACCCGCAGTGACGGTTGATGAATAAAGCCGGTCAAGTGCTCCGCCATCGCGGCACTATAGGTCATAGCCAGCCAGAACGCGGCGATCCACACCAGCAAGGAAACCGTCTCTCTCACAAAACCGCGCAACAGACCCACCAACGCGGATAGGCCCATCACTACCAGGATGGTGTAATCAAGCGCGTTCATTTCGCTGCCATATCGACGATTGATACCGTTCGCAGGACACAACAAGCTGGCTCTTCCCGGGGAGGAACGCTACTAGCGCTGCGGCGACGCTGCTATGCATTGACAAAATGCACTCCATACGACCTGCTGCCCCGAGGAACCATGCCCACCCTGGCGCCGCCGGGAAGTGTATTTAGAAAACATGAATTTTAGCAGATCTGCCAATGATCGGCAGCATCGGATATCTAAGGGTAGTGCATCACCATGGCATTGAGTTGCAGCTCACGAGCCAGCCTGTCGCGGATGGTGTCGGCGTCGCTGCGTTGGCGCTGCGGGCCGATGCGCACGCGGTAAACCGTCTGGCCGTCCTGGGCGATCCGTTCCACAAACACGTGATAGGCCATTTTCTGCAACTTCTCGCGTAACTCATCGGCGTTCTTTTGATTGGAAAAACTTCCCAGTTGCACGACCCAGCCTTCCGCGCCACCCGCGCCGCCGGATCCTTGAGGAACGGCGACGGCTGGAGAGGTTTCGGGGGCGGACGGCTGGGCATGCGCGGCCGGTGGTGAGGGTTCGGAGGGACTGGGTACATGCGCCTGGTCTGGAATGGGGGCCGCCGGGCTGTGCTCAGACACAGCATCGAGTTGTTGCGAGCCTTTCGCCAAATCGCCTTGAGCCTGCTTGGACCACTCATCCAAGGGCAACACCCGGGTGACAAAACCATTGTCCGGCTTTTTCGGAATATTGCCTTTGCCCCACCACTCTTCCCCCGGATGCATATCGAGGAGGAAGGGAATGACGATGGCACCCAGGGCCACCAGTACCAAACCACCGACTATGCGTTGCTTAAAGCGATTGCGTTCCACAACTCATCCTATCGAGAGACGCGCGACACATGTTCCGCGCCTGCATTTCGCCACCACCCATCATTGTCCGGCGCCAAGGCCACGGCAACAGTATAAAATGATCCGAACACCACAATTCGATCGGCCGGCCCTGCCGCCGCCGCCGCCCCCTCCAGGGCCGTACTCACCTCGGCATATTCGTTGACCGCCTGCATCCCCGCACCGGCACGCACCTGCGCCGCCACCTGCACGGCGCTGGCGCCGCGCTCCACGGACAAGCCGGCCACATGCCAGACATGGATCGTATCCGCCAAGGCACGCGCCACGCCGTTCATGTCTTTGTCCGCCAGCATCGCTACCACGCCGTGAGTGCGTCCCGCACAGGGCAGATTGCGCAGCCCCACCGCCAAGGCCGTGGCGGCCTGGACATTATGGGCCACATCGCAGATGCGCAGTGCCTGCTCATCCATTAATTGTAAACGCCCCGGCAAATCCACGCTGCTCAGCCCCAGGCGTAATGCCTGCTGTCCGACCGGGAGGCGGGATTTCAGTAATTCCAAGGCCATTATCACCGTCGCCGCGTTGTTGAGCTGATAGGGGCCGCGCAGCCGCGGCAGCGGCAGGGTATGACGATGTTGATCCATGCCCCACCACGACCACCCTCCCGCTACGCGCTGGCAACCAAAGTCGCGCCCTAAACACTGTAAGGAGACATTCAGGTTTCGAGCGCGCTCCACCACAGTGGTCGGCGGATCCGCATCACCGTACACCGCAGCCCTCCCGGCGCGAAAGATACCCGCCTTTTCCGCACCAATCTGCTCGCGGTCCGAACCCAGCCAGGCGCTGTGATCGATCGCCACCGTGGTCACTACGGCCACATCGGGATCCAATACATTTACCGCATCCAGTCGGCCGCCCATGCCGACCTCCAAAACCACCGCGTCCAAGCCGGCACGGGAAAAGATATCCAGAGCGGCCAGGGTGCCGAACTCAAAATAGGTCAGACTGATATCACCACGTGCCGCATCGACACGCGCAAAGGCTTCGCACAATGCCGCATCGCTTACCGCAGCGCGGTCGACACGGATCCGCTCGTTATAGCGTAGCAGATGGGGTGAAGTGTAGGCGCCGACCCGGTAGCCGGCGGTGTGGAGGATCGCCTCCAACATCGCCACACAAGAACCCTTGCCGTTGGTGCCCGCCACAGTGATCAGCGCATAAGGCGGATGCTCCAAACCCATACGCTCCAATACCACCCGTAGGCGGTCCAGACCCAAATCGATCTTGGCGGGGTGTAAGGTCTCTTGCCAGGCGAGCCAGTCGGCGAGGGAGGAATAACGCATGTGGATTGGCACTAGCGGCGAACAGCCGTCCGGCTTGCCACGACAGGCATCAACTTAATGCAAGTCGATGGCTGATCGTCGCCACACCGCTCATGCCGTTGCCTGATGGGTCAATATACCCAGCAGATTGGCGATGCGATCGCGCATCTCGCGACGATCGACGATCATATCGACGGCGCCGTGCTCCAGCAGGAATTCGCTGCGCTGGAAGCCTTCAGGCAGGGTTTCCCGCACGGTCTGTTCGATCACGCGTGGCCCGGCAAAACCGATCAGGGCATTGGGTTCGGCGACATTGACATCCCCCAGCATGGCCAGACTCGCCGACACCCCGCCCATGGTGGGATCGGTGAGTACGGAGATAAAGGGGATACCCTTTTTATTGAGCTTGGCCAGAGCCGCGCTGGTCTTGGCCATCTGCATCAGAGAGAACAAGGCCTCCTGCATGCGTGCGCCGCCACTGGCGGAGAAGCACACCAGTGGAATGCGCTCCTCAAGGCACACATCGACGGCGCGCACGAAGCGCTCGCCCACCACCGCCCCCATGGACCCACCCATGAAACCGAATTCAAAGGCCGCCACCACCAGCGGCAGCGCCTTAAGCTGGCCTTTCATCACGATCAGGGCATCTCGTTCTCCGGTATTTTTCTGGGCTTGGACAAGGCGGTCTTTGTAGCGTTTTACATCGCGGAAGCGCAGGGCGTCCTGCGGTTCGATCTCGACGCCGATCTCGACACGCGGCTCGGGATCGAGAAAGGTATCCAAACGGCGCCGGGCGTTTATGCGCATGTGATACCCGCACTTGGGACACACATCCAGGCTGCGTTCCATCTCCGCTCGATATAATACCGCGGTACAGACCTCGCACTTGGTCCACAGGCCTTCCGGGATCGATTTTTTGGTCCTGACCTCGGTACGAATCTTGGAAGGCAGGAGTTTTTCAAACCAGCTCATAAGAAGCTCTCAGCGATTTGCAATTAGTTATGGATGTTGGCTTCAAGCATCAGCTCCTGCAGAATGCCGACAGCAGATCGCCGTCAAGCATCCATCGCCCGGCGCATTTCGGCAAGCAGGGCGGCCACCTCCGCCGGAATCTTATCAGGCGTATCCGCCAGCGTGCCAATCTTGCTCACCAGGGTGCTGCCGACGATGACCGCATCGGCCACCGCCGCTACGGCGGCGGCGGAAGCGCCATCGCGAATGCCGAAACCCACGCCGATGGGCAGCGCCGTGATCTCACGAATCTCCTTCACCTTATTGGCCACCGCCGCGGTATCAAGTGTCGCCGCGCCGGTCACCCCCTTCAATGAAACATAATAGACAAAGCCGCTGGCCGTGGTGCAGATTTTTTTCAACCGTGCCGGAGTGGTCGTGGGCGCCAACAGGTAGATGGGGTCCAGCGCCTGCTGTCTCAGCCGCTCCACCAAGTCATGGCCCTCTTCCGGTGGCAAATCCACCGTCAAGACACCGTCCACACCGGCTTGGGCCGCGGCGGCGGCGAAGGCTTCGTAACCCATGACTTCCACCGGATTGAGATAGCCCATCAACACCAAGGGTGTAGTGGTGTTTTGACGGCGAAACTCCCGCACCATCTCCAACACCTGATGCAGACTCACATGATGGACCAAGGCCCGTTCGCAGGCCTGTTGGATCACCGGACCGTCGGCCATGGGATCAGAAAACGGTACACCCAGCTCGATGATGTCGGCGCCCGCCGCCACCAGGGCGTGCAGCAAGGGCACGGTCACCTTGGGCTGGGGATCCCCCGCCGTGACATAGGGGATCAGCGCCTTGCGACCGGCATTGTGCAAGCTGGCAAAACAAGCGGCGATACGACTCATAGGGTAATGCCCTCCCGCGCCGCCACCGTATGAATATCCTTGTCACCACGTCCGGAGAGATTGACCACAATGATTTGCTCCTTATCCATTGTAGGTGCCAACTGCGCGGCATAAGCCAGGGCATGACTGGATTCCAGTGCCGGGATGATCCCTTCGATGCGGGTCAAGGCATGGAAACCGGCCAGCGCATCATCGTCTGTGATGGCCACGTACTTGGCGCGACCGCTGTCCTTCAACCAGGCATGTTCGGGACCGACGCCGGGATAATCGAGACCGGCGGAAATGGAATGGGTTTCGATGATCTGGCCGTCGTCGTCTTCCATGAGATAGGTACGATTACCGTGCAACACCCCGGGACGCCCGGCGCTGAGCGGCGCCGCATGGCGGCCGCTGGCGAGGCCGTCGCCGCCGCCTTCCACACCCACCATCGCCACCTGATCGTCGTCGAGAAAGGGATAGAACAAGCCGATGGCATTGGAACCGCCGCCGACACAGGCCACCAGAGTATCGGGCAGGCGTCCCTCCGCTGCGAGAATCTGGGCACGGGCCTCTCGGCCGATGATGGACTGAAAATCGCGCACCATGGCCGGATAGGGATGCGGCCCGGCCACGGTGCCGATGATATAGAAGGTGTTGTCGACGTTGGTGACCCAGTCGCGCATCGCCTCGTTCAAGGCATCCTTGAGGGTCTTGGAACCTGAGGTCACCGGCACCACCCTTGCTCCCAGCAGTTTCATGCGAAACACATTGGCGGACTGACGCTGCACGTCCTCGGCGCCCATGTACACCACGCACTCCAGACCGAGGCGCGCCGCCACGGTGGCCGAGGCCACGCCATGCTGGCCGGCACCGGTCTCGGCGATGATGCGGGTCTTGCCCATGCGCTTGGCCAGCAGGGCCTGGCCGATGGTATTATTGATCTTGTGGGCGCCGGTATGATTCAAGTCTTCGCGTTTGAGATAGATCTTGGCGCCGCCCAGTTCGCGGCTCCAGCGTTCGGCTAAATACAGGGGCGACGGCCGACCCACGTAGTTGCTCAGGTCGGCATCGAACTCGGCCAGGAATCCGGGGTCGTTGCGGTATTTCTCATAGGCGAGCCGCAACTCCTCCAGCGGCTCCATCAGGGTCTCCGCCACGAATCTTCCGCCGTAGGGCCCGAAATGGCCCTCGGCGTCGGGCAGGGTGTTAATCAATTTGGACACTGTTCAC
>Ga0316579_10000169_pt1 | contig 18896 bp, 16 predicted proteins | sample J5NA_2_FD_203074 | JGI IMG/M metagenome (GOLD analysis project Ga0316579, IMG submission 203074) | Rhizosphere microbial communities from salt marsh grasses in Alabama, United States - J5-7_160517rDrA | ecosystem: Host-associated > Plants > Roots > Rhizosphere | place: USA: Alabama | collected... | reverse complement strand
CGGACCGGGCAACGGCGCTCCGTCCGTTCCGAGGGGGCGCCTCAGCAGGGCATGGATCCTCCCACCGGGACCGCCCACCCACAGGTCCTCCACGGGCACGGAACCGGGGGCCCTCTCTCCCGGTGGGGCCAGGACGACCTCACCGGCCAGGTTCCGGATGGAGGCGGGCTCAGCGGCGGAGGACCACAGCGACCACACGTCGCCGTCGGGTCTGGCCGTCGCCGCGCAGACGCAGCCGTCCTCCGGGCCGAGCGCCGTGAGCTCACCGCCCGTCGGCGACACCCGGTACAGGCGGCTGCGGGCGTCGTGGTCCACCGTCAGCAGCACCGCCCGGCCGTCGGGGGTCCATTCGGCGTCGGAGATCTCACCGGGCAGGTCGAGGTCGAGCTCGGTCTCCTGCCCGGTCGACACGTCCAGGACGAGCAGTTCCGAACGGCCACGGCGCTCGTGCAGCACGAGCAGACGGCCGTCGCCGGGCACGGGCGCGAAACCCAGCGGGTCCAGTCCCTTGCCCGGGCCGTCGTGCAGATCGGCCACGGTGCCGCCGTCCGCGACCCCCACGACCCTCACGGCGGGGTGACGTGAGTCCCCGTGTTCGCTGTGCACGAGGGCAACGAGACTTCCGTCCCTGCTCAGAGGCCCCACGGTGGCGTCATCGGAGTGTTCGTACAGCAACCTGGACCCGTCGGGGCCCACGATATGGATCCGTGTGCCGTACCCGGTGTCCTTGTTCCCCACGACGGCCAGGCCGTCGTCGCCGAGGGACAGCCCCGCCGAGTAGGCGGCGGGCAGCCCGGTGGCCTCCGGGGCCTCGTGCTCCGGGCCGCTGCCGAAGGGCTGGCGGCGCCAGACCCCGAACTCGTCGCCGTCGCCGTCGTCGAACCACCACAGCCACTGCCCGGAGGGATCGACGGCACCGAAGGAGGTGCCCTCCCGCCGGCTCGTCGCCTGCGTCAGGACCCCGGTTCCCCTGTCCCAGCTGTGCAGTTCGAGGACTCCGTCGGCGGAGGCGATGACGGAGCACCGGTCGGGGGCGTTCCTGGCCCAGGTCGGGAGGCCGATCCTGGCGGCCCGGAACCTGCGCTCCCAGGCCGGCAGGTCGGTCTCCGGCACCTGGGAACCCGCGGCGTCCCCGGTCTCGGTGCGGTCCGGCCGGTGGAGGGACGCACACGGCGAGCCGGACGAGCTGCCGACACCGGGCGAACTCCGCGGACTAGCGGGGCCGCGCAGGTGCGACGAACTCGGGAAACGCGACGAACCCCGCAGACGCGACGCGTTCGGGAGGCGCGAGGAGCCCTGGAGGCGCGAGGAATTCTGGGGGTGTGACGAATTCTGGGGGGGCGGGGTATGCGGGGTCACGATGCCATTCTGGTCGATCCCGGGCCGCCGTGTTGTGACCTCCCCCGCACCTGTGGAGGATCCGCCCGGCCGTTCACAGGGGGTTCCCGGGCACTTCACGGGACGGCGTCCGGCCGCCCGGCGGATCCGCGCCGGCCCGCCGGGCGGTTCCCGGTCCGGTGCAGCCGGGGGTCCCTCAAGGTCCCCCGTTCCCCTGCCGATGGGTTATCCGGGACCGGGTCCGGCTCGCCGGCAGGGCATCGACCCCGCGACACCCGCCGGGACGTCCCGGCCCGGGTGACCGTAGAGGCGTCAGGAGGGGTAGGTGCAGCCGTCGGGAACGCGCATCCGACCCGAGGTGTCGACGACGGTGCACGTCGGGCGGCAGCCGATCTACAACGGGAACGGTCAGCTCGCAGGGTACGAACTGCTGTTCCGTGACAGCTCCCTGGCCGAGGAGAGCAGGATCAGTCCCGGGGACCTGGAGCAGGACACCGCAACGACCTCGACCATCCTCGCGGCCTTCACGGGTTTCGGCGCCAGGGACCTCCTGGGCGGTCAGCTGGGCTTCGTCAACCTGACCAGGACCTTCCTCGTGGGCGACCTCCCGGTGCCCTTCGACCCCGGTGTCGCGGCCCTGGAGGTCCTGGAGAGCGTGGCGGTGGACGGAGCCGTCCTCGCGGGGATCCGCCGGCTGTCGGGCCAGGGCTACGCGATCGCCCTGGACGACTTCGTCTGGTCCCGGTCCAGCGAGCCCCTCCTGGAGATGGCCGACATCGTCAAGGTGGACGTCCTCGTCCACGACTGGGACGGGGTGGAGGACCTCGTCGAACGGTGCAGGCAGCACGGGGTGCGCCTGCTCGCGGAACGGGTGGAGGACCAGAAGACCCTCGACCTGGCGATCGAGGCGGGTTTCGAACTCTTCCAGGGATACCACCTGGGCCGCCCGCAGACCCTGTCCGCCGACAGCCTGTCCCCCGGCCGGGCCACGGCCCTGCAGCTGCTGGGCAGGCTCTCGGACCCGGAGACCACGGCCAGGGACGTCGAGACCCTTGTCCGGGTCGACCCGGCCCTGACCTTCCGGCTCCTGAGGATCGCCAACTCGGCGGCCAACGGCCTGCGCCGCCCCGTCTCCTCGATCCGGGACGCCGTGGTCCTCGTCGGGCTGTCCCGGCTGAGGTCCTGGATGATTCTGATCACACTGTCCGACGTCGCCGGGTCCTCCGACCGCCTGACGGGGGCCTTGATCAGGGCCCGGACGTGCGAGACCCTCGCGCGCCTGAACACCCACCAGAGACCGGACACCGCCTTCACCGTCGGGCTGCTGCACGCCATCGCCGAGATGCTGGGCAGCTCCCCCGCGAACCTCCTGGACGGCATGCCGCCCCTGGCCCCTGACCTGCGGGCGGCGCTGCTCGACAGCGACGGCCCCCTGTGGCCGGTGCTGGACGCTGTGACGAGTTACGAGAGGCAGGACCTGCGCCGTCTCAGGCGGTCGGACATCCCCCAGCGGGACGTGGCGGCCGCCTACCTGTCCGCCCTGGCGTGGACCAGCCGCACCGTCGCGGTCGCGCAGAGCTGATCCCTTCCGGCCCCGGAGCGTTCGGGTCCGGTGCGGGACGCATCCCGGTGCCGGGGCGACGTCAATTACTCTTGCTCGACCTCAGCGTTGCGAAGCGAACGCGTACCGGACGGCGGTCGATACCGTCGGCCATCCATCGGCAGACAGGACGGACGCAGAGCCCGACCTGCATGATCCTGGTGAGGATGTGGCAGTGACGTGCAAGCGGTGACGGTGCTCGTGCTCTGGGACCTCGACCGCGCCCTGGCCGACCACGGTGGTGTCCAGGCCAAGTGCTACGACGTGGCGTTCACGCTCCTGACCGGTCAGCCTCCGGTCTCCCCGCCGAGGGTCGAGGGCCGGGCCGACTACACGATCATGGAGAATCTGCTGGCGACCGCGGGGCTGAACCCCTCCTGCTACCCGATCGAGCGTCGCATGGAGGCCCTGGCCCAGGCCGGTGAGCAGCTCCGGGAGGAACTCGCGCAGCACTCGCGGCTCCGGCCGGGGGCGGCGGCGTGCGTGGAACTCCTGTCCTCCCGGCCGGGACTCGTCCAGACCGTGATCACAGGAAGCATCGAGGCCAACGCCCGGATCCGCACGCAGGCGCTGGGCCTGGACCGGTGGCTGGACGGGACGATCGGGGCCTACGGGTCCGAGCAGCGTCCCCTGGCACGTCTGGTCGCGGTCGCGCAGGAGAAGGCCCACCAGACGCTGGGCTTCGACCCGGAACACGGGGTCACGGTGCTCGTCTGCGACAGCCCCCTGCAGGTGCAGACCGGTCTGCGCGGCGGCGCGAGGGTCGTGGCCTTCGCGGGGAACGGCTCGGGGGCCGACGAGCTGAGGTCGGCCGGCGCCGATCAGGCCCTGCCGGGTCTGGAGGACGCGGCCGCCTTCTTCCAGGCGGTCCTGCGGGCGGTCGAACTCGGGCCCACCACCCCACGGGTGTGAGGGCAGTCCCCCGGGCGCGGGACCGGTCCCATGGGGACGGACAGTCCTGAGGCGAATGGGCGCGACCGGTCCTTCGGGAAGGACGCAACGGCCCGCGTCTGCCGGGGACCCACGACTCGCCCCTGTGCCCGTGACCCCGTGGCCGGGACGTGCCCGGGGCCCGGGCGGTGACCGACGCGATCGCGGTCGCGAGGCCCGGACCGGACGTCGCGACCACGATCGGACCCGTGCGGGTCCCGTCGGGACTCCCCCCGTCGTCAGTGTGACTGGCCCGCCACGAAGTTGGCGATCCCCTCGGCCCGCTCGGCGACCTTGACGAGGCTCGAACTGATCTCGTTCGTGGTCGCGGTCTGCTGTTCGACCGCACCGGCGATCGAGGACTGGTTGTCCCGGATCCTGTCGACGACATGAGAGATCTCGCCGATCGCGGTGATCGCCTGGGTGCTCAGGTTCTGGATTCCCTCGATCATCCGGTTGATCTCCTGGGTGGCGGTCCGGGTCTGCTGCGAGAGTTCCTTGACCTCGTTGGCCACGACGGCGAACCCCCGACCGGCCTCACCCGCCCGGGCGGACTCGATCGTCGCGTTGAGCGCCAGCAGGTTGGTCTGTTCGGCGACCGCGGTGATCGTCTTGACGATCGTGCTGATCTGCGTGGAGGCGTTGCCCAGATCGGTCATGGTCCTGTTGGCGGCCTTGACGCTGTCCACGGCCGCGCTGACGGTGGCGTTCGCCTCGGTGGAGTTGCGGGCGATCTCGGAGATGCTCGACACCATCTCCTCGGTGGCCCCGGCCACGGACTGCACGGCCGCGCTGACCTCCTGGACGGTGCTCAGGTGCTGGGTCAGCTCCTGGACCCGGGCCTCGGCCTGCTGGAGGCCGGAATCGTCCTCCCAGACGATCACGTAGCCCGCCAGGCTCCTGTCGGGGGCGTGGACCGGGGACGACCTGACATCCAGGGAGGAACGGCCGTAGGCCGCCGTGGTCTGCTGCCACTGCCCGCCCGCCGTTCCCCGGGACCGGTCGTCCCAGGAGGCGTGATCCCCCCGTGCCAGGTCGGCAAGGCTGGCCAGGAAGGCCCGGCGGGAGTCGTCGGGCAGGGCCTGGAGGGAGCCCGCGGCCCTCTCGTTCTTGTACACGAGTTCGAAGCGAGTGTCCAGAACGAAGATGTTGGCTCCGGCTGCATCCAGGATCTGCCTGCTGAGGCCGCCCAACAGATCGTCTGCTCCCATGGCTGCCGAGGGCTTCTCGGCCATCTCGCCCATACTGCGCCACCAGGTCACGATCCACTCCTCCGGAGATCGACGCTCTGATTCCCCCGTGTTCCCGAGTGCGTCATCGGCCTGGTCCGCGGGCATCTTGAGATCGAGGTCCGGCCTCGCACGGTTCTGCCGGGAACCGACGACGGGTTCCCCGTGGTTGTGCATGAACTGCAAGCCATCGAGGTTTTGCGGGTAATATCCGCACTACCCGCGAGCCGGGGGAGCAGCGGGGCACGCTGTCCCGGGACGGCCGTCACCGCCGATTATCGATCATGCATTTCCCGGTCGTCGGCGGCCGCGAGATCGTATGCCGCTCCCTCGCCGCGGACGCACGAGCGAGGGGGTTTGTCGGCTGCCCGATGACGCCACGGGTTCGCCATGTCTTCCGTGTTCGACAAGACGGATACATCCGTGACACCACTATCTGCCGATCCACAGCCGACACTTCGTGCCCCCGGGCCGGGGACGGCCACGACCGGTGCCCGGACCGACGGCTCGTGCGCTGCCGGGGAACCGGAACCGATCGTGGTCGTCGTCCTGACGGCCCTCGACTCCTACCAGGTCCCCCTGCTGCGCGGGATGCACGACGTCCTGTCCCCCGCGGGACTGTCCGTCGTCGCGCACGTCTACGACGCCGTGCGCCCGCGGGTTCCCGACACCCTGCGCTGCCTGCTGACCCACCGCCGTCCCCGGGCGGTGATCACGACCAACGCCATGTCGCGGGAACAGGAACAGGCCTGTGCCGAACTCGTCGGGAGCGCAGGGACCCCCCTGGTCCACATCGGTCAGGAACGGGCGGACGCCCCCTGCGTGCGCGCGGACAACCGGCAGGGGATGACCGATCTCATGACCCATCTGCTGGACGAGCGAGGGGTGTGCAGGCCCGTCCTCGTCCGGGGACTGGCGCACCATCCGGACCACCGAGAACGCGAACAGGTGTTCCGGCAGGAGACGTCCGGCCGCGGGATCTGGATCGACGAAGAGCTGATCATCGACGGCGGGTCGGACCTCGAACTCACCAGCCGCCGGATGCGCGGCCTGCTGCGGCGGCGCAGGGACATGGACGCCGTCGTCACGATGGACGACAACAGCGCCATCGCCGTGAGCACGGTCCTGGCGGAGAGCGGGCTGACGGTGCCGCAGGACACGCTCGTCACGGGCTACGACAACTACCCGATCGCCGCCCTCAGCTGGCCCGGGCTGACCACCGTCGACCAGGACCTGTACGAGCAGGGACGGACGGCGGCCCGGATCGTCCTGGACCGGCTCGCCGGAACTCCCGTGCCGTGTCCGGTCCCCCCGATCCGCTGCCGGGTCATCGTGCGTGGTTCGACCGGACCGCTGCAGGGCGTTCCCGACGACGGACTGCCCTCGGCGGAGACCGTCGCCCGCATCGCCAAGACGCACCTGACCACCCAGGGCTCCCTGCTGCGCCTGAACCGGGCCCTGGACAAGTGCCAATCACCGGGGGACGTCTGCACAGTCCTGTCGGAGTCCCTGCCGCAGTTCGGCATCACCCGGGCCTTCCTCGTCCTGCACGACGAGCCCACGCCCCGGCCGGCCTGGCAGGCGCCCCGCACCGACCCCGTGGGGAACGACCGCGTTCCCGTCACCGGACCCGGCCCCGAGCCGTCCCCCGCTGACCCGACCTGCCCTGACCGGGAGGACTGCTGCGCGCACCACCGTTCACGGGTGGTCCTGGACTACCGGGAGGGGCGGGTGCGACCGGCCCCGTCCGAGTGCTTCTCCTCCTGCGACCTGCTTCCCGAACACCTGGGCCAGGAACTCGCCCGGGGATTCCTGTGCCTGCAGCGGCTCGTGTCGTCCTCCGGGGACCTGGGATACCTGCTGTGCGAGGACCCGCTGAGCCCCGTTCCGGTCGCCGAGCCCCTGCGCCTGGACGTCGGCCGCACCCTGGACGTGCTCCTGCGCACCCGACAGGTCGCGGAGCACTCCGCGATGCTCGAACGGCTGGTCGCCGCCAGGACCCGCGAGCTCCGGGCGGAGGTCGCCTCCCGGAGGCGGGCCGAGGACGATCTCAAACGCGCCAACCGGGAGCTGGAGCGTTCACTGGTGCAGGACCGGTTGACCCGGATAGCCAATCGCACGGCCATGGACCGGCATTTCGAGATCCACTGGGAGCGGCACGTCGCACGGCACCGCAGCTTCGCCGTGCTCATGATGGACGTGGACCTGTTCAAGGCGTACAACGACCGCTACGGCCATCTGATGGGGGACCGGACCCTGAGGGCCGTCGCGGCGTGCCTGTCCGCTGCCGTTCTCCATCGGCAGGACCTGGTCTGCCGCTTCGGGGGCGAGGAGTTCCTCGTTGCGCTCCCCGACAGCACCCTCGGGTCGGCCGTGGCGGTCGGACGGCGCTTCCGCGAGCTGCTCGCGGGGGTCGCCATCCCGCACGAGGCGTCCCGGATCAGCCCGTACGTCACCGCGAGCCTTGGGGCCGCCGCCGTCGTGCCCCCGGCGGGGAGCACCCCGGAGATCCTCATCGCAGCTGCCGACCGGGGGCTTTACCAGGCCAAGCGGCAGGGCCGCAACTGCCTGGCCGTCGGGGTCGCACAGGACGGCTGTGCGCTGCCCGGGCCCCGGCCCGTCGGGGCCCGGCCGTGGGGACCGCAGGACCCGGACCCGTTCCGGGCACCCGAGGCCGGGGAGCAGGAACGGTCAGGAGCGGGAACGGCCGCCGGGGACCAGGCGTGACCCGTGCCCACCACGGGCCGGACGACGGGCCCGGGCGGCCGATCGGGCCCGGGGGCCGGAACGAACCGAACGAGTTCAGGGGACCAGCGGCACGCCGTAGCGGACGACCACCCGCCACAGCTGCCCCAGGAGGGACAGCGTATGGGACGGACTGCCCCAGTCCGCCCACCGGCGCGGGTCGCTGTGGATCGCGGCCGCGGCCCGACCGATCGTCGCCGCGGTCAGGGGACGTCCCGCGGGGGCGAACTCGCGGTGGACCTGCCGGGCCAGGACGGACATCATCGACTCCCCGCACAGCGACGGCAGGATCTCCAACGGGAGTGCGAAACCGCGGTGCCAGCGGAGTTCGATCTCGTAGCGATCCCTGATCTGCAGCAGGTCCTCCTCGACGGCCGTGCCCCGGTAGCTCGGATCGGCAACCAACCGGTCGACGTCCCGCGAGAGCAGCACGTCACCGTGGACCTGGGCGTCAACGCGGACCGGGGGAAGGGCGCCGCGGGCCCCTGCCCCCCCGTGCCCACCGCCGGGGCCCGGGGCGTCGATGCCCCCGCCCACGACGGCGGGACCTGACGGACCCGTGAGCGCCCTGACCGTCCCCCGGACGTCACCGTACGGCGATCTCCGGGTCCCCGCGGCCTCCAGGAGGCCCGCGACCAGGGAGTGCAACAGGTGCCATGTCCCCGTGTCACGGGTCCCGTTCCCGTCGACGAGGCTGAAGGTGCACCGGGGCAGCACGAGCGGCCGCAGCCTCAGGTGGCACGGTCCGAACTCCGGTGCGGCGCCGTCCGCGCGGCCCAGGAGGTCCAGAGCCCCGTACTTGGGCCGCTCGCCGGGACGGACACCGGCCCTCAGATAGGCGTCCGCGAACAGCTCCCGTTCCTCGCGGTCCCGTGACGAACCGGCCTCGACGGGGATCCCGCCGTTGGAGATTCCCGTTTCGAACTGATTGCGGTACCAGCCGTCCTCGGCCAGGGAAGACGCCACGGTGCCCCCGGCGGGCAGGGAACGATCGGGGTGGAAGTGCACGGTGACCCTGGCGCGCTCGCTGGCGGCGTCCACGAGATCGTGCAGGGCGATGTCGAGCCCCGCCTCCCCCAGGACGACGGCCGCCCGCCACCCGGCCACCCGCGCGGTGAGGGCCGCGACGTCGCGAGCGTGACCGAGGGCGAGGACCTGTGCAGCCGTCACCGCCGGACCCGCAACGGGAGCAGGACGGTGGGCCTTGGCCCCGCGGGACGGATCGGACCCGGGAGATGGTCTCGGCCGAGGTCGTCGAGGGCGTACATGATCGCCTCACGGTGTGGACGCGCCGGTCTCGCCGAGCCGGTGGAACGGCTCCACGGCGCTGACGGGATGTTCTCACAGGACGGGCGGGGGGCGGACAGGACATCAGACGGTAGTCGAAGTAAACGGCACAGAAGACACTTTTCCGGTGGGAAGGCGCGGGTCGGGTCCCACACGGGGTGACGGCCGCGATCCGGCGGCCGCCGGGGACGTGTCGAGCGCGACACCGTGCCAGGGGACCCGGACCTTCCTCAGGAAATACCCTGACCGGCATGAGAGCACAAGACCTCGTGGAACCCCTGCCCCTGGTCACCCGTGACACGGACGGCGTGGCCGCCATGGAGATCCTGGCCGGTCACCCCGCCTCCGGAGTGGTGGTCCAGAACGCGCAGGGGGTCGTCGAGGCGGTGGTCCCCGGGGTCGACCTCTTACGGCTCGTCGTACCCCGGTACGTGCTCGACGATCCCCGGCTCGCACACGTGTACGACGAGGCCGGGGCGGAGGAACTCGTCACCCGCCTGCGGGGTCGGACCATCGGCGACCTGCTGGACGACGGGCGCGTGCGTCCCCGCCCCGTCCCCCCGTCCGTCCTGCCCGAGGACACCGTGATGGAGATCGCCGCTCTCATGTGCACCGAACGGCTGCCGCTGATCCTCGTGAGGGACCGTGCCGGTCGCCTCCACGGCGGGATCATCCTCTCCCGCCTGATGCAGGCCCTTCTCGACCTGAGCGGGACCGGACGTTGAGCGTGCAGGCATGGTCGGCCGTCGCCGTCTTCGTCGCGGCCTACCTGCTCATAGCCTCCGAGAGGATCCACCGGGTCGCCGCGGCCCTCGGTGGGGCCGCCGCCATGGTCGTCATCGGCGCCACCGACTCCGACGCCGCGTTCTTCTCCCCGGAGAGCGGGGTCGACTGGAACGTCATCTTCCTGCTGCTCGGGATGATGATCATTGTCGGGGTGCTCCGGCAGACCGGTCTGTTCGAGTTCCTGGCCATCTGGGCCGCGAAACGGGGCAAGGGACACCCGTTCCGGGTCATGACCCTGCTCGTGCTCATCACGGCGGTCGCGTCCGCCGCCCTGGACAACGTCACGACCGTCCTTCTCGTGGCGCCCGTGACCCTGCTGGTGTGCGAACGCCTGGGGGTCCCCCCCGTCCCGTTCCTCGTCGCCGAGGTCATGGCCAGCAACATCGGCGGCACCGCCACCCTCATCGGCGACCCTCCCAACATCATCATCTCGAGCCGGGCCCACCTGACCTTCAACGACTTCATCGTCCACCTCGCACCGATCGTCGTGCTCCTGACGGCCGTGCTCGTCGTCCTGTGCCGTTTCCTGCTGGCCCGTGACCTGACCTACGATCCCGAACGCGCCCGCCTGGTCATGGCGCTGGAGGAGCGGGAGGCCATCCACGACCCGCAGTTGCTGCGCAGGGCGCTGGCGGTGCTGGCGCTGGTCTTTGCCGGCTTCGTCCTGCACTCCGTGATCCACATCGAGCCGGCGCTCGTAGCCCTGCTCGGTGCCGGCCTGGCCGTCCTGGTCTCACGGATGGGCCCGCAGCACTACCTGGCAGAGGTCGAGTGGGAGACCCTCGTGTTCTTCATGGGGCTGTTCGTCATGGTCGGCGGCCTCGTGGAGGTCGGGGTGATCGAGCAACTGGGGCAGGCCGTCGTCGACGGAGTCGGCGACCGGTTCCTGCTCGCGGCCACGGTGCTCCTGTTCGGATCGGCGGTGCTCTCGGGGATCGTGGACAACATCCCCTTCGTCACCACGATGACCCCGCTCGTCGCCGACCTGGTCGACGCGGGCGGAGCGCAGGCGCACGGCCTGTGGTGGGCCCTGGCGCTCGGGGCGGACCTCGGCGGGAACGCGACCGCCGTCGGGGCCAGCGCCAACGTCGTCGTGCTCGGGATCGCCCGGCGCAGCGGTCACCCGATCAGCTTCTGGGAGTTCACCCGGTACGGGATCGTGGTCACGGCGGTCACGGTCACCCTGTGCTGGCCCTACCTGTGGTTGCGGTACTTCCTGTGAGCGTCCCCGGTCGCCGGGGGCCGTGTCCCGACCGGGGGAGCACGGGCCCGGCGACCGGCCGGGATTCCGTCGAGGCACTGTTTGCGGTATTCATGTGGTGAACATCACCTTTTGACAGGGCGATGCCGTGGACCCGGGGGCAGCGGAACGCGCGCGCGGTCCAACCCGGCCGGGGCGGCAGCGGGCCGGGCGGGCAGGACCGCCCGGCCGGTCCCGGGCGACCGGTTGCGCGCTTCCGTAGGCTCGGTGCCCAGGCGGCAGAGGGAGTGGGGAACGCATGAGCGAGGAACGCACGCTGGGACAGCTGGTCGTCCAGGCCACCCGGGACCTGTCCGCGATAGCGCAGGCCGAGATCGCGCTGGCCAAGGCCGAGCTGCGCGCCGACGCCGCACGGGGCGCCGTCGCCGGCGGGCTCGGGGCCGGCGTCGCCTACCTGCTGGCCCTCGCCACCGTCACCCTGTGCATCGCCGCCGGGTACGGGCTGGCCGAGGCCGGGATGCCCGCCTGGGCAGCGTTCCTGACGGTGACCGGTGCCCTGGTCCTTGTCGCAGGCGTCCTCGCGCTCCTCGCCGGCCGGTCGGCCTCCCGGATCGGCTCGTCCCGCAGGGCCAGGAGGGAGGCGGGCCGGGCCACGGGAGCGGCACGGCCCGCGGACCCCGGGCGGTGACGCACGACCTGGCCGACGTGGCCGATCTCCTCGTCGACGGACCGTGGAAGCACCGGTTCGTCGCGGCCAACGGTGCCCGTTTCCACGTCGCGGAGATCGGGACCGGCCCGCCGGTCCTGCTCCTGCACGGCTTCCCGCAGTTCTGGTGGACCTGGCGTGCCCAGATGCCGGCCCTTGCAGCGGCGGGATTCCACGTCGTCGCCATGGACCTGCGTGGTTTCGGCGCCTCGGACAAGCCCCCTCGCGGGTACGACACCCCGACCCTCGCCGCGGACGTCGCCGGGGTCGTGCGCTCCCTGGGTCTGCGACGGGCCGTGATCGTGGGCCATGGCTGGGGAGGGTGGGTGGCGTGGTCCATGCCCGCACTGGCCCCGCGCGTCACCCGGGCCGTCGCCGCCCTCGGCATGGCGCACCCCCTGCGCATGCGGCACGCGACCTTCCACGGCAGGCAGAGATCGGCGACCCGCCGCCTGCTGCACTTCCAGGTGCCGATGGTCCCCGAACGTTCCCTCGTCCGGGGGGACGGGGTCGAACGGATCCTGCGGACGTGGTCGGGACCGGGGTACCCGGACGCCGGGACGCTGCAGATGTACCGAACGGCCATGCGCGTGCCTTTCGTCGCGCACACCTCGATGGAGTACTACCGGTGGGCAGTGCGCTCGCTGTGGAGGGTGGACGGGCGACGGTTCACCGCTGCGCTGCGCGTTCCGATCCGGACGCCCGTGCTGCAGATCCATGGCGGGGCGGATCCGTGGATCCTGCCGGAGACGGCGCTGGGGTCCGATCCATGGGCGCAGGGACCGGCCCGTTTCGAACTCCTGCCGTCGGCCGGGCACTTCCTGCCCGAGGAGGCGCCCGAGGAGGTCACCGACCTGCTGTCGGACTGGCTCGCCGGTCTGGACCCCTCCGACCGCGTGGGGCTCTCCCCGGGCGGGGAACGGCCCGGTCCCGAGCGCGAGCCCGGTCAGCCGACGGCGCAGCCCCCGGTGGGGACCTGATTCGTCGCGGCGATCCCCGTCCGGATGGATCCTCGGGACTCGGCGAGGGTCAGCGCGTAACCGGTGTTGGCGTCGTCCAGGGACTTGGCGAACACGATTCCCACGATCTTGCCCTGCGGCGACAGGAGCGGCCCGCCGGAGTTGCCCGGTTCGACGGTCGCGAGCAGGGAGTAGACCTCGCGGACCGCTCCGTCGCGCCCGTAGATGTCCTCCCCACTGGCACGGATCTTCGCGCGGACCCGGGCCGGGCCCGCGGTGAACGGACCGTTGTGGGGGAAACCCGCCACCACGGCGCTGTCGCTGTGCTCCAGTTCCCCGCCGAAGGGCAGGGCCCTTGCCGAAAGCCCCGGCACGGCGAGGACCGCGATGTCGCGCAGGGGGTCGAAGAGGACCACGCTGGCTCTGTACTTGCGTCCCACCCCGCTGACCTGGACGAACGGTTCCTCGACCCCGGCGACGACGTGGGCGTTGGTCACGATCCGTTCCGGGGCGACCACCGCGCCGCTGCCCTCCTGGCCCCGCGAGCAGGAGATCGCGTTCCCGGTGATCTTCACGATGCTGCGGCGGACCCTCTCAAGGACCGTCCGGCTCATGGCGTTGGGATCGGGAGGATCGACGGGCAGGATCTGTTCCGGTCCCACTCCCGCGAACACCCGGGGGAAGGAACTGCCCGCGACCGAGTCCCGGAAACTGTCGGCCAGGGAGGACAGCTGCTCCGGCGCGGCACGGTCGACGGCTGACAGGACCCGGGAGGAGGCGATCGCCCGGGCCAGGGCGGGGGAGGGGCTCCCACGCAGTGCCCCGCCGATGAACCAGACGACCAGGGTGACCGCGAGAACGCCCGCGACCGTGCCAAGGACCTGGTCGACCAGACGCACCGGACGCCAGTTCAGGCGGTCGCGGACCTTTCCCCCCAGGACGGCGCCCAGCAGCTGCCCGGCCCAGGCCAGGACGAGGACCGCCGCGAGCACGGACAGGGTGCGTGGCAGGCCGGGGCGCAGCCGTTCCGCCACGGGGGGCACCAGGGCCATGGCGAGCACGGCCCCCCCGACGAAACCGGCCAGGCAGGTGGCGCCCACGATCAGACCCTGACGGTAGCCGGAGACCGCGTAGGAGAGGATCACCAGGACCAGCAGCACATCGATCATGAATGGTCCCCCGGTCCGGCGTCGAGAATCATCGGAGGCAGGGGTTCCTCGCGCGCAGTGTCCCACGAGCGTTCCCACCCGGCCAGTCGCAGAAGGCTACTCAACAGGACCGCGGTGAAGCCCCACACGAACATTCCGTTCACACGGAACGCCGGTCCCCGATCACCGTCCGGTGTCCTGACCCGGAAGCGATTGTCCGGATCGGTCAGGTCCCGGACCGGGACCCTCACCACGCGGGCGACCTCGGCCGGGTCGACGGCCCGGACCGCGCTGGGGGCCTCCCACCAGGCCAGGACGGGCGTCACGGTGTAGTCGCTCACGGGCAGGTAGAGATCTGGCAGGCGGCCGACGACGTGGACCCCGACGGGATCGACCCCGGTCTCCTCCGCGGACTCCCTCAGCGCGGCCTCCTCGGGCCCGCCGTCGGCGGGGTCGAGGGCGCCGCCGGGGAAGGCGACCTGGCCGGGATGCGAGCGAAGCCCCGCCGCGCGCTGCGTGAGCAGCACGTCCGGCCCTTCCGACGTCTGGCCGAAGAGTACGAGAACCGCCGATCTGCGACGGTGCCCGGCCGGGGGACGCAGCGCGGACCATTCGGGAGCCATCGCAACGAACCGTTCCTCGGGCATCCCGGACAGGTCCTGCACCGGGCGGAACCATCCGGGGGGCGAAGGGGACCGTTCTCCCCTCACCCGGCCTCACCACCGGGGGAGGGCGCCCGGACAGCGGCACGGTGCGGCCCGCGGACCAGGCGCCGGGCGAGCACGGGGTCGGTCTGTCCGGTCGAGGAGGACGGGCACAGACGCAGGACGGGGCACGCCCCGCAGGCCGGCAGCCGGGAGTGGCAGATCCGGCGTCCGTGGAAGATCAGCCTGTGGCAGAGCATCGTCCAGTCACGGCGTTCGAACAGCAGTGCCAGGTCCCGTTCGACCCTGACGGGGTCCTGCTCGACGGTCCACCCCAACCGGCGGGACAGGCGTCCCACATGGGTGTCCACGGCCAGGCCGGGGACACCGAAGGCATTGCCGAGGACGACGTTCGCGGTCTTGCGTCCCACTCCGGGGAGGGCGACTAGCTGTTCCATTCGACGCGGGACCTCGCCGCCGTGCTCGGTGACGAGCAGGTCCGCCATCCGCAGGAGGGAATCGGCCTTGGCGCGGAAGAACCCGGTCGACATGATCAATTCTTCGAGTTCCGCCCGGTCCGCGGTCGCGTAGTCGGCGGCCGACCGGTAACGGGCGAACAGCTGCGGCGTCACCTTGTTGACCCGGGCGTCGGTGCACTGGGCCGACAGGACGGTGGCCACGAGCAGTTCCAGGGGGGTGCTGTGAACCAGTTCGCAACGCGCATCGGGATGGTGTTCCCTGAGGATCCTGTGGATCCTTCTCGCCCGTCGTTTCACCGCCAGAGGAGTCTGCCCGGTACCCGCGGACGGCGCACCTGTTGTCACGCCCACTGTGACAGCGTACGGTGCCACGCCGAGGCCGTGACTCCAACGGGTGCAGGGTGCATCCCGACCGGGTGAGAGGGATCCCCCGGGAGACTGACACGCTCCGGTCGCTATCAAGACCGAACACCGATCAGGCCGATCCGCAAGCCAACGTGGTTCCCCGAACGGTGGACCCCACGGCCCCGGTCCGTCCGGTGATCGAGGGCCGGTGGCTCCTTCACGGGCTGGAGGTGTCCGGATGTCGCTAGCCGCAGAAGCGGACCAGACGCTGGACGAGTTGCGCGCCCGGCAGGAGGCGCTGATCGGCGAGCTGCGCGACGTGGATCATTGGCGGCGGCTGGTCGAGGCTCGACTTGATCTTGCTGTGGCCGCAGTGACCTGCATCGACGAGCTGGCACATCGCGGCCTGCCACCGATGGGCGCTCCCCCGTGCGAGCTGCACGCGCTGCTGGGCATACCGTCCGGGGCACAGGCCCTGGCGGAGACGTCGGTGCTGGTCCGGCTTCGCGAGACATCGCGGGTCCTGGGCGAGTACGCTGCCGAGTTGCAGGCCTGCCTGCGTGGAGTGTCCCAGGAGCTCGCCGAACGTCTGGTGTTCGGCGCGGAGGCCGCGTTCGACGTGGACGTGGTGTCCGAACAGCGACCCCTGCCGGGGAAGGACACGGTGTCCCGAACGGGGACCGTGCCCGTGGCGGGTGTCGAGCCGTCCGGGGACGTCGCGTCGGCGGCCCGTTCCATGTTCGCGACGGGGACGGAGGACAAGACCGGGACGAGCTTCGGAGTCGACACCGGGGCACCGGCCGTTGCGAGTGAGGAGTCCCGGGGAGTACCGCCGAGATCCGGCGTCGTGTGGCTGCCGATTTCCGGCGGATTCGACAAAGGGTCCCCTTGAAGGCTGCCTTGAATCGGACCCCCTGGTGGGATGTCGCGTGCCGTGAGGCAGACTTCCTGCGGTGCGCCGTGTTCGACGGCGCGGGCGTGAGGAGGACGCGTGGACGACGACGTCGTTCGTCAGGCGCCATTGTTCGCAGCGCTCGACGACGAAGCCGCCGGAGCGCTCAGGTCCACCATGGCCCGAGTCGACCTGATGCGTTCGGAGGTCCTGTTCCACGAGGGCGATCCGGGGGACCGGCTGTACGTCATCGTCGACGGCAAGGTGAAACTGGGGCGGGCCTCGGGGGACGGCAGGGAGAACCTGCTGGCTGTACTGGGCCCGGGAGAGATGTTCGGCGAGCTGTCGCTGTTCGATCCCGGGCCGCGCAATGCCACCGCGACGGCCGTCGCGGACACGATGCTCATCGGTCTGGGCACCGACGACCTGGTCACCTGGCTCGCCGGACGCCCGGACGTCTCGCGCCAGTTGCTGCGGGCCCTCGCGCGCCGGCTGCGCCGGACCAACGAGGCACTGGCCGACCTGGTCTTCTCGGATGTCCCCGGCCGGGTGGCCAAGGCACTGCTCGATCTCTCGGAGCGCTTCGGTCGCCCGACCGACGACGGCCTGCGGGTCGCGCACGATCTGACCCAGGAGGAGCTCGCCCAGCTGGTGGGGGCGTCCCGGGAGACCGTCAACAAGGCCCTGGCCGATTTCGCCTCCCGGAACTGGTTGCGCCTGGAGGCCCGTGCCGTCGTCCTGCTGGACATCGAACGCATGCGCAAGCGGGCCCGTTGACGGCCTTTCGGCGTTTTCGGGCGTGTCGCGTTCGGAACGAATCGGAGACATGGGGGATGGGGGATCGTTGTCTGCTCGTTGCGGGAAGATCCTTTGCGGGAGTGGATCATTCCACTCCTGACGACTTCCTGTGAAATCTTTGGCGATCTACGGAGAGTCATGATTCATTACCGGTAGGTCATACGTAGGATGGACCCTTCGCGGAGGATGAGAACAGACACCGCAAAGCACTAGGGTCACTGCCATCCACGATCGGGGGCGGGTCGTCGTACGACGCGCTGCCGATCTCGAACCGCGGTCAGGGATGCGGCCGCCGACACGGGGACGAAGGATGGGGGAGATAGAAGATCTCAGCCTCGAGCAGCTTGCCGAGGCAGCCGGTATGACGACCCGCAACGTGCGCGCCTACCAGACACGGGGGTTGATCCCCTCACCGGCGCGCGACGGACGGCGGGCTCGGTACGGCGCTCGGCACCTGAGGCTGTTGTTGTCGATCCGCCGAGCGCGGGAACGGGGGGCCACGCTGGGGCTGATCTCGGACCATCTGGCGAGCGGGGGCTCGCTGGACGGTACCGGGCTGTCCGATCGGTGGCTCGTCGGGAAGGAGAAGAACCGACGTTCGGGGGACCCCCCGGGCAGCTGGCGGGACCTGGATCAGGTCCTTCCCGATCTCGTCGGGTCCGGAACCGGGGACTGCTCCGTGGAACTCGAGCGTCTGGTGGAGTCCGGCCTGTTCCGGCGGGACGGCTCCCGGGTGCTGGTCGCCGCCGACCTGGCGGGCGCCCTCGCGGCGCTTCAACGGGCCGGTGCGCACGTCACCACGACACTGCAGGTGGCGGTGCAGACCATGGAGACGATCGAACAGACCGCCGACGACCTCAAGGAAAGGTTGAAGGACCTGCCGGAGACCGCCGCGGGACTGGCCGTGGACCTCGTCGTGATCGTGGCACGGGGGATGCTCTCCAACCGGATCGTGCTGCCGGAAGCCGTCTGAGCCGAAGGACGCGGCGTACGGCCCGTCCCCGGACGAAGGGGCCGGGCCGTACGCGTCCCGTCGCCCGGCCCGGCCTGCGCGGTGTCGGGTCCGGCCGACCGGGGCCGGCACCGTGCCGGGCAACCGGAACGCGGCCACCGAGACGCGGCCCGCTCATCGGTCCGGCACCGGGCCGGTCAGGCCCCGCGCACCGCGACGACCATCTCGATCTCGACGGGCGCGTCCAGGGGGAGGCCCGCCACCCCGACCGCGCTGCGGGCATGCCGCCCGTCCTCCTGGAAGATCTCCTGCAGCACCGTGCTCGCACCGTCGACCACGGCCGCCTGCCCGGTGAACCCGGGCTCCCCGGCCACGAAACCGACGACCTTCACGACCCGTGCGACCCGTTCCAGATCCCCCAGCACCGACCTCGCCGCGGCCACGCCGTTGATCGCGCACTGCCGTGCGAGGTCCCTGGCCCGTCCGGGGGACACGGCCCCGGGACCGTTCCCCACGGGCCCGCGTGCCAGGAGTTCGCCCCGGACCAGGGGGAGCTGACCGGAGACCCAGACACGGTCCCCGTCCAGCACCGCGGGAACGTACGCTGCCAGTGGCGCCGCAGGCTGCGGGAGCTCGATCCCCAGAGTGGCCAGACGCTGTTCGAGAACGCTCATCGTCGCTCCAGTCCGTCGCTCGGACGCTCGGATCCTTCTGCCCCTCCCGTCCGTACCGGGTCCGGGAGGCGTCCGTGACAGGAGGACCTCCCGGGAAGGACCCGGGGACCGTGCCCCGGCCCGCTGATCCGGGGACCTCAGGAAGGGACCTCAGGATGGGGGACCTCAGGAAAGGGGACGTTT
>Ga0316579_10000168_pt1 | contig 18998 bp, 17 predicted proteins | sample J5NA_2_FD_203074 | JGI IMG/M metagenome (GOLD analysis project Ga0316579, IMG submission 203074) | Rhizosphere microbial communities from salt marsh grasses in Alabama, United States - J5-7_160517rDrA | ecosystem: Host-associated > Plants > Roots > Rhizosphere | place: USA: Alabama | collected... | reverse complement strand
AACGGCTCCAAGGCCGACGCCGAGGAGCTGATCCGCGGCATCATCGCCGGTGTTTCCGGAATGCAAAAGGTGGACGTGGCCGTCTGCCCGCCATTTCCCTACCTGTATGTCGTCGAGCAGATGCTGACCGGCACGGCCATCGGTTGGGGCTCGCAGGACGTTTCCCGGGAGGAGGGCGGTGCCTTCACCGGCCAGGTTTCAGCGGCGATGTTGAAGGATTTCGGCTGCCGCTACGCCATCGTCGGGCACTCGGAGCGCCGTCAGTTCAACGGCGAGACGGACGGCATCATTGCCCGCAAGTACGCCCAGGCGGTCGCCAACGGCATCGTGCCCATCCTCTGTGTCGGCGAGACGCTGGAGGAGCGCGAGCAGGGCAAGACGGAAGAGGTGGTCGCCCGGCACATCGACGGCGTGCTGAACCTTGAGGGCGTCGAGGCTTACGCGCACGGCGTCGTGGCTTACGAGCCGGTCTGGGCCATCGGCACCGGCGTCACCGCGACGCCGGCCCAGGCACAGGAGGTGCACGCCTTTCTGCGCGAGCGGATCGCGAAGAAGAACAAGGACATCGCCGATGGTCTGCAGATCCTGTACGGCGGCAGCATGAAGCCCGGCAACGCCGCGGAGCTCATCGGTCAGTCGGATATCGACGGCGGTCTCATCGGCGGCGCGTCGCTGAAGGCCGCAGACTTCGTCGCCATCTGCCAGGCCGGCGAGGACAACGGCTGAGGCGCGCCCCGCGTTACTCGGGCGAGGCTGAAGCAAATCCGGTATCACCATGCAGTTGTTATTGACCGTTCTGCACCTGTTGCTGGCGCTGGCGCTGATCGGGCTCATCCTGATTCAGCACGGGAAGGGAGCGGACGCGGGTGCCGCCTTTGGTAGTGGTGCGTCCGCGACCGTTTTTGGCGCGCGTGGGTCGGCGTCTTTCCTGACCCGCACCACCGCCATCCTGGCGACGTTGTTCTTCCTGACCAGCATGGCGTTGGCCTATTTTGCGGCGCAGGTGGGCGAGCCCGAGGGCCTGATGGACGCTGTCGAGCCGCCGGTGCTCCCGGTTGGCGGGGTGGGCGACCTCCCCGCACCAGCGGAGCAGGCAGCCGCCGAGGTCGCTGCACCGCCGGTCGGCACCGAGGAGGCGACCCCGAGCGATAGTGATCTGCCGCCCGTGGATGTCCCCCCGGCGCCGGCCGCCGGGTCCGCGGGAACAGGCGATCTGCCGCCTGTGCCGTCCGGTACGCAGGAGTGAGCGCTAGCCCGCACAGGCCGCAGCATGCGTTACCCGCGCGTGTGGGGGCTGGTTGGGAGTAGCACGCGCAACGTTTTTTGCCGACGTGGTGGAATTGGTAGACACGCTGTCTTGAGGGGGCAGTGGCGCGAGCCGTGCCGGTTCGAGTCCGGCCGTCGGCACCATCTCCGAGCCGCGAGAAGACGCCATTTCCGGCGTCTGGCGTGGCTGCTAGAGCCCGTGCTCAAGGCGGGCTGCGTATAGGTGTAAGGAGCTGAAGCGTAAGGGTTTTTGACAGTCTGTCAGCTTGACACCCCAGGCCGCGCTCCTCTAGACTGCCGCGCGCCCGTACGATCGGGCTGCCGAATACAGAGCATCAATGAGGTCGGCGCGTGCTCGAAGACTATCTCCACATTCTGATCTTCCTCGTCATCGCGCTGCTGATCGGCTTCGTGCCACGGGTGCTGGGGGCCTTGCTGGGGCCGCGCCGACCAGACCGAGAGAAGGACTCGCCTTACGAGTGCGGCTTCGAGGCGTTCGAGAGTGCGCGCATGAAGTTCGATGTGCGCTACTACCTCGTCGCCATCCTGTTCATCATCTTCGACCTCGAGATCGCCTTCCTCTTCCCCTGGGCCGTGGTGCTGGAAGACCTCGGTGTAGGCGGGCTCATCGCCATGTCGGTGTTCCTGGGCATTCTCGTCGTCGGTTTCATCTACGAGTGGCGCAAGGGAGCCCTGGAGTGGGAATGATGCGCCCGATCCTGCGTCCAACGAGGCCACGGGCCGTCGGCCGCAACCCTGCGCGCAACGCTGTAGGAGGGCACCATGGGCATTGAAGGCGTGCTCGACGAAGGGATCGTCACCACCACCGCGGACAAGCTGATCAACTGGGCCCGCACGGGGTCCCTGTGGCCGATGACGTTCGGCCTCGCCTGCTGCGCCGTGGAGATGATGCATGCCGGCGCCGCACGCTACGACCTCGACCGCTTCGGCATCATCTTCCGCCCGAGCCCGCGTCAGAGTGACGTCATGATCGTCGCTGGCACCTTGGTCAACAAGATGGCACCCGCACTGCGCAAGGTTTATGACCAGATGGCCGAGCCCCGCTGGGTCATCTCCATGGGGTCCTGCGCCAACGGCGGCGGCTACTACCACTATTCCTACTCGGTGGTGCGCGGCTGCGATCGCATCGTGCCGGTGGACGTCTACGTGCCCGGGTGTCCACCCACGGCCGAGGCGCTGCTCTACGGCGTCCTGCAGCTCCAGAACAAGATCCGCCGCACCAATACCATCGCGCGCTGACGCGCGGTAGGCAGTACCCAACTCATGCCAGACACCATCGCTTCCACTGGCGACGCCCGGCTCGACAGCCTCGCCGGGGTGCTCCAGGCACGCTGGTCGGGCGAGGGCTTCGCGCTCGAGTCTGCGCTCGGCGAGCTGACCCTGATCCTGTCCGCGGACCACATCAAGCCCGTCTGCCTGGCGTTGCGGGACGATCAGGCGCTGCGCTTCGAGCAGCTCATCGATCTCTGCGGCGTCGACTATGCCGCTTACGGCAAATCGGAGTGGGAGACGACCGAGGCCTCGCTCACCGGCTTCGGCCGTGGCGTGGACCGCGACATCGAGCTGGAGGCCGATGACCCGCAGCGCTTCGCGGTGGTCTATCACCTGCTCTCACTGGAGTACAACCGGCGGCTGCGGCTCAAGGTCTACACCGGCGGCGCGCAGCCGATGGTGGACTCGGTGGCGGACGTCTGGGCCGTCGCCAACTGGTTCGAGCGCGAGGCCTTCGATCTGTTCGGCATCCTCTTCCGCGGCCACCCGGACCTACGCCGTATCCTCACCGACTACGGGTTCGTGGGCCATCCGTTCCGCAAGGATTTCCCGCTGAGCGGTCATGTGGCGATGCGCTACGACCCCGAGCAGGGCCGCGTCGTCTACGAGCCGGTCGAGATCGAGCCACGGGTGCTGGTGCCGAAGGTGATTCGCCAAGACAGCCGCTACGTGACCGAGGAGCAGGCGCGTGCTGCCCAAGCGGCCAAGGCGGCCGCTTCCGGGACCACCGGAGGCGCCGCCAATGCCTGAGATTCGCAACTACACGCTCAATTTCGGTCCGCAGCACCCGGCCGCCCATGGCGTACTGCGCCTGGTGCTGGAGATGGACGGCGAGGTCATCGATCGCGCCGACCCGCACATCGGCCTGCTGCACCGCGGCACCGAGAAGCTGGCCGAGTCCAAGCCGTTCAACCAGAGCATCGGCTACATGGACCGGCTGGACTACGTGTCCATGATGTGCAATGAGCACGGGTACGTGCGCGCCATCGAGAAGCTGCTCGGCATCCAGGCGCCGATCCGCGCGCAGTACATCCGCACCCTGTTCGACGAGATCACGCGCATCCTGAACCACCTGATGTGGCTCGGGGCGCACGCCCTCGATGTTGGCGCCATGAGCGTCTTCCTGTACTGCTTCCGCGAGCGCGAGGACCTGATGGACTGCTACGAAGCGGTCTCGGGTGCACGCCTGCACGCGACCTACTACCGCCCCGGCGGCGTCTACCGCGACCTGCCGGCGGTGATGCCGCGCTACCCGGACGAGAGCACCAAATGGCACGGCAAGGCCGCTATCCGCAAGCGCAATGCCGCGCGTGAGGGCTCCCTGTTGGACTTCGTCGAAGACTTCACGGAGCGCTTCCCGGCGCTGGTGGACGAGTACGAGACACTCCTGACCGACAACCGCATCTGGAAGCAGCGCACCGTCGGCATCGGCGTCGTGAGTCCGGAGCGCGCCCTGAATCTCGGCTTCACCGGCCCGATGATCCGCGGCTCCGGCATCGCCTGGGACTTGCGCAAGAAGCAGCCCTATGCGGCCTACGCGAATGTGGACTTCGACATCCCGGTGGGCCAGAACGGCGACTGCTACGACCGCTATCTGGTGCGCGTCGAGGAGATGCGCCAGTCCAACCGGATCCTCAAGCAATGCGTGGACTGGCTGCGTGCGAATCCAGGGCCGGTCATGCTGGACGAGCACAAGGTCACGCCGCCGTCGCGCGAAGACATGAAGGACGACATGGAAGCCCTGATCCACCACTTCAAGCTCTTCACCGAGGGCTACTGCCCGCCGCCGGGGGAGGTCTATGCCGCGGTGGAGGCGCCGAAAGGCGAGTTCGGCTGCTACATCGTCTCCGACGGTGCCAACAAGCCCTATCGTCTGAAGGTTCGGGCGCCCGGCTTCCCGCACCTCGCCGCCATGGACGAGATGTCCAAGGGACACATGCTCGCCGACGTGGTGGCCATCATCGGCACCATGGACATCGTTTTCGGGGAGATCGACCGCTGATGAGCTTTCGTACCGCACCGCTGGCTATCGTCCATGACGTGGACAAAGAGACCCTGCTGACGCCGGAGCTGCGCGCCGCCATCGACAAGCACGTCGCCAAGTATCCGCCGGAGTGGAAGCAGTCGGCGGTGATGCCGGCGCTGACCCTGGTTCAGGACCATAACGGCGGCTGGCTGACGCAGGCGCTGATGGACGAGGTGGCGGCCTATCTGGACATGCCCGAGGTCGCCGTCTACGAGGTCGCGACCTTTTACGGCATGTACGACCTGGAGCCCGTGGGGCGACACAAGATCTGCGTCTGCAACAGTATCTCCTGCATGCTCGGCGGCGCCGAGGCGCTGTTGGAGCACATCGAGCGGCGCCACGGCGTTGCGCCCGGCGAGACCTCCAAGGACGGGAAGTTCACGCTCAAGGAGTTCGAGTGCCTGGGCGCCTGCCGCGATGCACCGGCGGTGATGGTGGACACGACCTACCACGAGTGCGTTTCCCCGGACGCCATCGACAAGATCATCTCGAAGCTGGACTGACGGCGCCGCGGTCGGTCGACGCCGGCCGACGCGCTCCCCAGTGCCGCCACACGCACACTCGCGACGACACATCCGCCATGGTCGACAACCACGACACCGTCTGCTTCCGCACCATGCACCTGAAGCCGAAGCTACGGCATACGCTGAAGGGCTACCGCAGCGTCGGCGGCTACGTGCAGTGGGAGCGCATCCTGAAGGAGAAGCCGTCGCCGGACGCCCTCATCGAGGAGCTTAAGCTGTCGGCCCTGCGCGGGCGCGGTGGCGCGGGCTTTCCGACCGGGCTCAAGTGGAGCTTCATGCCGCGCAGCAAGCCAGGGCAGAAGTACATCGTCTGCAACTCCGACGAGGGCGAGCCCGGCACCTGCAAGGACCGCGACATTCTCCGCTACAACCCGCACCAGCTCATCGAGGGCATGGCCATCGCCGGCTACTGCATCGGTGCCACCGTCGGCTACAACTACATCCGCGGCGAGTTCTACGAGCCCACCGAGCGCTTCGAGGAGGCGCTGGAAGAGGCCTACGAGGCGGGCCTACTCGGCAAGAACCTCCGGGACTCCGGTATCGACTTCGACCTCTACACGCACCTCGGCGCCGGCGCCTACATTTGCGGCGAGGAGACGGCGCTCCTGGAGTCCATCGAGGGCAAGAAGGGGCAGCCGCGATTCAAGCCGCCGTTTCCGGCGCAGTCGGGTCTCTACGGCAAGCCCACCACCATCAACAACACCGAGTCGCTGGCCTCCGTGCCGGTGATCCTGGAGAAAGGCGGGCAATGGTTCCTGGAGCAGGGACGGCCCAACAACGGCGGGCCCAAGCTGTTTTCGGTGACCGGCCATGTCACTCGGCCGTCCAATTTCGAGGTGCCGCTCGGTACGCCCTTCCGCGACCTGTTGGCCATGGCCGGCGGCGTCAGCGGCGGGCGCAAGCTCAAGGCCGTGATCCCAGGGGGCTCGTCGGTGCCGGTGGTGCCGGGCGATGTCATGCTGGAGACGGACATGGACTACGACTCCATCGCCAAGGCGGGCTCCATGCTCGGCTCCGGCGCGGTCATCGTCATCGCCGACGGCACTTGCATGGTCAAGGTGCTGGCCAACCTGGCGCACTTCTACGCCCACGAGTCCTGCGGTCAGTGCACGCCCTGCCGCGAGGGTACTGGCTGGCTGTCGCGGGTGCTGCACCGGATCCTGCATGGGCAGGGACGGCCATCGGACCTGGATTTGCTGGATAATGTCGCCGGCCGCATCGGCGGGCGCACGATCTGCGCCTTGGGCGACGCCGCAGCGATGCCGGTACAGAGCTTCCTGAAGCACTATCGGCACGAATTCGAATACCTCATCGAGCACGGCAGGCCGATGGTACAGGCGGCCTGAGCCGCCATGGTCGAGTGCCCCGGCGGAGGTCCTGCCCGGGGTCTGGTAAGCGGTGCGACGCGGGTACCAGTACCCGGTACCGCACGCGGAACATGACTGGGAGCCAATGCCGCAAGGCGTTGCAGCGCGCGACGCGCCGGGACGCGGCACGCATCGAAGACTAGTCTCCAGTTGGGCATGTCCAGATCGGCATGGCAAAAGGGGCAAAAGAGCGGAATTCACCACATGTCGGAGCAGATCAGCATCGAGATCGACGGTCGCACCTGCGCCGCTTCCCCAGGCGAGATGATCATCGCGGTGGCGGACCGCGAGGGCATCCCGATCCCGCGCTTTTGCTACCACGAGAAGCTCTCCATTGCCGCCAATTGCCGCATGTGTCTGGTGGAGGCGGAGGCGGGCGGTCGTCCCTTCCCGAAGCCCGTGCCCGCCTGTGCCACGCCGGCGGCGGATGGCATGAAGGTGCAGACCCGCTCGCCCAAGGCCCTGGATGCCCAGCGCGGCACCATGGAGTTCCTGCTCATCAACCACCCGCTGGACTGCCCCATCTGCGACCAGGGCGGCGAGTGCGAGCTACAGGACGTTTCCATGGGCTACGGCGAGGACGTATCCCGCTTCAGCGAGCGTAAGCGCGTGGTCAAGGACGAGGACTTGGGTCCGCTCATCGCCACCGATATGACCCGGTGCATCCATTGCACCCGCTGCGTGCGCTTCGGGGCGGAGATCGCCGGGGTGCGGGAACTCGGCGCCACCGGCCGCGGCGAGGATATGCGCATCGGTACCTTCGTCGAGCACACCGTGGCGCACGAGCTCTCCGGAAACATCATCGATCTCTGCCCAGTGGGGGCGCTCACCTCCAAGCCCTACCGCTTCACCGCCCGGGCCTGGGAGCTGAGCTCCGAGGAAGGTATCGCGCCCCATGATGCGGTGGGCTCCAACACCCATCTGCACGTGCGCGGCGGTCGGGTCATGCGCGTGCACCCGCGTGACAACGAGGCCGTCAACGAGACCTGGATCTCCGACCGCGACCGGTTCAGCTACGAGGCCCTGAACGGCGACAGCCGCCTGACCCAGCCCATGGTCAAGCGGGAGGGGACCTGGCAGCCGGTCGAGTGGCAGGAGGCCCTGCACCGGGCGGCCGACATCCTGCGCGCTGCCGACCCGGAGCAGATCGGCTGGCTGATGGCCCCGACTGCCACGCTGGAGGAGTGCTATCTCGCCCAGCGGCTGCTGCGTGCCCGCCGTGGCCGCCATATCGACACGCGGCTGCGCCGGCAGGACTTCCGCGGCGATGCGGCCGATCCGGCCGTGCCCTGGCTCGGACTGCCCATCCACGAGCTCGAGCGCCAGCAGGCGATCTTGCTGATTGGCGCCGACATTCGTCAGGAGCAGCCGCTGCTGGCGCACCGTATCCGCAAGGCGGTGCTGAACGATGCTGTCGTCACCCTGCTGAACCCCTACCAGTTGGCGCTCACGCACCCGGCACGGCAGCTGACGGCACCGCCCGGACGGCTCGCCGCCCGGCTCGCGGCCGTCGCCCGCGCGTTGTCGGTGAGCGGCAGCGGCGTTGCGGCGGAGCTGATCCGCCAGGCCGAGCCGGGCGAGGCCAAAGGCGGACTGGCCGAGGCGTTGCGGGCTGCCGGTGAGCAGGATCGGGGCTTGGTGCTGCTTGGAGCGCTGGCCGAGGCCGACCCGGACTACACGCTACTGAAGGAGCTGGCCTACCTGGTGGCGGAGGCAGCCGGCTGCCGCGTCGGCTTCCTGCCGGCCGCGGCCAACTCCGTCGGCGCCGCGCTGGCCGGCGCCCAGCCGCATCTTGGTCCTGGGGCGGCGCCCGTGGCGAGCCCGGGCCTCGATGCGCTGGCGATGATCACCGAGCCGCGCGACACCTATGTGCTCTGGGGCCTGTCGCCGGAGCTGGACCTGTTCGACCCGTCGCGTGCCCGCGAGGCGCTGGCCGGTGCCGAGCACGTCATCGCCTGCTGCGCCTTCCTGACACCCGACCTCGAGGCAGCGGCCGATCTGCTGTTGCCGATCGCTGCCTTCGCCGAAACCTCCGGTACCTTCGTCAACGCGGAGGGGCGCTGGCAGCGCTTCCAGGGCGCGGTGGCACCCCAGGGCGAGGCCAGGCCCGGCTGGAAGGTGCTGCGGGTCCTCGGCAACATGCTGGAGCTGGACGGCTTCGAGTACGCCAGCGGAAAGCAGGTGCACGACGAGTTGGTCGCGCTGTGCGCGGATAGGCAGCTCGACAACGCCCGCCGCGCCGACTATGCATTGCAACAGGCCCTGCCGACGTCGGACGATCTGATGCGCGTGGGCAACGTGCCCATCTACGCCGTCGATCAGACCGTGCGCGCGGCGCCGGCGCTGCAGCGCACCCCGCTGGCTGGACGCTTCGAGCTGGCCCTGCACCCCAGCGACGCCGCCCGGCTCGGGCTGGCGGAAGGCGACCTCGCCGAGGTGACCCAGGGCGCGCGCCGCGCCGTGGTGCCCGTGGTGCTCGATGACCTGCTCGCGTCCGGCGCAGCGCGTCTGCCGGCCGCCGTGGCCGGTAGCGAGCAGCTGGGCCCCGCGATCGGCCCCATCCGGATCCAGAAGACCACCGAGGAGCAGTCCGCATGATGGAGCTCTGGAACGCCCTGCCGCTGCCGCTGCAGAGCATCGTCGCGACCCTGGCCATCGTGCTGCCGCTGCTGGGCGTGGTGGCCTACTACACCTACGCCGAGCGCAAGGTCATCGGCTACATTCAGGTGCGCATCGGCCCGAACCGCGTCGGCTGGCGCGGGCTGCTGCAGCCCATCGCGGACGCGCTGAAGCTCCTGGTGAAGGAGATCATCGTCCCGAGCAAGGCCAACAAGGGGCTGTTCCTGCTGGCACCACTCATCGCCATCGGGCCGGCGCTGGCCGCTTGGGCCGTGGTGCCGTTCGACGCGGGGCTGGTGCTGGCTGACATCAACGCCGGGCTTCTGTACGTGCTAGCGCTGACCTCGCTCGGCGTCTACGGTGTCATCATCGCCGGTTGGGCATCCAACTCCAAGTATGCCCTGCTGGGTGCCATGCGCGCGGCGGCGCAGATTGTTGCCTACGAGATCGCCATGGGCTTTGCCCTGGTGGGCGTCCTGGTGGCCGCCGGCAGTTTGAACCTCAGTGCTATCGTCGAGGCGCAGTCCGGCAGCTTCCTGACCTGGTTCTGGCTGCCGCTGCTGCCGCTGTTCGGCGTCTACTACATCTCCGGCGTGGCGGAGACCAACCGCGCACCCTTCGACGTGGCCGAGGGCGAGTCGGAGATCGTCGCCGGCTTCCACGTGGAATACTCCGGCATGGCCTTCGCGATCTTCTTCCTGGCGGAATACGCCAATATGGTGCTGATCGCGATGCTGACCACGCTGCTGTTCTTCGGCGGTTGGCTGTCGCCGTTTCAAGGCATCCCGGTGCTGGACGGGGCCACGGCCTTCGTGCCCGGTACCGTCTGGCTGCTGCTGAAGACGTTCTTCTTCATGTTCGTCTTCCTGTGGCTGCGGGCCACCTTCCCGCGCTACCGCTATGACCAGATCATGCGACTCGGTTGGAAGGTGTTCATCCCGATTACCATCGTCTGGATTCTCGTCGTGGCGCTGGCCGTTCTGGCGAAGCTGCCGCCCTGGTGGAACTGAAGCCTAGTGGAACCGAATTCATGCTCGATACCGCACGCAAATACGTCGACAGCCTGCTGCTGACGGAGCTGTTCCGCGGCATGGGGCTCACCGGACGGTATCTGTTCCGTGGCAAGTTCACGGTGCAATACCCGGAAGAGAAGGCCCCCATCTCGCCGCGCTTCCGCGGTCTGCACGCGCTGCGCCGCTATCCGAATGGCGAAGAGCGCTGCATCGCCTGCAAGCTCTGTGAGGCCACCTGCCCGGCGCTCGCCATCACCATCGAGGCAGAGCCCCGCGCGGACGGCTCGCGGCGCACGACCCGCTACGACATCGATCTGTTCAAGTGCATCTATTGCGGGTTCTGTGAAGAATCCTGCCCGGTGGACTCCATCGTCGAGACCGGCATCTACGAGTACCACTTCGAGAACCGCGGCGAGAACATCATGACCAAGGACAAGCTGCTCGCCGTGGGTGACAAGTTCGAGGCCGAGATCGCCGCGGCGCGGGCGGCCGACGCGGCTTACCGTTGAGGCCCCGGCGGGGCCCATAGCACGCGCATCGGCTCAGGGACGCTTCCGGGGCGGCATCGAAGAAAACATTGGGTCGGCGCCTGCTAGGCGGGCTGTCCCATCCGAGGATCACCTCCGCCCGGCGCGGTCTTGCGCGATCGGCCAGGCTCAGCAGTGGAAGTCCCATGGGTTTTGAGAAGTTCCTCTTCTACGTGTTTGCGGCCATAACCGTAGTCGCAGCGGGGATGGTCGTGACCCGGCGTAATCCGGTGCAGGCCGTGCTGTATCTGGTGCTGGCCTTCGTGGGCAGCGCGGCGCTGTGGCTGCTCATCGAGGCCGAGTTCCTCGGCATCGTGCTCGTGCTGGTGTACGTGGGCGCCGTCATGGTGCTGTTCCTGTTCGTCGTGATGATGCTGGACATCGACATCGCGGCACTGCGCTCGCAATTCATCAAGCACCTGCCGTTGGGACTGGTGATCGTGGCGATGATGCTGCTCAACCTGTTCTTGGTCCTGGGGCCCGCGAGCTTCGGCCTCGACGCCTTCCCGAGTCCCGAGCCCAAGCCCGCCGGCTACAGCAACACCGAGGTCCTGGGTCTGGATCTGTACACCGTCTACCGCTATCAGTTCGAGATCGCTGCGGTGATCTTGCTGGTGGCCATCGTCGCGGCCATTCGCTTGACGCTCCGCCGCCGCCCGGAGACCAAGTACCAGGATCCGGGCAAACAGGTGCGGGTGCGCAAGGGCCCCGACCGCATCCGGGTCGTGTCCATGCCCGCCGAGTCGACGCCGGCCCCGGTGATGCCCGCACCGCACACCGAAGAGGAGAGCCCATCATGATCGCCCTGTCCGACTATCTGCTGCTCGGGGCCGTGCTCTTCTCCATCGCGGTGGCCGGGATCTTCCTCAACCGCAAGAACGTCATCGTGCTCCTGATGTGCATCGAGCTGATGCTGCTCGCGGTGAACATGAACTTCGTCGCCTTCTCGCATTTCCTCGACGACGGAGCCGGACAGATTTTCGTGTTCTTCATTTTGACGGTGGCCGCCGCCGAGGCGGCCATCGGGCTTGCCATCCTGGTGGTGCTGTTCCGGGCCAGGGGCACCATCAATGTCGAAGACCTGGATATGCTGAAGGGCTAAGACGATGCAGAACGTGTATCTACTGATCGTCCTGGCGCCCTTGGTCGGCGCCATCGTCGCCGGCTTCTTCGGCGGTCGCATCGGCCGCGTCTGGTCGCATCGGGTCACCATTGCCGGCGTCGGCATCTCCGCGGCGCTGTCGCTGTGGGTGCTGTCGCGCTTCATCTGGCAGGACGCGCCGACCTTCAATGGCCCCGTCTACACCTGGCTGGTGTCCGACGGCATGCAGCTGGAGATCGGCTTTCTGGTGGACCGGCTCACGGCGCTGATGATGGCGACGGTGACCTTCGTGTCGCTGATGGTGCACGTCTACACCATCGGCTACATGGCCGACGACGAGCACAACTGGCCCGATGGTGCGCTCACCGGGCGCAACAGCTATCAGCGGTTCTTCAGCTACATCTCGCTGTTTACCTTCTCGATGCTGATGCTGGTGATGTCGAACAACTTCTTGCAGTTGTTCTTCGGCTGGGAGGCGGTGGGTCTGGTCTCCTACCTGCTGATCGGTTTCTGGTCCACACGCGAGTCGGCCATCTTCGCCAACCTGAAGGCGTTCCTGGTTAACCGGGTCGGCGACTTCGGCTTCATTCTCGGGATTGCCGCAGTGGCCATGTACTTCGGCACGCTGGACTATGCTCAGGTCTTCGCCAAGGCCCCGGAGCTCGTCGATACGCAAATCGCGGTGCTCGGCGGCGTGTCGCTGATGACCTTCATCTGCATCCTGTTGTTCATCGGTGCCATGGGCAAGTCCGCGCAGGTGCCGCTGCATGTCTGGCTGCCGGATTCCATGGAAGGCCCGACGCCCATCTCGGCGCTGATCCATGCCGCCACGATGGTCACGGCCGGCATCTTCATGGTGGCGCGCATGTCGCCGCTGTACGAGCTGTCCACGACGGCGCTGTCCTTCGTGCTGCTGGTGGGCGCCGTGACGGCCTTCTTCATGGGCTTGATCGGCTTGGTGCAGAACGACATCAAGCGCGTCGTGGCCTATTCGACCCTGTCGCAGCTCGGCTACATGACGGCGGCGCTGGGCGCGTCGGCCTATGCGGCTGGCATCTTCCACCTGATGACGCACGCCTTCTTCAAAGCGCTGTTGTTCCTGGCGGCGGGCTCGGTGATCATCGCGATGCACCACGACCAGGACATTCGCCACATGGGGGGCTTGCGCAAGTACATGCCCATCACCTGGGTCACGGCGCTGATCGGCTCCTTGGCGCTGATCGCCTTCCCCGGCTTCTCCGGCTTCTTCTCGAAGGACGCCATCATCGAGGCGGTGGGCGACGCGCACGTCTTCGGTTCCGGCATCGCCTGGGTGATGCTCACGGTCGGCGCCTTCGTGACCGCCCTGTACAGCTTCCGCATGTACTACCTGGTGTTCCATGGACAGCCGCGCATGGACGAGCACACGCGCGCGCACCTGCACGAGACGCCCTGGGTGGTGACCGCGCCGCTGATTGCCCTGGCGGTGCCGTCGGTGGCGATCGGCTGGCTCACCATCGAGCCGCTGCTGGTCAAGGACTGGCTGGGGGAGGCGATCTTCGTGCTGCCGGAGCACAACTCGCTGCATCACCTCGCCGAGCACTGGCACGGGCAGTTGGCGTTCATCGAGCACGGCATGATGGCGCTGCCGTTCTGGCTGGCCATGGCGGGGCTGGTGCTGGCGACGGCAGTCTGGCTGGTCATGCACAAGCTCAATCCCGCTATCGACGATGAGCTCCAGCAGAAGGGCGGCTGGTTTACCCGGGTGCTGCAGGACAAGTATGGCTTCGACGACTTCAACCAGAAGGTCTTCGCGGCCGGCGGCCGCAACATCGGCAAGTTCCTGTGGAGCGCGGGGGATCGGACACTCATCGACGGTGCCATCGTCAACGGCTCGGCGCGTATGGTCGGCCAGCTGGCCGGGGTCGTGCGCCACCTCCAGACCGGCTACCTGTACCACTACGCCATAGCGATGATCATCGGCCTGGTGGCCTTGCTGACGTTGTTCGTCGCGCTGTAACGAGCCAAGGAGAGACCTTCCTATGCTGCCCCAATTCCCCTGGCTCTCGCTGGTCATCTGGCTGCCGATCATCGGCGGTCTCGCCGTCATCGCCAACGGCGACCAGAATGCCGAGCCCACCAAGCGCTTGGCGCTCGCCATTGCGGTGGCGACCTTCGTCGCGAGCCTGCCGCTTTGGCTGCTGTTCGACAGCGGCACGGCGGCCATGCAGTTCGTCGAGCGCGCGGACTGGATCCCGGCGCTGAAGATCCAGTATTACCTCGGCGTCGACGGTATCTCGATGCCGTTGATCCTGCTGACGACGTTCATCACCATTTTCGTGGTGATCGCCGGCTGGGAGGTGATCACCTATCGACCGTCCTATTACATGGGTGCCTTCCTGATCATGGAGGGCGTCATGGTGGGCGTCTTCTCGGCGCTGGACGCGATCCTGTTCTACTTCTTCTGGGAAGCGATGCTGATCCCGATGTTCATCATCATCGGGGTCTGGGGCGGGCCCAACCGGGTCTACGCCACCATCAAGTTCTTCCTCTACACCTTCTTCGGCTCGGTGTTCATGTTGGTCGCGCTGATCTACATGTTCTTCCAGGCGGAGAGCTTCAGCATCCTGGACTTCCATACCCTGGAGCTGGGCCTGACGGCGCAGACCCTGATCTTCTTGGCCTTCTTGGTGGCCTTCGCGGTGAAGGTGCCGATGTTCCCGGTGCACACCTGGCTGCCGGATGCGCACGTGGAGGCGCCGACCGGCGGGTCGGTCATCCTGGCGGCCATTATGCTGAAGATCGGCGGCTACGGCTTTCTGCGCTTCAGCCTGCCCATCACGCCGGACGCGAGTGCACAGCTGGACTGGCTGATCATCGCGCTGTCCCTGATCGCCGTTGTCTACATCGGCTTTGTCGCGCTGGTGCAGCAGGACATGAAGAAGCTGATCGCGTATTCGTCCATCGCGCACATGGGCTTCGTCACCCTCGGCTTCTTCGTGGTATTCGCCATTGTCCGCGAGACCGGCAGCGCCGAGGGCGCCGCGTTCGGCATGTCCGGCGGCATGGTGCAGATGATCTCCCACGGCTTCATCTCCGGGGCGCTCTTCCTCTGTGTCGGCGTCCTCTACGATCGCATGCACAGCCGGCAGATCGCCGACTACGGCGGTGTCATCAACACCATGCCGTGGTTCGGGGCCTTCGTCGTGTTCTTCGCGATGGCGAATGCCGGTCTGCCGGGCACGTCGGGCTTCGTGGGCGAGTTCATGGTGATTCTGGCCACCTTCCGTGCCGACTTCTGGTTCGCACTGCTGGCGGCGACGACGCTGATTCTCGCCGCCGCCTTCACCCTGTGGATGGTCAAGCGTGTCATCTTCGGCCCCGTGGGCAACGAGCAGGTCGCCGCGCTCAAGGATCTCGACCGCCGCGAGGCGCTCAACCTCGGGGTCCTGGCGGCCGCGACGCTGGCCATCGGTATTTGGCCGAAGCCGCTGGTGGACGTGATGGAGCCCTCCATCCAACACCTGGTGCAGCAGGTGCAGGTGAGCAAGCTGCCCGTGGCCGCCGCCGCTGTCGGCGATGAAACGACCACGGTGACCCTGGCCGCGGCCCGCGCAGAATGACGGAACTACGCCCATGAGCTTCTTCCAAGCCATCGACCTCTTCACGCTGCTGCCCGAGCTGGTCATCCTCATCACGGCGTGCACGGTGCTCATCGTGGATCTGTACCTGCCGGCCGAGCGCAAGGACACCAATCAGCTCATCACCTTCGGCGGCCTGGCGCTGGCACTGCTGGCCGTCGGCGTCGTGGGCTCGAGCTTCGGCCCCGAGCCGACGCTCGCCTTCGGCGGCGCCTTCATCCGCGATCCCATGAGCGACCTGCTCAAGGGCGCGGTGCTGGTGGTGACCCTGCTGGCCTTCGCCTACTCGGCGCGCTACCTGCGCGAGCGCGACATGTGGGTGGGAGAGTTCCACGTGCTGGTGCTGTTTGCGCTGCTCGGCATCCTGGTGATGATCTCCGCCAACGGCTTTCTGACCCTGTATCTCGGCCTGGAGCTGTTGGCGCTGTGCCTGTACGCCCTGGTGGCCTTTAACCGCGACTCCGCCAACGGCGCCGAGGCGGCGATGAAGTATTTCGTGCTGGGGGCGCTCGGCTCGGGCATGCTGCTCTACGGCATCTCCATGATCTATGGCGCCACCGGGCAGCTCGACTTCGCGCCGGTGGCGGAGGCCGTGGCCGCCGCGGGCACGGACAACCGCATCCTGGTCTTCGGGCTGGTGTTCGTCATCATCGGCATCGCCTTCAAGTTCGGTGCCGTCCCGTTCCACATGTGGATGCCCGATGTCTACCAGGGCGCGCCGGCACCGGTGGCACTGTTCCTGTCGAGTGCGCCCAAGGTGGCGGCCTTCGCGATGGCGGTGCGCATCCTCGTCGATGCCCTGCCGGGCCTAGGCGGCGACTGGTCCGACATCCTGATCATCCTGTCCGTGCTGTCCATGGGACTCGGCAACGTGGTGGCCATTGCGCAAAGCAACATCAAGCGCATGCTGGCCTACTCCACCATCTCGCACGTCGGGTTCATCTTCCTGGGGCTGCTGGCGGCCACTCAGGAGGGCTATGTGGCGGCGATGTTCTACGCCGTGGTCTATGCGCTGATGGCCGCGGGTGCCTTCGGCGTGCTGGTGATGCTCTCGCATCAAGGCTTCGAGGCCGAGAACCTCGACGACCTCAAGGGGCTTGGCGACCGCGATCCCTGGCTTGCCGCGATGATGACGCTGGTGATGTTCTCCATGGCCGGCGTGCCGCCCCTGGTGGGCTTCATGGCCAAGCTGCTGGTGCTTCAGGCCGTCATCGACATCGGGCTGGTGTGGCTCGCCATCGTGGCGGTGGTGTTCTCCATCATCGGCGCCTTCTACTACCTGCGCGTCGTCAAGATGATCTACTTCGACAAGCCGGTCAGCGACGCGCAGGTGGACGGCACCCGGGATGCCCGCATCGCCGTCAGCGTCAATGGTCTGTCCATGCTGGTGCTGGGCATGTTCCCGGCGGCCCTGCTGTCGCTGTGCGAGGCCGCCTTCGCAGGCTGATCGGCACGATCGGTCCGATCCGCGAGCTCGGCAGCGGCTCAGGCAAGCTGCCGCAGGATCTGCTGCGTCGCGTCTCGTGTAATTCGAGGCCCGAGGCTGGTCACCAGCTTGGCCGAGGCCGCGGACGCCAGATCCCCCGCGCGCTGGTGGCTCCAGCCCTGGGTCAAGCCATACAGAAAGGCCCCGGCGAACATGTCACCCGCCCCAACAGTATCGACGGGCTCCACCGGTACCGGGCGGATATCGATCGCCTGCTCGCCGTCCCACGCGAGCGCGCCCTTGGGACCGCGGGTGATGGCGAATTCCCGCGCGATGGTCTTGAGGTAGGCGACGGCGTCGTCGAGATTGTCGGCATCCGCCATGCCCATCGCCTCCTCCTCGTTGGCGAAGACCATGTCCAGGCGCTCGCCGATCATGTCCTTCAGCCCGTCCTTGAAGAATCGGACCATGTTCGGATCGGAGAGCGATAGCGCCGTCTTGACGCCGGCGCGCTCGGCGAGCTTGCGGGCCTCGACGGCGGCCACCCGGGCGGTGTCGGAGGTGACCAGGTAGCCTTCAGTATAGAACCACTTGGAGCCCTTCAGCGCGTCCTGGTCGATCTCGTGCAGGGACAGGTTGCCGCTGATACCCAGATAGGTGCACATGGTGCGGTCCGAGTCGGGTGTCACCAGCACCACACAGCGGCCGGTGTCGCCCTGCTCGAGAAAGCTCGTGTCGCGGCTGGCCACGCCGCCGTCGCGCAGGTCCTTGAGGTAGAAGTGGCCGAGCTCGTCGTTGGCCACCTTGCAGGAGTAGTAGCCACTGCCGCCGAACTGGGCCAGCGCGATCACGGAGTTGGCCGCCGAGCCGCCGGAGCCGCGGTGGTGGTGGCGCTCGCGCAGGTGCTCCATGATGCGCAGCTGATGCGCTTCGTCCACGAGCGTCATGACGCCCTTGTCGATGTTCAGATGCTCGAGGTCTGCCGGCTCGACCTCGTATTCCATGTCCACCAGGGCATTGCCCAGGGCATAGACGTCGTACGTGCTCATCCAATACCTCATGCGTTGCGACAAAGGCCCGGCATTGTCGCAGATTGGGGGGCTTGGCCCAAATCGCCCAATATGTGCTGCTGAACATATTTGGCGGTTTGGGCAAAACGCCCCTGACTCCCCCGCTCCGAGCGCCTGATCGCCATCCCAACTCTGAGATCAGGCTGTCCCAGTTGCAGACCGTCGCGGCCATCCTGGTCCCGCACGAACGCCACGATCCGTACTCGGACAACTGGCGCGGGATCTCCTGGTGGGGCTGATCCTGCCGGTGCTGGAGGCCGCGCCCACCAAGGACTGGCCGGTCAGCATCGGGCACTGGTCGCAACAAGCTGCACCGGCTGCTGCGCTCCAAAGAAGAATCCGGCGAGCCTATCGCACGCCGCCGCGAAAGCTGCGAGGCGGCGCTTGGGTGCGCCGGCTTCAGTCGGCCGCCCGGGGCAGGCGGACTTCAGTCCGCCCTAAGCAGTTGATCGCCTTGCCTCAGTATTTACACGGCCTTGCGCGACCAGCATTGCCCGAGGCGCTGGCGGGGCAGGGCATCGAGTGCTCCTCATTGTACGCTAAGCGGAAGTTCCAGCCTGTCACTTGAAATAAGCCGCTGAACTGCCTAGGCAATTCAAAAATTTGCGGTGCAGGGGTCTGGCCACAACCGGATTGCCTTGATCAGGTCGAGCGCTTCACGCTGCTTGGCATTGGGCGTGGTGTCGATGTCGAAGCTGGCCTCATTGGCGTCGGCATGGCGGCGCCGGCAGGTATTGCGCACGATGGTGGCCAGCTCGTTGAGCAGGGTGCGGAAGCTGTGCGCGGGTGAGCCATCGGGCAGCGTCTTGGTGGCGACCTTCTCCAGCGCCGCCTCCGAGCGGATGGCCGGCGCCACGGGGTCGCGCTCGGCACGCCGCTCGCGCTCGGTATCGGCGAACAGCAGCGAGCGCCAGGCCTCGCGCATGTGCCAGGTGACGTAATAGGCAAGCATGCACAGGAACAGTGGCTATGTCCCTGCGCGCCGCTGCTTTCGAGTGAACTGCCGACGCGGCCGAAGTCGGCCTCGTCTCAGCGCATGCCTCTCCGCGCTTGCGGTGCGGAGATTGCATTTTCGCTCCTGTAACTGTCTGAATGATCAACGCCGGTGTGCGATACGCGAAGAGTGTTGTCGCTAGCGAATAAAG
>Ga0316579_10000165_pt1 | contig 19067 bp, 17 predicted proteins | sample J5NA_2_FD_203074 | JGI IMG/M metagenome (GOLD analysis project Ga0316579, IMG submission 203074) | Rhizosphere microbial communities from salt marsh grasses in Alabama, United States - J5-7_160517rDrA | ecosystem: Host-associated > Plants > Roots > Rhizosphere | place: USA: Alabama | collected... | reverse complement strand
TCCTTCCCCGAACCCGTGATCTGCAGCTCGTCGTCCTTCACCGCGACGGCGCTCCGGGACCAGGACGACTTGTTGGGGAAGATCTCCTCGTAGGTCGCCCACCGCTCCGCGTCCAGTCCGGTCCCGTCGAAATCGTCGAAGAACAGCAGCGTGCCGGCCCGCTCGCCGCGGGTCCCTGCCGGCAGGAGCGGGCGCACGCCCAGCAGGACGACGATCGCGCCGACGATCGCGACGAGGAGGTGGGGCCACCACGGCCCGCGAGAGGAGACGGGGCGAGCGGGGGCCGAGGCGACGCGCGGGTCCTGCGGGGAGGCGGGCACGGGACCCTCGTGGCCGACCGGGGATCCGGGACCCGCGTCCCGGCCGGCCGGAGGCGACGGCGCCGCGTGCAGCGGGACCGGGTCCTGCGACGCCGGGTCCTCGCCCTCGCGCAGGATCCGCAGGTACACGGATTGCAGTTCGCTGCCGGGGTCGACACCGAGCTCGCCGGCCAGCCCCTGCCGGATCGAGGCGTAGACCTGCAGGGCGCCGGCGCGGTTTCCGACGTCGTTCAGGGTGGCCATGAGGCACGCGTGCAGGTTCTCGTGGAGGGGAGCGACGTCCGCGACCCGTCTGAGCTGTTCCAGGGCGGAAGCGCGCAGTCCCAGCGAACGGCACAGGATCGCGTACTCGCAGACGGAGTCGATCCGCCGGTGGGTGATCGCCGTGATCGACGGAAGGCGCCGGATCCGGGAGTCGATGTCCTCGAGCACCTCCCCCTTCCAGCAGGCGAAGGCCCGCTCGAAGTCCGCGACGGCGTCGGTCCGCCTGTTCTCGCGCGCGGCCCGGTGCGCGCTGCGGCGCAGCCGGTCGAAACGGACCAGGTCCACGGCGTCGGCGTCCACCAGCAGGCGGTACCCGGGACCGTCCCGGACGACGACGTCCTCCTTCGCGGAGCACGATGGATCCTTCAGCTGCGAACGCAGCCGCGAGACATATCCGTGGACGAGATTCCTCGACGTCGGGGGAGGATTCCCGCCCCAGAGGACCCGGACGATCCTCTCGCACGACACGGCCCTGTCCACGTTCAGCGCGAGGACGGCCAGGAGGTTGCGCACCATGGCGGGTCCGACGTCCACCGGGGCGTCTCCCCTGAACACCGTCAGCGTGCCCAGGACATCGATGCGCAGCGGTGGAGGGGAGGCGTTCCGGTCCAGGTCGGTGCGACCGGGAAGGGCGAGTTCTCGTGCCCCGCGTTCCATCCGCATTCCCCCCCGGGATGATTTGCCTGCGACGAAGCGACCTCGGCAGTACACAGAGATGAAAACGTTTTGTCAAGCTATGGCCTCATGAGCGGGGTTTCCCCCATTGCAGGTGACGGGTCGGAGCAGGTCCTCCCGCTCTCCCGAAAGACATCCCATTATCCGGGGTTTCCTCGGTCCGCGGAACGGTCTTCACCCCCGGACCGAACTGTCACAGGCATCCCGGGAACGGGTCGAGCGCCCCGGGGCACGGTCCGATACCTTTCGACCGGTACTGCGGGAGTCCGGCCGGTACTGCGGGAGCGGTCCGACGGAGTCCTCCCCGCACGGAGCGTCCCGATCGGCAGCGGCGCACACCCACGGCGGGACCGCGCCCGGTTCCGGCGGCGAGCCACCGGGACCCGTGCCCGGCACGACGGATCGCGGCAGGACGACCATGAAAGTTTCCCGCACGGGGAAGGCTCTCCGACGATGATCATTACCTGGCCACTGGATAGGGTCCCGGACCACCGATGAAGTCTCCGTTTTCGATAGTTTCGCCGTTTGTGACGGGTTTCACCTGTACACTCGCGTCTCGACATCGATGATCGTTCGAAGGGATTATCGGCCCGACCGACCGCGCGTCGAACCGGATATCCGTGGACCGCCGACACACCGCAACGGGAAGTACAGATGATCATCTTCGATCCCAGCGAGTTCATGCGCAGCGGCGCGGGTCCCGCCGCCGGGTCCCGGGCGGCGGGACTGTGGAGGCGAACGGTGTCGTTCCTGCGGTGCTCCCTCCGGATGGTCCTGCGGCGTCCCGCACCGCCGAACCCGGCCGACGGGGCCGACCGTCCCGCTCCGGCAGGCGGCGGCCCGGCGTCCGGCCCGGTGCTGCCGGCCTCCCTGCCGAAGGCCCGCAGCCGTCCCGACGGTTCCGCCGACCGCGGTCTCGGCGACGAGGTTCCCGGACGGTCCTGACCCGGTTCCTCGCGTTCCCCGGTCCTTCGGAACCGGCCCGCGGGGGTCCTTCGGAACCGACCGGCGAGCCGGGGCGTTCGATGGTCGATCCGAGCCCGTGCTCGCGGGAGAGTGGTAGGGGCGGAGAATGGCCCGATCGACGAAACGACGAGGTGAGATCATGGCCACGGCCGGCAACGTTGTGGAGTTCGACCCCCGGAAACAGTTCGAGATCGCCCGACGGGCCGTGGAGAAGCGGTCCTTCTGCGTGCTCGCCACGACATCGGCCGCGAACAAGCCGCACGCCGTGGGGATCCTGTACGCGCCGGTGGGACTGACCCTGTACCTGCTCATGAGCGAGGATGCGATCAAGGTCCGCAACGTCCGGGCGAACCCGAACGTCGCGATCAGCATCCCCGTACGCAAGTACCCCATGGGGCCCCCCATGGCGGTCCAGTTCCAGGGCACGGCCGAGATCCTGGGCATGGACGACCCGCACGTCGTCCGGTTGAGGGACGCGGGGCGGCTCAAGAAGATCATGCCGGCCGGCATGAAGACGGCGGCTCAGGCTCAGGGGGTCTGCGTCATGAAGGTGGTTCCCGGGCGCCGGATCTCCACGTACGGGCTGGGCGTCCCCCTGCGCAGGATCCTGCGGGACCCCGCCTGCGGCCAGCGCAGCGTGCCGGTCCCCCACGACCCGGCCTGACCCCCACGACCCGGCCGGGTGGGGGCCCGGCCTCCCCTCATCCGGCGGGACGCGGACGCCGCGCCGGCGTCCTGTCCCGCACCACCCCGCGCAGGAGCATCGCGGCCAGGGGTATCGCCACGGCCATGCCCGCCGCGTACACGAGGATCGCGGTGTCCCGGGCCGTCGTCGTCCACAGCGCCCCGAACCCCAGGGAGGACAGGGCACGGCCGATGACGACGACCGTCTGGGCCGTGGCGATCCCGCTGGCCCGCAGCGTGATCGGGACCATGCCCCCGGCAACGGCAGCGAGCACCCCGTCCGTCGCCGCGTAGTACGTGCCCATGAGCAGCAACGCTGCGACGGTCACGGCCGGACCGCTGACCGGTCCTCCCACGCACAGGTAGGCCAGGACCAGGACGGCGTGGCCCGCGACGAAGACCCGACCGCGACCGCAGCGGTCCGCCACCCGTCCCAGGGGGATCGCCAGGAACAGGTACGACACGGCCGTCCCCACGTACAGCAGGGGGAACCACTCCGCGGCGAACCCGTCCCTGCGCTGCAGGACCAGGTAGAGGAAACTGTCGCTGACGGTCACGAGCCCCAGCAGGCCCGCGGCGGCGAGGAGGCGGACGAACCCGGGTTCCAGCAGCGTCGTCAGGCGGACGCGTCCGAACAGGTCCGAGGCGGAGGTCCGTTCCCCCACCGCGACGGCCGGGCGGGAGCCGGTCGCCGCCGTCGTGAGGGTCGAGACCAGGCAGGACCCGATGCATCGGCCTGTGGGCGAGCAGGTGTCCACGTCCGTTTCGGCACGGGTCCGCACGTCCGGTACCAGCAGGCCGAGCACGGCCAGCCCGACCAGGGCCACAGCGAGGGAGAGCACGAAAACGATGTCGTACCCCTCGGGGACGAGCACGAGCACGAGGCAGGCCAGCAGCGGGCCGGTCATCGCGCCGAAGGTGTCCATGGCGCGGTGCACACCGAAGGAACGGCCCAGCTGCCGCGGGCTGCTGCTGGCCGCGATGATGGCGTCGCGGGGCGCCGTACGGATCCCCTTGCCGAGCCGGTCGACCGTCACGACAGCGCTCAGGCAGGCGAGCCCGGCGGCGGGCAGCAGGGCGACGCGGCTCGCGGCGGACAGGGCGTAGCCGCAGAACGCGACCCACTTGGGGCGGTCCGTGCGGTCGGCGACCCAGCCCGCGACGATCCGCATGGCTGCGCTGACCCCCACGAACAGGCTGTCGACGACCCCGAAGGCCAGCGGGCTCAACCCGAGGACCATGGTGACGTACAGGGGGAGCACGGCGGCGACGGACTCCGACGAGATGTCCGTGAACAGGCTGACCAGGCCCATCAGGTAGACCGTCCGGACGACGGAACGCCGGGACGGGGTCGTGGGGACGCCGCGGGAAGGCACCTCGGAGCCTCCCGGGGTCGTGGGAACCGCGGGTCGCGCCGGCGGGAACCCGGTGTCCGGCTCCGACGTGTCCGCCCCCGACGGCTCCGACGCGTCGGGCCCCGACGTGTCCGGCCGGGGGTCCGGGGCGTCGGGCCGGGCCCGCGCACCGTGCCTTGAGGTCATCGTTGCGTCCCCCCCGTTGCCTCGCGGACGACCGCGGGGGAGAACGCCGCGGGCACGAACAGCCGCGGGCTCCCCCGGCCCTCCACGGACACCGACCAGATGTCGCTCATCGCGGCCTGGCCGCCCTTGCGGGACAGCCCGTAGACGATGTGGTCGTCGTCGAGCCACTCGACCTCGTCGTCCGTCAGCGGGACGCTCGGCAGGATCCTCTCGTTGCCCGTTCTCAGGTCGTGCACGGCAAGGCGCCAGGTGTTGTCGGAGGCCCCCTCGCGTTTTCGGTACACGATCCGGGTGCCGTCCGGGGAGAGGGTGGGGCACTCGGCGTCCTCGCGGACGGAGTCCAGCCGTCGGGCCGACAGCGAGCCCCGTACCAGCCAGGTCCGCTCGCCCGAGCCGGCAGTGGCGTAGAAGGTGTCGTTCCCGGCGAAGGTCACACCCCACACGTTCAGCCGGTCGAACCGTTTCCGCTCCCCGCCGGTGTACAGGGCGAAGTCCTCCAGCGCCCCGTAGGACCTCCCGCGGATCCGCCACACGGTGGTCCGGGTGGTGAAACTGCCGGAGGCGTCGCACTGGCCGTTCACGATGGTCGTGGTGGAGGCCAGGGTCCCGTCCGGTGAGATGGTGCCCTCCTTGGGCATGCCGGACAGCGGTTTCTCCTCCACGACCCCGAACGCCCGGTCCAGGACGAGGACCTTGTAGCGGGTGACGACCCCGCGATCGGACACCAGGCACAACCCACCACGAGCCGTCGCGAAGACCCGGTCGCAGGACAGGTCGAGGATGGCGCGGGGCCCGTCCGGGTCCTCGACGGTCGCGACGCCCACCTTGCCGTAGGTGGAGTCCCGTGCCGTGCTGCGGAACACGATGTGCGGTCCGGTCGTGACGGCGGCGACGTCGGTGATCGAGGCGGACGGCGGAGCGGACAGAACGGCGCGTTCGTGCCGCAGTCGAACGATCATGTATCCGACTGCGGTTCCCAGGATCGACATGCTCAACAACAGGACGACAAGGATCCGTGTTCGTTGGCTCACGGTGGACCGGCACTCCTTCGGCCACAGGACGTGAATGCCACGATAGCCGTGAGAGATGCATCGGACCGGAAAAAGGAAGAGTCTGTCCCATCCGGATCCGACGGCTGCGAAACGTGATGGGTGAATCACGGGGCAAGCCGAACGCAACGGGTTCGTCCATGATTTTCCAGGAGTTCGCCGTGTCCGTGGGCACTGCTGACTACAGTGTGCGGTACGGGTACGGCCGTCCGGTTCGACGCCTCGGGGGACAGGCGCCGTGACGGACGGCCGGAAAGGGAAGTGAGCGCTGTGACGGGGAACGACGTTATGCTGCGGGTGGAGGACTCCAAGGACCCGGATGCCGACGGGGCCGTCCGGTGGGGACCCAAGCTCTTCCAGGAGATCTGGATCGCCGACGTCGCCCCGCCCGACCGGGTCCGGCTGGATCTCGACCTCACCGAGGGCGTCGTCGGCCACGGGCCCGGTGCCTGCCGGCAGGGGACGGGCGCCCCGAGCGGTCGGGGTCTGCCCGGCACCGTCGTGGTCGGCCTGCTCTCCCGCGAGAGCCTGGTCGACCTGATCGGGTGCATGCGGGAATGGGCCGCCCGCATCGGACGAACCGTCCAGATCGTCCTGGACGGGGACACCCTCGCCGTGACGGGAGCCACGGACGAGGAGCAGGAGACGGCCGTCAGGACCTTCCTCGGGCGCCACGTCGGCGCCGGGGACTGACGGCGGACCGTCCGGCCTGGGATCCCCCTCCACCTCGGCCACGCCGGGGAAGGCACGGGCTCGGTCACGGAACGCCATGGGCTCGCCCCGTCACAGGGGCGAGCCCATGCACGAACCGCGATGTCGTCCGATCAGCGTCGCCCGATCAGCGAGGCGTCAGTTGCCTATCCACCCGTACTTGGATCCGAGATCGGTCAGGCGCTTGCGCACCGCGCGGATCTGCGGACCCGTCAGACCGGGCTCGACGAGCAGCAACACCTCGGTGATCTCACGCGAGAAATCGGCAGCGGGGAGGACGTCGATGTACTCGTTGTCCGGGTCGCCGCCGTCCGGGGCCTCACCGCCCTCCACGACCGGAGCGGTGCTCCGCCGCGCGGGTGCGGTGTGCCCACCGCCGGGAGGAGCGGGAACGATGTGCGTCGAGGAGGCCTTCGGCCCCCGGTCGCCCTGTTCCGTGATGAACTCGACGATCACACCCGGCTTCAGCAGATGCTTCTCGTCCAGAAGATCGTTCACATGCAGGAAGACGTCCTCGCCCCCACCGAGAGGGGAAACGAAACCGTACCCCTTCACCTGGTCGAAGCTGATGACCTTTCCTTGGGTGAGATTCACCATGACCAACCACACAGCCCTCGTATCGAAAAACCCCATCACGTACGAGAAGTCATTATGCACCAGGCCCCGCCGCGACACGACGGCCTGGGGGAGATTCCCGGCAGGAGTCGCGCCCGCGGGCCGTGCCCGCCCGGGGATGACCCCCATCACCACAGCACAGAGGCATGATCATCACAAGGGGACCGGGTTGTCCCCGAGAGATCCGACCACAGGGACGCAACACTCCGTAAACCTTTCCTCACTTCAAGTAATGTCATCGGATGTCACTGTTCTGCCCGGACGCTGCCGGACCGGCGCGGCCCCCGGACGGCACGGCCCGAGTGGGACCGGCGCCGGCCGAAGGACCGAGGCAACGGCACGAGCAGCGCCCGGATCGAGTTCCTCCCCGCCAGTTCCGGGGAATCAGGTACGGAACCCTTTTCCGGAACATAAGCTGCGGGTGCGAGTTACCGAGCCACGGGGGCGTCCGCGGCGAGATCGGCAGTAATTCCGGCGGATTCGCCGGATCGCCCTCCCGGAAAGGCGCGCTGGAGGACCGGAGTGATCCGACTCGTGCTCACCCTCGACTACGAACTCTTCGGCACCGGTGCCGGGGACGTTACCCGGCACATGCTCGAACCGACGTCCCATCTCCTGCGCATCGCCGACGACCACGGAGTACCGATCACCGTCATGGCCGAGGTCGCAGAGGTCCTCGCCTGGCGACGCGAGCCGAGCTGGCGGTGGGCCGTGGAGGCCGTCGAAGGGCAGCTCGTGGATGCCGTGCGGCGGGGGCACGACGTCCAGCTGCACCTGCACCCAGCGTGGTTCCGCGCGCGCCACGAGCACGGGCGGTGGGTCCTGGACTTCGACGAGTACGCCCTGCCGGGGCTGCCCGTCGAACAGATCCGCCGTTACGTCGCCGAGGGCGCCGGCTACCTCAACGAGCTGGGACGGCGGGCCGATCCTCTGTACCGGTGCACGGCCTTCCGGGCGGGAGGTTGGTTGATCCAGCCCTCACAGGCCGTCGTCCCCGCCCTGGTGAAGGCCGGCATCAGCATCGACACCACCGTGTTCCCCGGAGGCCGTGGCAGTACCGGCCGGTGGAGCCTCGACTTCCGGCCCGCCGCCGGACGGGTCGCCCCCTGGAGGGTCGACGTCCAGGACATCGTCACGCAGGACCCCTCCGGCCCCCTGACGGAGGTGCCCATCCACACCCGGCAGGTCCCCCTCTGGGCGATGCTCACCCCTCGGCGCCTGCGCTGCCAGCGACGGCTGCTGCGGGAGTCCGGCTTCGCGCACGAGACGGCCGCGCGGGTGGGCAGGGGACGGAGCCTGTCGGGGATCCGACCGTTCCTGCCCCAGAAGCTGGACTTCTGCCGGCTGTCCCTGCGCGAACTCGTCTCGTCCGTCGACCGGGCCAGGAGGTCCTGCCGGGATTCGAGCGAGCCCGTCCCCGTCGTCGCGATCGGTCACAGCACGGAGTTCACCGATTCCCGGACCCTGCGGTTGTTCCTCGACCATCTGAGGAGCCGCCGTCCGGATGTCGACTTCGCGAGATTGAAGGAGTGCGGGCCGTGACCGGTGAGGACCGGGCGTTCCCCCACGGGCACCGGAACCTGTTCGGGCTGCGTTTCGACGACGTCGACCGGTCCCAGGCGCTGGGGCGTCTGGAGGAGTACATCCGTTCCGGCGAACCGCACCTGGTGTTCTGCGCCAACGTCTCCGCCCTCGTGACGTGGCGGCGGGATCCGGTGCTCCAACGGGTCTACCGGGAGACGGACCTGCTCACGGTCGACGGGATGGCCCTGAACTACGCCTCCCGCCTCCTGCGGACCCCGGTGAAGGAGTCCGTGAGCGGATCGGATCTGTTCTGGGACCTGCTCGGACTGTGCGAGGACCGCGGGTACCGGGTCTTCCTGCTCGGGGCGGAGCCGGAGGTCCTCGGGAGGGTGGACGAGCGCCTCGCCCGGAGCCATCCCGGGTTGCGCCTGGTCGGGACCCACCACGGGTACTTCGGCCCCCGGTCGGAGGCGGAGGTGGCCGAACGGATCCGGGCGGTGTCCCCCGACGTCCTGCTCCTGGGGATGAGCTCGCCCCTGAAGGAACGTTTCGCCCTGGACCACCGGGAACGCATGGGCGTGCCCGTCGCCCTGGGAGTCGGCGGGATGTTCGACATCGCGGCCGGGCTGCACCGGCGGGCACCGGCGTGGGTCCAAATCGCCTGCCTGGAGTGGCTGTGGCGTCTGGGACAGGAGCCCGGACGGCTGTGGAAACGGTATGCGAGGACGAACAGCGTCTTCCTCGCGCTGCTCGCCCGCGAGCTGCTCAGGGGCGTCGCCGACGGTGCTGCCGCCGGCTCGGGACGTCCGGGGGACGGACACGGAACGGAGTGCAGGTCGTGACGGTACGGACGCGCAGAGCGTACGAGGGCAGGAAGGTCCTGGTCACCGGGGCAGCCGGTGCCATCGGGTCGAACCTGGTGGGAGGGCTCGTGTCCGCGGGGGCGCACGTGACCGCCCTGGACGACCTCAGCTCCGGGCTGCTGGAGAACCTCCCGGCGGATCCGTCCCTGACCTTCCTGGAGGGATCGGTCCTCGACGAGCGGATGCTGGACAGGGCCTTCGCCAAGGGCCCGGAGGTCGTCTTCCACCTCGCGGCCCTGTTCGCCCACCAGAACTCCGTGGACCACCCGCAACGGGACCTGCGGGTGAACGGGTTGGGGACACTGGGAATCCTGGAACGGTCCTGCGAGGCCGGGACCGGGCGGGTCGTCTTCTCCTCCTCCAGTTGCGTGCTCCAGCCCCGCAAGGACTCCTCCGGAGCCGTTCCCCCGGCGGGCGACGGGCTTCCCCCGGCGGGCAACGGGCACGGGGGCTGCCCGGCCGTCCCCGCCGAGGGGATCGAGCCGGCTCCGGGGGCGGACACCCCGTACCAGATCACGAAATACCTCGGGGAGCAGTACTGCCGGTTCTTCCACAGCTGCCACGGGCTGTCGACGGTCCGGATCCGGATCTTCAACTCCTACGGCCCGGGAGAACCGCCCGGGCTCTACCGGAACGTCGTCCCGAACTTCTTCCACCTGGCCCGCCTCGGCCGGCCCCTGCCCGTCCTCGGCACCGGCACCGAGACCCGGGACTGGACCTACGTCGGCGACGTCGTGGAGGGACTGCTGTCCGCCGGGTTCTGCCCGGCCGCTGACGGGCAGGTCATCTGCCTGGGGACCGGCAGGGAGACCCGGGTCGTCGACCTCGCCCGCCGGATCAATGCCATCACCGGCAACCGGGCCGGGGTCTCCTTCCGGACCAGACGGTCCTGGGACACCCACGAGCGGCGGGTGGCCCCGACCGAGCCGGCACGCCGCCTGCTGGGACACGAGTGCGGCACGCCGCTGGAGGTCGGGCTGCGACGCACGGCCGCCTGGTTCGAGCAGCGGTGGGGGTCGGTCCGTGCCGAACCGTGACGGTCGGAGCGCGGGGAGAGGCGAGGCACCGGAGGTCACCGTGGTGGTCCCGGTGTTCGGGCGATCACGGGAGCTCCGGCGTTGCCTGGACGCCCTGCTCTCCCAGCGCGAGCCCCCCAGCGCGGAGGTCCTCGTCGTCGACGACGGCAGCCGCCCGGCCGTGTGCCTCCACGGGGTCCCGGTACCCTCCCCCGGAACGGAGCTGCGGGTGATCCGTCAGGAGCACGCGGGGGTCGCCGCGGCCCGCAACCGCGGGATCGCCCTGGCCAGGGGGAGGCTCGTGGTGTTCGTGGACTCCGACGTCGTCCCGGACCCCGGTTTCCTGCTGGCACTGGCGAGCGCTGCGCGCGCGCACCCGCTGGCCCCGGCCTTCCAGGCCCGTCTCGTGGGGAACCCGGAGCGGTTCACCTGGAGGATCGAGGGCGCCCGCCTGGAGGCGACCCAAGGACGCCTGTTGCGTCCGGACGGGACCATGGCGTACCTGAACACCTCGGCGGTCGCGGTGCGCCGGCCCCTGCCGGACCTCCCGCCCGTCCCCGGACGGCCGATCGCGGGGCGCGGACCCGACGGGGACGCCGCCGCGGTCCCCGGCCGGCCGTCCGACCTGTTCGAGGTCGGGGTGCGCCGGGGGGAGGACACGCTGCTGCTGCTGAGACTCCGGCGGGCCGGGACGCTGCCGGTGTGGGTCCCGCAGGCCGTGGCGCAGCACCGGCCCACGGGTACCCTGGGCGCGTACCTGGGCAGGCACCTGCGGATCGGTTACCTGGACGCCGAGTCCCGCCGTCGTGCCGGGGCCGTGGGAGGCCTGGTGACGGGTTCCGAACGCCTGCGCTTCCTCGGACCGTTGCTCGCGGGGTCGGGCGGGGGCCCGAGGGGCCGGATCGTGTTCCTGCTGGCGCTGGTGGCCTTCGCCCTGGAGGTCGTCGGCCGCCTCGCGGGGACGGCGGTCCACGGCCTGCGTCCGCACGGCCCGCGTCCGCTCAGGGCGGGTCGGGGCGAGCCGGGTAGCTCCACCGTTCAGGACAGCAGGCGGTGGTAGACGGCCTCCGCGGCCGCCGCCTGCCGGGGCCAGGTCTGGCCAGAGGCCCAGTGGAGGGCCGACGCGCTCATCAGCGACCAGCGTTCCCTGTCCTCCACGACCCGCAGCATCCCCCCGGCGAGGCTCCCGGGCAGGTCGTCGGTCCGGTCGTCGACCGTGACCCCGGCTCCCCTGGGCATGAGGTCGCAGACCCCGTCCCGGTCCAGGGCAACGGTGGGCACCCCTCGCCCGGCCGCCTCCAGCACCTGTGCCGAGCCCGAGTCCCGCAGGCTGCTGAAGACGAAGCAGTCCGCGCGGTCCAGGTACTGGCGCACCCGGTCCCAGGGCACCCGTCCCGTGAAGGTGACGCGATCGGCCAGGCGGAGGTCCTCGACCCGGGCCCGGACCCGTGGCAGCAGGCGCCCGTCCCCCACCAGGACCAGTCGTGCCCCGGGGCACTCCGGCACCACGCGGGCGAATGCCTCGACCGCCAGCCGTGCCGCCTTGCGCGGCACCATGCTGCCGACCCAGACGAAGGTGGGTCCGCGGCCCGGGGTCCATGCCCCGGCGCCCGGTTCGCGCGGCGTGCGGAGCAGGTGCTCGCTGGCGAGCCCGTCGGCCGACAGCAGGGACACGCTGCGGGCGCGCAGCCTGTGCAGCAGGTCCCCCAGGGTGATCTTGTTGGTGGCGAAGACGTGGTCGCAACGCGCGGTGCGGCGGGCCCCGGGGAACAGGCGCAGGAAGCTCGACGTCGCCCTCGTGCGCACCCACTCGTCGCGCCATTCGCCGTCGAAGTACTGCCGGTGCCGGGCCGGGGCCACCTGCGACCCGCCGACCGGGCCCGTCACGACCGGGGCCTCGAGCCGCAGGTGCGGGCCGAAGTGGAGCGACCCCCAGGTGGTGTGGTGCGCGACGTCCGGGGTCGGCAGGTCCCGCACGAACCGGGCGCAGGCCCGCAACCAGGCCTCGTAGCCGAGCAACCGTCCGGTCTCGGCATGGGGCGGTTTCCACCGGGCGGGGGCGTCCAGCAGGTGCACCCGGATGTTGTCCAGGCCGAGCCTGCCGCGTTCGGCCAGGAGGGCCTTCCTCCCCTCGGAACGGGTGACCAGATCGATCAGGTGTCCGCGTTCGGCGAGGGCCCGTGCCCAATGCCATCCGTTACCGGGTTCGCTGCCCTGCCCCGGGTGGCAGGCAAAGGCTGTCATCAGGATTCTCATGGCCGTGTCTCTTCCGACAGAATTCCCGGAACCGTGGGGCAGCGCTGCGCGATGTCCCCCTTCCGGGGATGAACGCTTCCACACCCCGGCTCCCCGCACAGGGTTTCCGTTCGAAATACGAGATATCGCTGATCCGGGCTCTCCCGGCCCGGCACGTACCGGACGCGTGTCCGACGCGGGCCTGACGCGTGCGGGACGGGGAACGGGCGGGGCGGCCGGCGCACCGGCCTGGCGTGCTTGACGGTCGCCGCGCACCCGGACCAGGCACGAGAAGCGGTCCCCGGCGGGCCCGGCGCACAGGGGGCGTCCCCGCGACGCCCGGGCCGCCGGCGAGGGGTTCCCGGCTGCCCCGGCCGGGACGATCGCGTTCGCCGGACCGGGCACGGCCACGAGAAGGACCAGGCCCAGCGCCGCCCAGGCGGCGGGGAGAGCAGGACGTCGTCGTTGCATGGCGTCTCCGGTCGGTCCGCGCGGGTGGGGGCACGTTTCGCAAGGCCCGTCCCCGCACGATCGGAGCCGCCTGCCCGGGCCGGGCCCCAGGTCCACGGTTGACCATGCGCCACTTCTGAGCCATATATCTATTTTGTGTGTGTCATTCTGTTTCGATCGCGTGTTCCCCCTGTCCGGTCGGGACCGCACCGGCCCGCGCACCGGGTCCGGCCCGGCGTCCCGGACCCGCAGCAACGGGCGGGCACCGGACGTGCGCGGCACGGGCCGGTCCGGACGTGAGGTGTGCGGGCCGGCCGGTGGTACCTCACGTCACCACTCGTTCCACCGGTGACGTGGTCGCGCGAGCATCAGCCGGCGACGACGGTGAACGCCTTCTCGACGGTCTGCACGACCCGCCCGCCGGCAGCGTCTTTCCCGGTGGCCCGCAGGTCGGCCTGGGCGCCGGCGGCCAGGGAGGACAGGTCCGTCGTCGCCCGGGACCGGTTGCCGTCCAGCTGCTTCACCGGCAGGGCCTTCCGCTCCCCCGCGCCCACGCGGATCTCCACCGAGACGGAGGTGATCTTTGCCTCGGCGGACCCCGGGACGTGGTCGAGGGGCGCGTAGGAGGCTGCGCTCCCCCGCTTCACGGAGTTGTCCGTGCCGAGGGGCAGGTCGATCCCGAGGGGAGCCCTCCTCCACCGCGGCGAGCACCTGCGTGCCGGCACGCGTAGGTGCCCACGGGGACCTCCGCCTGAGCCCGTCCCCTCTGGACCTGCGCCGTGCCGGCGTGGCCGGTCGGGTCGTCGGTGTCGACGCAGTCGGCCTCCCCGCCCGTGGCAGGCTCGCCGTCGCGGTCGGGGACCTGGACCCTCAGGACCTGTTTCTGTGTCCCGGACTCCTTCGAGGAGAGGGTGGCGCGGACCGCCCGGGGTGCGGGTACGCAGATCCCGACGACGGGAACGGCGGTCACCGACAATCGACGACGAATCACAGAGCCTCCAGGGGATCCGATCGTTCGGTCATGGGGACGACATCCACGAACACCCGTGTCGAGAAGGGCACGGGACGCGGTCCGAGACGTGCTGCGGAAGGGAACGGGCTCCTCGTCCCGCCGGGGAGGAGAGTTCCGGCGTCGTCCGGCCGCGCGGGGGGAAACCGGTTTCGATACGGATCGGGACCCCCCACGACTGTTCCGACGATGCCATTCCTTGCCCGGGACGGACAGCTGATGTCGGTGCGACATGAATCGCACCGCAAGGACCAGCGGAAACGCGGCCCGAAGAAACGCGGCCCGTCCCGTGCCGCACCGGTGTTCCACCGTGCGGGGGACACTTCCATGATCGAGTCCTGTCGGGCGGGACCGGCATCGCTGGTAGAGTCGATCCGGCCCGGACGGTCGGGCCCCACACGAGTCGTCACCAGGAGACAGGGCAGTCGAGCGATGCTGGATCTGAACGACCTCCGCCGCGACCCTGATCGGATCCGCAAGGCCCTTGCCAAGCGTGAGATCGAGATCGATCTCGGTGAGCTGCTGTCCCTCGACGAGGAGTACCGCAGGAACCAGCAGGCTCTGGAACAGGCCCGGGCCGAGCGCAAGGGGCTGTCCGGCCGGATCTCCCAGCTGCGCAGGGCCGGCGACGACGCGGTGGAGGAGATCGAGCAGCTCCGTGCCGGTTCCCAGGCCGTGGGCGAGCGGATCACCGTGATGGAGGCCCGCGCCGGGCAGCTGTCGGCCGACCGCCAGTCGCTCCTCGACGCCCTGCCGAACCTGCCGGACGACGACGTCCCCGCCGGGGGCAAGGAGGCCAACCGGGTCCTGCGTGTCGTGGGCGAGAAGCCCGCGGTCGGCGGGCCCGTCCTCGACCACGTCCATCTCGCCGAGAGCCTGGGCCTGGTCGACTACAAGCGCGGTGCCAAGCTCGGCGGCAACGGCTCCTGGATCTACATTGGGGCCGGCGCCCAGCTGGAGTGGGCCCTGCTGAACTACTTCGTCCAGACGCACCTGCACGACGGCTACACGTTCGTCCTGCCCCCGCACCTGCTGACGGGGGACTCCGGGTACGCGGCGGGGCAGTTCCCCAAGTTCGCCGAGGACGTCTACGTCGTGGAGGAGGACGAGCGGGGCGAACCGTCGAAGTTCTTCGTCCCGACCTCGGAGACGGCCCTGGTGAGCCTCCACCGGGACGAGATCCTGCGGGCCGAGGACCTCCCGCGCAAGTACTTCGCGTACTCCCCGTGCTACCGCAAGGAGATCGGCGGCTACCGCACCCACGAGCGCGGGACCCTGCGCGGCCACCAGTTCAACAAGGTCGAGATGTTCCAGTTCACCAGGCCGGAGGATTCCGAGGCCGCGCACGAGGAGATGCTGCGCAAGGCCGAGGAGCTCATGCGCGGGCTGGGCCTGCACTACCGGATCTCGCTCCTGGCCGCCGGGGACACCAGCGCCTCCATGGCCAAGACCTACGACGTGGAGGCATGGATCCCGAGCATCGGCCAGTACCTGGAGGTCAGCTCGGTGTCGAACTCCCGGGACTACCAGGCCCGGCGCGCCAGGATCCGGTACCGCGGTCCCGGGGGCAAGCCGGCGCTGGTCCACACCCTCAACGCCTCCGGCCTGGCGACCAGCAGGCTCCTGCCCGCTCTCCTGGAACAGAACCAGCAGGTCGACGGATCGGTCCTGGTCCCGCAGGTGCTGCACCCCTGGGCTCCCGCAAGGATCTCCCCCGCGACGCGCGCCTGACCGTCGGCCGTACCGGACGGCGCAGCGCCGTCCCGTGACGGCTCCTACGACGCGCCATCACTCGCAGGAGGTCGCGGGGGGCTGCCCGGGGGCCGTCTCCAGATCGACGTCGGGCACGTAGCCACCGGGGACGCGTGCCCACAGGTCGCCGCGGACGCCGTCGGGGCCGATGGCCTCGCTCCCCGGGAGAACGCACTGCACCTGGACCTCGTCGCCTTCGGCGAGGTCCCCCGTGGTCTCGCTGAGCGGCGAGGGCAGCGACCGGATCCGCAGGACGCCCTCCGGGCGTGAGCGCACGACCGCCCGACGGACCTCGGAGCCCGCAGCGACCCGGGACGGCCCGGGAGAGGTGCCGGGAACGCCCGGTTCGGATACGGGTTCGGGGTCCGCCGTTCCCGTCCGTCCCGGCGTCGGCCGTTCGAGGCGGTCCACGCCGTCCTGCCGCAGGTCGTTCACCATCTGGAACAGGAGCACCACGACGGCGACCGTCACCGCGACGGCGCCGCTGCCGGCCCAGTACAGGTCCACGGGACGACGCGGCCGCGGGCCCGCGCGGCGGGACGGCGGGCGGGAGGGGTCGGGTGATGCCACGACGACGTTCCGTCCTTAGCAGTGACACGGTGTAGTGTTCTGGAGAGTACCCGGGAGGCGTGGTCCGTTCCCCGGTTATGGAACTGCTGTCATCTTCGGGTCCCGCGGGTGCTCCCCACCGGCGACCGGACGGTCAGCGCCTCACCCGCGAGAGGAACTGCCGGGCGGCGAACGCGTGGTCCACGATCGGCTCGGGGTAGCCCCGGCGGCGCCGCTCGGCCGGGTCGGGGTCGTGCACGGCGCGGTCGGGCAGGTCCGCCAGCTCCGGCACGTACCGGCGTACGTAGGTCCCGTGGGGATCGAAACGCCGGGCCTGGCGTGCGGGGCTCAGAACACGGTGGAGGGCGTTGCCGGTGCCCGTCCCCGCGACCCACTGCCAGTTCAGCTGGTTGCTGGCGACGTCGCCGTCCAGCAGCAGGGAGCGGAAGTGCTCCGCGCCACGGCGCCAGTCGACGAGCAGGTCCTTGGTGAGGAAGGACGCGACGACCATGCGTGCCCGGTTGTGCATGAACCCCTCACGACGCAGCTGGCGCATGCCGGCGTCCACGAGCGGCAGGCCCGTGCGGCCCTCGGCCCAGGCCCTGTAGCCCTCCTCGTCGACCGACCAGGGAATGTTCCGATCGGTGTGGTCCGCGCGTGCGGTGTCGGGCCGGGCCGCGAGGACCTGGTGGAAGAAGTCCCGCCAGCACAGCTGCCGGGTGAAGGCCCCTCCCCCGGGCAGGTCCCTGGTGAGGTCCGCGACCTCCAGGGGGGACAGGCACCCCAGGTGCAGGTAGGGGGAGATCCGGGAGGTGGCGTCCGCGGCGAGGTCGTCCCGGGCCAGCTCGTACGCTGCCAGGTGGTCACGGGTCCAGGTCCGCAGGCGTTCCCGACCGGCGCCCTCGCCGCCGGGCCGCAGCTCCGCCGGGCGCCGGGCGCCGGGCGACCACTCGTCCAGGACCTGCCGGGCCCGGCGGGTGCCCGTCGGGTCGCCGGGAGGCGGGCCCAGGTGTTCGGGGACGGGCAAGGCGGCACGGCGCCGCGCCCGTTCCCAGGCCCGGTGGTACGGGGTGAAGACGGCGAAGGCCGATCTGCCGGCCGGTGCGATGCCGGCCGGGGGGACGACGGTCACCCCGGGGTGCTCCACCACGCCGACCCGGCAGGTCCCGGCCTCCCGGCGGAGCCGTTCGACACGGCGACGGGCGTGGAGGCTGACGTCGGCGGCGAGGTGGACGGTGGTGGCGCCGCTGTGCCGCGCGGCCCGCAGCACTTCGTGCACCCAGTCCCCGTGCCGCAGGACCAGGCGGGAGCCGAGCCGGTGCAGCGAGGCGTCCAGGTCCCGCAGGCAGTCCGCGAGGAAGGCCGTCCGGTTCGGGCACGGGGGGTTGACGGCGGGACGGGCCAGGGGGGTGGGTGTCCGTTCCACCGGTCCTCCGCCGGGGTCCGCTGCGCCCAGCATCACCGGGTCCAGGACGAACAGGGGCAGGACCCCGTCGCCTGCCCGCAGGGCGGCGCAGAGCGCTGGATTGTCCCGGACCCTCAGGTCACGGGTGAACACCATGATTGCCGGCTGCCCCGGGGCCTCCCGGAGCCGGCCCGCAGGACCACCGGTCATGCCTGCTTCACGTCGGGCTCTCCCCCCTCGGGACGTTCTCCTCGAACGTCCGGTCGGTCGGGAGGGCCGGGCGTGGGCTCACTCGGTGTCGAAATCGGTGGCGCCCTCCCCCGCCCGGGACGTCCGCGCGCCCATCGTCTCCATGAAGAGACGCTCCCTCCCCTGGAGGAATTCTGCCCGACGACGGACGAATCCCTCGGGATCGGCGGTCCGGAGGCGTCGCACCGCGTCGACGGGCACGCCGAGACGTTCCAGGACGGACGACCGTCCCTCGTCGAGCAGCGTGCTCAGGGCACGGTGGACCGAGACCCCGGCCGGGGTGGGCAGGATCAGCCGGTTCGCCGGGTGGGAGGACAGCGGGTTGCCCGTCGTCACGTGTCGGTAGGCCTGCGTGTCAGAACGTTCGATCTCGGTCAGGGGATCGAACGGCTCGCCGTCGGCGCGGCATCGTTCACGGAACTCGCGCAACTCCCAGAGGACGAAGGCCCTGACCCTGGCGCTGCGCAGGTCGAAACGGTCAGGGAACGGACGCACCTCCTGCGGTTCCCAGGGTGTTGCCCCCTCTCCCCGGGCGAAACTCCGCATGGTGGTCAGCGCGTTCTTGATCTGTGTGGTGTTGGCTCCGGCGAAGGAACCCGACCACGAGGTGCCCCAGAACCATCGTGTCAACAGATCGATCTGTTCGGGATCGGGTTCGGGACATCAGCACCACGACCCTCGGAAAGACATGGAACCTGTCGCGTTCTTCTTCCGCAACGTTCACGACACGGGCGCAACCACCTCCGTGACGAATCTCCAACCATCCCGTTTCCAGTGAATTCAGAATACGGGTGGATCCCAGGGCCGAGGCGATCGATCGGATGAAGCACCCGTCCGACTCAAGGTCCTCGACCACGAGGACAGCGGCACGACCGAGATCGTCGACCTGGTCGACGATCTTCTCCGGACCGATCCTCAACGCGGAGGCCGGAACACCGTCCGATGCCCATGCCAGGCTCGCCACCGAACTCTTGCAGGCCAGGGAGCCGACGTCCTTCACATGCGGGCAATGATCAACGCAGTAGGACTGCGCGACACAGATCACCGATTCGTCGGCCACCCACTAGTGTTCCCCGCCTGAAATTCGCTAGATAATTTGATAGGTTGAGCCATGGCGAGGACCGGGCGGCCCAAGGCCGAGCTCACGTTGACGGAAGCTGAACGTTCCCAACTGGTTTCGTGGTCGCGGC
>Ga0316579_10000164_pt1 | contig 19081 bp, 15 predicted proteins | sample J5NA_2_FD_203074 | JGI IMG/M metagenome (GOLD analysis project Ga0316579, IMG submission 203074) | Rhizosphere microbial communities from salt marsh grasses in Alabama, United States - J5-7_160517rDrA | ecosystem: Host-associated > Plants > Roots > Rhizosphere | place: USA: Alabama | collected... | reverse complement strand
GATCAGGCCCCGGACGGTGAAGGGCTGCTGCAGGGCCTCGTGCACCCGCTCGGCCAGGGCGACGGCACGGTCGCGCCCGGCGGTGTCGGGGAGCGGTCGCGGGCCGTGGGACCCGTCGCCGCCGTGACGGACGGGAACGGTCGTGAGGATCGCGAACTCGTCCCCGCCCCAGCGGAACAGGCGCTGGCCGTCGGTGAGCATGCCCTGCAGCCTCCTGGCGACCGACTGCAGCAACCGGTCGCCCAGCTCGTGTCCGAGGGATCCGTTGATCTCCTGGAACCGGTCGAGGTCGATGATGACGGCAGCGGCCAGCGGCCCGGCGGGACCGTCCCGGGCGTCCTCCTGCTCCGTCTCGGGGACGTCGGGAACGACGGAGCCGGTCAGGCGTTTCATGGCGGTGCGGTTGGGCAGCCCTGTGAGGTCGTCGTGGTACAGCTGGTGGACGAGCCTGCGCTGGGCGGCCCGCCGGTCGGCGAACTCCCGTTTGAGGTCCAGTGAGCGCCGGTGCCCCCAGACCAGCATGACCACGTGGGAGAAGGCGGCGAAGACGACGGCCTCGTCCAGCCAGGACCAGCCCGGACGCCGGGACCAGTCCCCCACGGCCCGGAAGGGGTCCTCCAGCAGGCACAGGAGGGCCAGGAACGCCAGCACGGAGCCCAGGACCAGGAAATCGAACCGGAGCTGCCGGCGCAGCACCGCGATCTCGCTGTTCCGGCTCGGTACCGGGACGCTGCGCTCGGACATCCTCCCCGCTTCCCTGCTCCGGGCGGGCGAGAACCCGGATCGTGGACGTCCCGTCGATCCGGCCGGTCGACCGGACCGGACGGTTGTCGGCGTCGGCCCCGACCTTCCCGGCTGGTTCCGCCCACGGCCGGACACCGGTGGCAGGGACCCGGCGAACACGACCGGGCGATGATCGTTTCTCAAGAATAATCCGAACGCGTCCTGTCCGGGACCGTTCGCCCTCCCGGTGTGCCCCGCGCCGGCGGACGGCGCAGGCATCAGCCCTTGACGGCCCCCTGCATGATCCCTCCGACGATCTGGCGTCCGAGCAGGGCGAACACTGCGATCACCGGGACGGTCGTCAGGAAGGTCCCCGCCATGATCACGGATCGGTCCGGGACGTACCCCTGGCCGAGGTTGTTCAGCGCGACCTGCACGGTCGGGTTGTTGGCCGTGAGGGCGAGGATCGGCCAGAAGAAGTCGTTCCACGCCTGCAGGAAGACCAGCATGCCCAGGACGGCCATCGCGGGCCGGGCGATGGGCAGGACGACGGACCGGAACACCCGGAAGGTCGAGGCCCCGTCGACCCACCCGGCCTCCAGCAGCTCGTTCGGCAGGGCCTCCACCAGGTACTGCCGCATGAAGAAGACACCGAAGGCGCTGACTAGGGTGGGCAGGACGACGGCCTGCAGGTGGTCGATCCATCCGAGCTCGACCATCATCATGTAGAGGGGGATGGCGCCGAGACTCGGAGGGATCATCATGGTCCCGATGGTCAGCCCGAAGAGCACGCTGCGGAAGCGGAACCGGAGCTTGGCGAAGGCGAACCCAGCGAGGGTGCAGAACATCACGGTGCCGACGGCGATGGTCCCGGAGACGATCAGGGAGTTGACGATGGCCTTCGTGAGGTCGATCTCGTCGTAGGCCAGGTCGATGTTCTTCAGGAGGTTCGGACCGGGCACCATCGGCGGGGGCACGGAGTTGATCTCCGCGTTGCTCCGGGTGGCCGCGATGAGGGTCCAGTAGAGGGGGAACACCGACACCACGGTGAGCCCGATCAGGACGAGGTAGGTCAGCGGGCCGGCGCGTCCCCGGCGCGGGCGGGAGCGCCACGGCCTGCGTCGGGGCGAGGCGGTGCCGGCACCCCTCACGTCCTGGGGGCGGTCGGGGCCGGTCATGCGCCATTCCTCCAACGACGGCGGGCCAGGGTCGTGTTGATCACCACGGCCGCCACGATGATCAGGAACATCGTCCAGGCGACGGCCGCGGCGTAGCCGAGCTTGTAGTTGAACCAGCCCTCGTCGTAGAGCAGGACACCGAGGGTCTGGTACTGCCTGCTGGCCCCTCCGAGGTGCCCGGAGACGCCCCCGAACAGCAGGGGCTCTCCGAAGACCTGGATGGCTCCGATGGTGGAGACCACGATGGTGAACAGGATGGTGGGGCGGAGCGATGGGATCGTGACGTACCGGAACTGCTGCCACCGGCCCGCCCCGTCGATGGCCGCCGACTCGTACAGGTCAGCGGGGATCGACTGCATCCCCGCCAGGTAGATCAGGGCGTTGTAGCCCACCCAGCGCCAGGTGATGATCGTCGAGATGGCGATCTGGGAGGTCCACCGCCCGCTCTCCCAGTCGACGGGATCGATCCCGACCTGCCCGAGCAGCCAGTTGATCATTCCGAAGTCCCGACCGAACAGCCCGGCGAACACCAGGGTGGCCGCCGCGACGCTCGTGGCGTACGGCATGAGCATCGCGACCCGGAAGAAGGTCCTCCCGCGCAGCCGGTAATTGAGCAGGTGGGCGATCCCCAGCGCCATGCAGAGCTGGGGGACGGTCGAGATGACACCGATCGTGAAGGTGTTCTCGAGGGCCTTCCAGAAGAATTCGCTGCGGAACAGGTGCCGGTAGTTCTCCAGCCCGATCCACCGGGCCTCGTCGGGATTCTGCAGGTCCACCTCGTGCAGGGAGACCCACGCGGTGTAGAGGATGGGGAAGAGGCCGAAGGCGGCGAAAACGAGGAAGAACGGTGCGATGAATAAGTAGGGGGCGCTCCCCTGTCCGGGCCGTCGACGGGCCTTGAACATCGACGCTGTCCTCTCGTGTTCTCGTCGCCTCACGGCGTCGGTGCGTTCTTCCCGTCTCAGTCGAGAATGTTCTTCACGTTCTTCATCGTGTCCTGCCAGGCCTTGTCCGGTGCCGTGTTCTGGGTCTCGATGGAGAGCAGGCCGTTGTTGAAGATGTCCAGGACGGAACCGTCGCGCGGGCCGTGGACGGCGACGGGCAGGTTCTGCGCGACGTCACTGAAGATCTTCCCGACGGGGGCGTCGTTGAAGTACGGGTCCTTCGCGTCGGCGACCTCCGACCGGGCCGCCGCGACCTTGGAGGAGGGGAAGATGCCGGAGTCGCGGAACAGCCGGACCTGCTGATCGGGGGCGGTGAGCCACCTGATGAGGTCGTACGCCTCCTTCTGGTGCTTGCTGTTCTTGGGGATGCCCAGGTACGAGCCGCCCCAGTTGCCCACCCCCGGCCCGGGGGCGACGTCCCACTTGCCGCTGCCGTTCTTGTCCTGCCCCTTGATGTAACTGATCATCCAGGAGGGGCAGGCGATCGAGGCGAAGCTGCCGCTGGCGAAGGCCTTGTTCCATGCCTCGTCGAACTGCTTGAGCCGTGCCGTCAGGCCGGTCTGCGCCGCCTGCACCGCGAGGTTCCACGCGTCCCGGACCGCGGGGTTGGTCTCGTAGATGGGCTTGCCGCCCTCGTCGTAGTACTGCTTGACAGAGCTGCCGAGGATCGCGTTGTACAGCCCACCGGCCGTGTCGACGAAGGCCGAGTTCCGGGGGGCCTTCTCCTTGTACTTCTTGCCCACGTCCAGGAAGGCCTGCCAGCTGCTCCAGGTCTTGGCCAGCTCCTGCCGGTCCGTGGGCAGCCCGGCCTGGGCGAACAGGTCCTTGCGGTAGCAGATCGCCAGCGGGCCGATGTCGGTGCCCAGTCCCAGCAGCTTGCCGTCGGAGGTCGTGCCGGCCTTCCACTTCCATTCGTAGTAGTCGGACTCGAGGTCACCCGCGCCGAGGGTCTTCAGGTCGACCCAGCGGTCGGCCTGGTTCTGCGTGACCTGCGCGATCCGGCTCACCTCCGCGGCGTAGACGTCCCCGACGCCGCTCGGAGCGTTCAACTGGGACTGGATCTTCGGCCAGTAGGACGACTCCTGCTGGACGCTCGTGAACTTGATGGAGATGTTCGGGTGCTGCTTCTGGTACTCGTCGAACAAGCCGCTCTCTTTGTAGCCGAAGCTACCGAACAACTGAACGTTCAGGGTGACGTTGCCGTCGTCGCCGCTGCTGTCCGAACCACATGCGCAGAGCGAGAGCGCGGCGACGACTAGGGTTCCCACGACGGCTGTCGGCATCCTTCGCGTGATGCGCATCGATATCCTTCCGGTGGCAGCTTCGAGCCGTGAACGAGCTCGGATCAGCCTCACCCCGGCACGCCCCCCGGTCAAGAGGCACCGAACGTGTCCGTAAATAGGTCGGGAACGGAACTCCGGCGACGTTCCCCGTGGCAAGGGACACGTACGACTGAAAATTTCACACCGTCCCGCCGGTGAATGCCGGAACGCCTCCCCGTTCTTTCACCGTGTCCGTCCGGGGTAACTGCGGGAACGGGCAGGGCGTTCGGGCGCGCGGTTTCAGCGGTGTTCGCAACTCATGGGCCGCGCGGGTCGGGGGCCGAGGGACCGGCAGGTGATCCCGCGTGTCGTCCTCGGGACCACCCGCGGGCCGGGGCCGGACCGGGGAGGCCGGAGCGGACCAGCGGACCGCCGGACCGGTCCCCGACCGTCACCGTGCCACCCGGGGAACGGAGGACGCGAGGGCGGCACGGGCCGGGGACCGTGTTCCGGCGGTGCCCCCCGCGACGCTCCCCCGGGAGCGTCCGGACTGTCCGGATACAGGCCGCACAACCATATACATCCCGGAACGCTCTCGAACGTGAGTTGGGACACACTGTTTGACGCACATCATGAAATGCGATGAAAATCACGTATACGTGCGGTGCCGCATCCTGTCGTGGGGGATGGCCGGGGCTCGGACGGCGATCCTTGCGGAAGGTCTCCGTTCCGGACCTCGTGTGCAGTGCCCTGCGGTATTTCCACGGAAGATCCCGACGTGCGAGTCGTATGCCGCGGGCGTGTCGGGATCACGGTCATCCGGAATCCCGCCCGCCGGCCGGACCGCCGGCGGTCCGGACCCGCCCGTGCACCCCGTGGGAGGCCCCGGTGGCGGGCCCGCCGTCCCCGACGGGAACGCGGGTCGGGCCTCCCGGCGAACCGGGACACCGGCCAGCGGCGCGCTCCCGCGTCCGGACGGCGGCCCGCCGGGTGCGTCGGGGACCCATTAGCGTGGCGGGGTGGACACCCTGTTCTCCCCGCCCGTTCCACAGGACCCGGGAGGGTCCCCCCGGCCCGCGCCACAGGACCCGGGAGGGTCCGACCTGCCTCTCGCCGTGAGGATGCGGCCCCGTGGCCTGGGGGAGCTCGTGGGACAGGCACACCTGCTGGCACCCGGCTCGCCCCTGCGGCGCCTGTCCGAGGGCGGAGGCGGCCCGGCCGGTCCCTCGTCGGCGATCCTCTGGGGTCCCCCGGGAACGGGCAAGACGACCCTCGCGCACGTCGTGTCCGGTTCGACCGGGGGGCGGTTCGTCGAGCTGTCGGCCGTGACGGCCGGCGTCAAGGACGTGCGCCGCGTGATGGAGGAGTCCCGCCGCCTGCGCGACCGGCAGGAGACACGGACCGTGCTGTTCCTCGACGAGATCCACCGGTTCACCCGGGCCCAGCAGGACGCCCTGCTGCCGGGGGTGGAGAACCGCTGGGTGGTCCTGATCGCCGCGACCACCGAGAACCCCTCCTTCAGCGTCGTGGCGCCCCTGCTGTCCCGTTCCCTGCTGCTGACCCTGCGCCCCCTGGAACCGGGGGACCTGGGACGGCTGCTGGACAGGGCCGTGGCCGAGCCCAGGGGACTGGGCGGGACCGTCGCCCTGGACGGCGAGGCCCGCGATCATCTCGTCCGCCTCGCCGGAGGGGACGCCCGCAAGGCCCTCACGGCCCTGGAGGCGGCGGCCGGGGCTGCCCTGTCAGAGGCGTCCCTGCCCGGAGCCGCCACCGGGGACGGCGCGCACGCCGGGCAGGACCGGCGGACGGCCCCGCCGACGGTGTCCCCGGGACACGTCGAGAGGGCCGTCGACCGGGCGGCCGTGCGCTACGACCGCTCGGGGGACCAGCACTACGACGTCGTCAGCGCCCTGATCAAGTCGATGCGCGGATCGGACGCCGACGCGGCCCTGCACTACCTTGCGCGCATGCTCGAGGCGGGGGAGGACCCGCGGTTCGTCGCCCGCCGGATCATGATCTGCGCGAGCGAGGACGTCGGCCTCGCCGACCCAACGGCCCTGACAACGGCGGTGGCGGCCGCCCAGGCCGTGCAGCTCGTCGGGATGCCCGAGGCCCGGATCATCCTCTCCCAGGCCGTGCTGCACCTGGCACTGGCACCGAAGTCCAACGCCTGCTGCACGGCGGTGGACGAGGCGATCGCGGACGTGCGTGCCGGGGCTGCCGGCCCCGTCCCGCCGCACCTGCGCGACTCCCACTACGCGGGGGCCGCGGCGCTGGGGCACGGGAAGGGGTACCACTACTCCCACGACGACCCGGCCGGGGTCGTCCCGCAGCAGTACCCGCCCGACGACCTCGTCGGACGGGACTACTACCGGCCCACGTCCCACGGGCTCGAACGCGAGCTGTCCGGGCGTGTCTCCCGGCTTCGGGCGCTGCTGCGCTCCGGGCGGACGGGCACGCCCCGCGCGCGGTGAGCACCGGATCTGTCGGACCCGCCACGCCAATCGGGAGGATCTGCGCCGAGGGCACCGACGTGTGCGCGGTATCGTCGAACCCGCAGGACCTCCACCGCGCCTGACCCGCAGGACGGGGCCGACCCGACCGTCCTTCCCGATCGGGCCGGCGTGCGGACGTCCACGACGACATGTACGACCGCCCCACGCACCGGGTCCGTACGACGGCCCGGTCGCGCACCGGTCGGGACCGGATCACTAAGGAGCTGCAGATGTCGGCCTCTGACGTCGCCGGGCTCATGGCCGCCATGGCCTTCGTCCTGCTCGTGGGGTTCGTCGCCTACCCGTTGGTCAAGCTCGGCAAGGTCCTGGAGGAGACACGCCGGGCCGTGCGCGGGCTGTCGGACGGGACCCTGCCGTTGCTGGAGGAGGTCACCACGACGGTGTCCACCGCCAACCAGCAGCTCGCGAGGGTGGACACCATCACGGAACACGCGCAGTCCGTCAGCGCGAACGTCTCGTCCCTGACCGCACTGTTCACCGCGACGGTCGGGTCCCCCCTGATCAAGGCGGCGGCGCTGGGGCACGGGCTGCGGCACGCCGTCCGGAACCGCGGCCGACGCGGACGAGGGAAGGACTGATCGGGTGAGGCGCCTGTTCTGGGCGGCCCTCGGGGCCGCGGCCGGTGCCGTGATCGCCGGCCGGATCACCCGGGTCGCCCGGGGATGCACCCCCACGGGGACGGTCCGGTCCGCGGCGGACCTCCTCGACGCCGTCCGGCGGGACACGGCACGGCGCGAGCGGGAGCTGCGCCGGGAGTTCGGCATGGACGGCGGGACCGGCCGGGCCGGCCGGACCGGTACGGTCACGACCCGGGGAACGCGGGACTGACCGGCCCTATCCAGCGGTTCCACCGCACCAGGGCCCGCGGCGTCCCGCGGGCCCGCCCGGAGGCACGAGGAGTCGCTCCCCAGCTCCTCACCGGGGACGATGGGAGGACCCGGCGCGCGGCGCCGGCCGTCCCGGACAGACCGCCCGCCGACCTGCTCGCAGGCCGGCACGACACCAGACCGGAGGTCAGGTACCGATGGAGACGGCCGAGATCCGCCGTCGTTGGCTGAGCTTCTTCCAGGAGCGCGGCCACACGGCCGTCCCGAGCGCCCCGCTGCTGTACGACGATCCCAACCTTCTGTTCGTCAACGCCGGCATGGTGCCCTTCAAGCCCTACTTCCTCGGGCAGGAGACCCCGCCCCACGCCCGGGCGACCAGCGTGCAGAAGTGCGTGCGCACCCTCGACATCGACGAGGTCGGCCGGACCACGCGGCACGGCACGTTCTTCCAGATGAACGGGAACTTCTCGTTCGGGGACTACTTCAAGGCCGGGGCGATAGAGCTGGCCTGGGAGCTGCTGACCCGGCCCGTGGCGGACGGGGGCTACGGCCTGGACGAGAGCCGGCTGTGGGTCACCGTGTACCGGGACGACGACGAGAGCATCGGCCTGTGGAAGAGGATCGCGGGCCTGCCCGGCGAGCGGATCGTGCGCCGGGGGATGAAGGACAACTTCTGGTCCATGGGGGTCCCGGGCCCCTGCGGTCCCTGCAGCGAGATCTACCTCGACCGCGGGCCGGCCCACGGCCCGGACGGTGGCCCCGAGGCCGACGAGGACCGCTTCCTGGAGATCTGGAACCTCGTGTTCATGCAGCACGTGCGGGGACCGGGCACGGGCAAGGACGGGTTCGAGATCCTCGGTGACCTGCCGGCCAGGAACATCGACACCGGACTGGGGCTCGAGCGCCTGGCCTACCTGCTCCAGGGGGTGGAGAACCTCTACGAGATCGACGAGATCTTCCCCGTGATCGCAAGGACCCAGGAACTGTCCGGGCGCAAGTACGGGGACGACCCCGCGGACGACGTGCGCCTGCGGGTGGTCGCGGACCACGTGCGCAGCGCCCTCATGCTCGTCGGGGACGGTGTGACCCCTGGCAACGAGTCCCGCGGGTACGTCCTGCGCCGCTTGCTGCGCAGGGCCGTCCGGGCCGTGCGCCTGCTGGGGGTGGCCGAGCCAGTGCTCGTGGACCTCCTGGGCGTCTCCAAGGACCGCATGCGGGCCTCCTACCCCGAGCTGGAGGCGGGGTTCGACCGGATCCGCCGGATCGTTGCGGCCGAGGAGGAGTCCTTCGGCCGGACCCTCGCCGCGGGCACCACGATCCTGGACACCGCGGTGCGGCAGGCCCGCGACGCCGGAAGCGGCGCCCTGTCGGGGGAGCGTGCCTTCCAGCTGCACGACACCTACGGGTTCCCCATCGACCTGACCCTGGAGATGGCCGCGGAACAGGGTCTGACGGTCGACGAGACCGGGTTCCGCCGTCTCATGGGGGAACAGCGCCGGAGGGCCAAGGCCGACGCCGCCGCCAAGAGGTCCGGGCACGCCGACACCGCGGGGTACCGCGACATCGCCGACGGCCTCGGCCGTGCCGTGGAGTTCACCGGGTACGACGAGGTCGCCGGTGACGCGACCGTGCGCGGGCTGCTCCTCGCCGGCGAGCGGGCCCCCGCCGCCGGCCAGGGGCAGGAGATCGAGCTGGTCCTGGACCGGACCCCCTTCTACGCCGAGAGCGGCGGGCAGCTGGCCGACACCGGACGGATCGTCCTCGACGGCGCCGAGGTCGAGGTCCTGGACGTGCAGTCCCCGATCTCCGGGCTGATCGTGCACCGGGCCAGGGTGCTGCACGGGGAGATCCGCGAGGGGGCTGCTGCGCTGGCCCGGGTCGACGTCGAACGGCGCAAGGCGATCAGCCGCGCCCACACCGCGACCCACATGGTCCACAAGGCGATCCGGGAGGCCCTGGGCGACGCCGCCACCCAGGCCGGGTCCGAGAACTCCCCCGGACGGCTGCGGTTCGACTTCCACTCCACGGCCGCCGTGCCCCCCGGGGTGCTGCGGGACGTCGAGGCCCGCGTGAACGCGCTGCTCATCGAGGACCTGCAGATCCACGCCGAGGTGATGACACCGCAGGAGGCCAGGGCGTACGGCGCCACGGCCCTCTTCGGCGAGAAGTACGGATCCCGGGTCCGGGTGATCTCCGTGGGGGACTGGTCCCGGGAACTGTGCGGTGGCACGCACGCCCGCAGCTCCGGACAGCTCGGCCTGGTCAAGATCGTCAGCGAGGGATCGGTGGGCTCGGGGGTCCGCCGGGTCGAGGCCCTCGTCGGCACCGACGCCTACGCCTGGTCCGCCAGGGAGCACCTCCTGGTGGACCAGCTCACCGGCGCGCTCAAGGTCCGCCCCCAGGAGCTGCCCGAGAGGGTGGCCGGGCTCATGGACCAGCTCAAACAGGCCCAGCGCGAGCTGGACGGGCTCAGGGCAGCCCAGGTCCTCGCCGCGGCGCCGCGACTCGCCCGGGCCCCCGTCCTGATCGGCGAGGTGAACCTGATCACCCACGACGCCGGCCGGGCCCGGGCCGACGACCTGCGCACCCTCGCCCTTGACGTGCGCGAACGCCTGTCCGACCAGAGCCCGGCCGTCGTCGCCGTCGCCGGGGTCGCCAAGGGACGCCCGTTACTCGTGGTCGCCACGAACGCGCAGGCTCGTCACCGTAGGTTGTCAGCGGGGGACCTCGTGAGGGAAGGTGCTCGGGTACTGGGTGGCAACGGAGGTGGAAGGCCCGACGTGGCCCAGGGCGGTGGCACCCGGGCCGACGGCGTGCCCGAGGCCCTGCGACGGATCGGGGACGTCCTGGCCGAGCAGGCGCGCGGGACCGGGTAGGGACCGGCCGGACCGGCGGCGCCGCCCGCGCGCCGCCGGTGCCGATCTCCCGCGGCGCGGCCGCGGGCAGCGGGTGACCGAGCACGTCGTACGAGATCGAGGAGGCGGCCACCGTGCGTTCGGGGGTACGACTGGGCATCGACGTCGGATCGGTGCGGGTCGGAGTAGCCCGCAGCGACCCCGCGGGATTGCTGGCGACCCCTGTACGCACCGTCCGCAGGACCCCTGCCGGCACCGTCCGCGGGACCTCCGACGTCGCCACCGGCAGGACCGCGGCTGCGCCGGAGTCCGGCTCCCGGCCCGACCTGGAGGAGATCGCCGGGCTCGTGGCGGAGCACGGGGCGTTCGAGGTGGTCGTCGGGCTCCCGCGCGGCCTGTCCGGGGCCGAGGGCACCGCGGCGCTGGCCGCCCGGTCGTACGCTGCCGAGATCGCGGACAGGATCAGGCCGGTCACGGTCCGGCTCGTCGACGAGCGGCTGAGCACGGTCTCGGCGCAGCGCTCGCTGCGCGAGGCCGGCGTGTCGGCGCGCAGGCACCGCCCCGTCGTCGACCAGGCGGCGGCCGTGGTGATCCTCCAGTCGGCCCTCGACACCGAGAGGTCCTCGGGCGGGCTCCCGGGAACCGTGCTGACCGACCCCGCCCCGACCCGTCCGGCACCGGACGACGCAGCGCTGGAGGCTGATCCACGATGAGCGAGATGTCGCTGGAGGACGTCGTCCGCAGCGCGGGTGAGCGTCAGAGACGCCGGAGCGCCCGGGCCGCCGAGCGGCGCAAGAAACGGCGCCGACGCCGCACCGGCGTAACGATGGTCGTGCTGCTGCTGGTCGTGGGGGTGTCCGTGGCGGGGGCCTGGTTCGGCCTCAAGCCCGTGATCTCCGCGCTGACCGAGCCGAAGGACTGGGAGGGCGAGGGCACCGGATCCGCGATCATCGAGATCAAGCCCGGGTCCTCCGGCGTCCTCATCGGTCAGGAGCTCCAGGAGGCCGGTGTCGTGAAGACGGCCCGGGCCTTCGTGGACGCGGCGGACAAGGACACCAGGGCCGCCTCCATCCAGCCGGGCACCTACGCCCTGCGCCTGCACATGTCCGCGGCCTCTGCCCTCGCCCTCCTGCTGCAACCGGAGTCCCGGAAGGTGCACAGGGTCACCATCGCCGAGGGCAAGCGTGCCTCCCAGGTCTTCGACCTGCTGGCCGAGTCGTTGGACCTGCCCCGGTCGGACTTCGACGCCGCCCTGAAGGACCCGGAGGGGATCGGCCTGCCCCCAGCGGCCAAGAAGAAGCCCGAGGGGTACCTGTTCCCCGCGACCTACGACTTCCAACCCAAGATCACCGCTGTCGAGGCGCTGCGGACGATGGTCGACCGGACCAAGGACGTCCTGGAGACCGAGGGCCTGTCGGCCGAGGAGTGGCACGAGACCCTGACCTACGCGAGTCTCGTGCAGGCCGAGGGCGGCGCGGTGGAGGACTACCCGAAGATCTCGCGGGTGCTCAGGAACCGCCTGGACAAGGGCATGAAACTGGAACTGGACACCACGGTCCACTACGCCACCGGGAACTTCAAGATCACAACGACGCACGCCGAGACCCAGGTCAAGTCCCCGTACAACACGTACCAGGTCGGGGGCCTGCCCGTGGGGCCGATCTGCAACCCCGGCCAGGAGGCCATCGACGCAGCCCTGCACCCCGTCACCGGGCCGTGGGTCTACTTCACGACCGTGAACCCGCACACGGGCCTGACCAAGTTCGCGACGACGGCGGCGGAGAAGGCCGAGATGGACAAGGAACTGCGTGCCTGGCAACGCGCGAACCCCGGCAGCTGACGGCGTTCCCGGCGGTCCCCGCCGGGCGGCGGTCCTCGGCCACCCGATCGCCCATTCCCTCTCCCCGGCCCTGCACCGGGCGGCGTACGCGGCACTGGGCCTGGCCAGGTGGGAGTACACCGCCGTGGACGTCACGGGCGGGGAGCTGCCCGGGTTCCTGCGCGGGTTGGGGCGGCAGTGGGCGGGACTGTCCCTGACGATGCCCCTGAAACGGACCGTCCGTCCCCTCCTGGTCCGGGAGAGCCCGTTGGCCAGCGCGGTGGGCGCGGTGAACACCGTGGTCCTGGGGACCCACGGCCCCGTCGGGCACAACACGGACGTGCCGGGGATCGTCGCGGCCCTGCGCCGGGCCGGCGTCGACCGTCTCCCCCCCGAGGGGGCGGCGGTCCTGGGGGGCGGGGCGACAGCGGCCTCGGCCCTCGCGGCCCTGCGGGAGCTGGGCTGTGACCGTCCGCGGGTTCTCGTGCGCTCCCGTGCCAGGTCCGCGGACCTCCTGACGGCCTGCGAGCGCCTCGGCTGCTCCCCAGCGCTGTCGGGCCTGCAGGAGGCCGTGGACGGCCGGGCGGGACCGGTGGACCTGCGGGTGGTCGTCTCGACGCTCCCGCCCGGCGCGGCCGACCCCCTCGCGGCCGGGCTGGTCCGCTCGTTGGGCCCGGGGACGCGGCCGGACGCGATCCGTGCGGGCGGGGACCCGCCGGAAGGTCCGCCGGTCCTGCTCGACGTCGTGTACGCGCCGTGGCCCACCGCACTGGCCGGGGCCTGGCGGGCCGGGGGAGGGACGGCCGTCGGCGGGTTCGAGATGCTCCTGTACCAGGCCGTCGGGCAGGTCGAGCTCATGACGGGGCTCCAGGCCCCCGTGGAACGGATGCGGCGGGCCGGGGAACGCGCACTGGCCCGCGGGACCGCGGCCGGCTGAGGCGCGATCCGTCCGGAACGTTCATGTCACTCGTCCGGTGTTCCCAGTACGACGCACCGACCGTTGTCCATCACGCCGAAGGCTATGCTCGTGTTTCACGGGTCGGACGAAGGGAGAGCCTGTGGAGCCTTCGGACACGGCACGCCTCGACTACGCCCTGCTCGCGGAATCCGCTCGGCTGGAGCCGGGCGGGACGGTATCCCTTTGGGGAGGATCGTTCTCGCGGATTGTCGTCCCGGGGTTCCCGACCCAAGTACCCCTCGCGATCGTCGGACGCGTACTGCTCGGATCACAGGAAGGTCCGCTGACTCTCCAGATCAAGATAAATGGGCCGGACGATCTGTACCGAGTCACTCTCGATACCGAAGTCGGAGGGAGCGGTGAGCAGATGGAGGGCGTTGAACCGGCTGCAACTGTTGTTGCGTCGGTTCTGCTCCCGATCCCGGTGGAAGGCCTGTACGTGCTCGAAGCGGGACTTCCCGACAGGGATCCGAAGGTCATGAAGTTTCGGGTGATCGGGGCGACCGTGTCCTTCCCGGACGGATGATTTTTTACCTCACGAGACACGCACGCGCACGCATGGTCGGGCGCGGGGTCGAACCCGCAGCGATCAGAAAGGTTCTTGAGTGCCCTTGTGATATAATCCCCACCCCTCAGAACAGTCTGAGGTTCGAAGGAACCTGTGAGGGCGGTCGCACGCTCAAGGTGTGGGTGGTCGCCACCGACGACGGTGCGGGCGGGAGGGTTCCCGAGCACGACGGGCACGGACGCCTTATCGTGAAGTCAGTGGCATGGAGGGGAGAGTCCGATGCGTGACCAGCGGGTCGTCGTGGAGGTCGACCGCGTCGCCTCGTGCGCGTACGTGCGTTTCGGTGACCAGCCCGTGGCACGATCCGTCGCGCACACGGAAGAGATCAACATCGACCTCGACGAGTACGGGATGGTCGTGGGCATCGAGGTCCTCGACCTGGCCGCCCGGATGCCGTTCACGGCACTCATCTCCGAGTACCACGTCGATTCGGCGAAGGTGGATCTTCTCCGCAACATCTGCCCGACCATCCCGGGTTTCGTGGCGCGTTTCCACCGGGAGGGCTCCCTCTCTCCCTCTCCGAGGCCCGTGCCTGCGACGTGATCCTTTTGCGGGCGTGATCTTCTCGTTCCCGTGACGGGAACGCCGTCCGCGTTCTCCCCCGTTCCCCCGTCCCGTTCCCCTGCCGTCGGGCCCCTTCCGTCCGCGCGGTCCGCGGATCGCACGGTCCGGCCGGCGCGGCCCCTCAAGACCGCGCGGCCCGGCGCCGAGGTTCAGTGCGATGAGCGCATCCGGCCACCGGCACGTCGAGCGGTGAGCGGCCCGCGGCGGGGACAGGGCACTGGAGGCCCCGCGGCCGCCTCGGGACACCGGTTCCGGGCGCTCTGTCCGAGTTCGTGTCGGCCGGCGGCCGGTCCTCGCACCCGCGACGGCGCCCGCCGGTCCACCGAGGGGAGAGTCGCGTGGACAGCAACGGCGAGCAGCACCGTCCCCGGGGACGCCGGACGGTGGGTCCGCCCCCCGGGGGACCGGTGCCGCCGGAGGGGGAGCCCGGGTACCCCGGACCGGTCGAGGACGCCGGCGCTCCCGGCCAGCCCGACCGCCCGGGACGGGCGGAGAGGCCCGTCTACCCGCTGCAGTCCCTGCTGCCCGAGTCCGATCCCTACCGGGAGCAGGCACCTCCCGCCCGGCAGGCCCCCTACCCCGAGCAGCCCGTGCCCCGGGGCCGTCCCGCGCACCCGCAGGGGAACTACCCCGCCGGCCGTGGCGCCCCGGCCGAGCCCCGCCCCGGACCCCCCGCCGGGCAGTACTCCCAGCTGCCGCCCCCCGACGGGCCGCCGGCCCGGCCCCAGCGCCAGCAGATGCCGGCCGAGCACCGGCAGATGCCCCCCCAGGGGCCGGAGGCCGGTTACGGACCCGAACGGCAGGCTCCCCCGTCCTACGCGGCCCCGCTGCCCCAGGAGTACCCGGCCCCCGGGGACGGCGAGCAGGGAGCCGGATGGCAGCAGGTCCCCGGACGGCCGCCGCTCCCGCCGGAGCCGGGGTTCTCCGCCCCGGCGCTGCCGCCCCAGCCCAGGCAGTTCCCGTCCCCCGGAGGGGCCAGGGCCGGGTCCTCCGGTCCCCAGGGCCGCTACCGCGGCCAGGGTCCCGACGGCGGGCAGCACCCCGGACGTGCCCCGTACCCCCGGTCACAGCAGGAGGAGCCGCCCCTTCCGGGGGTGCCCGTCGCCCGCGAGGCCCCCGGGGAGACGGGGATCCCCGACATCACCCAGGAGTTTCCCGGAGCCCCACGGGAACGCCCCGAGGGAATGTCCGCAGGTTCCCAGGGACGCCGCACGCCCCCCGATCCTTTCCCCGGACACGCAACGGTCCAGCACGGCCAGGGTCCGGTCCCGCACGGCCGGGGCCCCGCACTGCCACGGCTCGAGTCGCAGCCCCCGGGACCGGGGCCGGCGCACCCGCCGGTGCCCGTGGCCCGGCCCGTCACCGGGGCCGGCGGCGCCCTGCCGTCCCCGGGATCTCCCGGTGTCCTCCCCCCGGCGGGGGGAGTGCCCGAACCCGGCCTCGGGCAGGACGCCTCGTTCTGGTTCCCCTCCGGTCCCCGGACGGCACAGGCCCCGGCGGAGCCCGTCGGGGGGCCGGGTCCGTCCGGTCCCTACGCGTCCCCCGAGGCGCCGCCGGCAGGCCCGGCCGGCGCGCGGGAGGCAGCGGCGCCGACGGTGGCACTGTCCGTGCCGTCCGCGCCCGTCGCCGGGATACCGCAGCCACGGGTGGGCGTGCAGGACTCGGCCTCGGGGCAGGAGGCCTACGAGCGGACCACGACCGAGCAGAGGGTCGGCGCCGGTGACCTCGACCTGGACGCCCTCCTGCGCACGATCCCGGGGCTGGGGGCCTCCGACCTGCACCTCACGGCGTCGAGCTCCCCGCTGGTCAGGGTGAACGGTGAGCTGGTCCCCGTTCCCGACACCGAGCCGCTGACCGCGGCCATGATCCAGCGGGTGATCTATTCGATCATCACGCAGAAGCAGCGGGAACGGTTCGAGGACAACCTCGAACTGGACTTCTCGTACTCGGTGGCGGGCAGCGCGCGCTTCCGCGTGAACCTCTACCGGCAGCGCGAGGCCCTCGGGGCGGCCTTCCGGCGAATCCCGTTCGAGATCAAGAGCCTGGAGGACCTGGGGATCCCGGAGGCCGTCTCGTCCTTCGCGTCCCTGCCGCGGGGCCTGGTCCTGGTGACCGGTCCCACGGGGTCGGGCAAGTCGACCACTCTCGCCTCCCTCATCGACCTGGCCAACAGGACCCGCAGGGACCACATCATGACCGTGGAGGACCCCATCGAGTTCCTCCACCGCCACAAGTCCTGCATGGTGAACCAGCGCGAGATCGGGGAGGACACCCACTCGTTCTCCAGCGCGCTCAAGCACGTCCTGCGCCAGGACCCGGACATCATCCTCGTCGGCGAGATGCGGGACCTGGAGACGATCTCGGTGGCGCTGACGGCGGCCGAGACCGGCCACCTCGTCTTCGCGACCCTGCACACGCAGGACGCCTCCCAGACGATCGACCGCGTCATCGACGTCTTCCCCCCGCACCAGCAGCAGCAGGTGCGGGTGCAGCTGTCCGGCGCCGTGCAGGGAGTGGTGTGCCAGACCCTGTGCCGGACGGCCGACGGGAACGGACGGGTCGTGGCCGCGGAGGTGATGATGGCCACCCCGGCGATCCGCAACCTGATCCGGGAGGGCAAGACCCACCAGATCTACTCGGCGATGCAGGCCGGAGCGAAGTTCGGCATGCAGACCCTGGACCAGCACCTCGCCGAGCTGGTGCGGACCCGCGTGATCACGGTGGAACAGGGCCTGGACAAGTGCCATCACGCGGAGGACTTCAACCGCCTGATCGGCCGGGGCTGAGGGGGAGGTCATGGCCACGGCGACCAAGGAGTACGACTACTCGGTCCGGGACCGCAAGGGCAAGCTCGTCACGGGCAGGCTGGAGGCGCCGGACGAGGCAGCGCTCGTCCAGAAGCTGCGGGGCATGGGGTACGTTCCCGTGAGCGTCCGGCAGGCCAACACGGGGATGAACCGTGAGCTCAACCTGCCGGGCGGGAACCGGGTCACGACCAAGGACCTCGCGGTGATGAGCCGCCAGTTCGCCACGATGATCAATTCGGGGCTGTCGCTGCTGCGGGCCCTGTCGATCCTCGCGGACCAGACCGAGAGCAAGGCACTGGCCAAGACCCTCGGTGAGGTCCGCGACACCGTGGAGACGGGGCAGTCGCTGTCGTCCGCCCTGGCCCAGCACCCCAAGGTCTTCCCACCACTGATGATCAACATGTGCCGCGCCGGGGAGGTCGGCGGTTTCCTCGACACCGTCCTGCTGCAGATCGCCGAGAACATGGAGGCGGAGGTCAGGCTCCGCAGCAAGATCAAATCCGCGATGACCTACCCCGTGGTCGTCTTCGTCATCGCGATCCTCGCGGTGGTCGGCATGCTGCTGTTCATCGTCCCGGTCTTCGAGAAGATGTTCAAGGACCTGGGCGGTACCCTGCCCGCCCCGACCCGGTTCCTGGTCTTCCTGTCCGATCTCATGACCGTTCTCGCCCCGGTGGGACTCGTGGCCGGGATCGCCGGGTACGTCCTGTGGAACAGGGTCAAGAACCAGGAACGGGTCCGCGTGGTCGTCGACCCCCTCAAACTCAGGATCCCGGTGTTCGGCAACCTGTTCCGCAAGGTGGCCATCAGCCGGTTCACGCGCAATCTCGGCACCATGATGCGCTCGGGGGTCCCGATCCTGCAGAGCCTGGAGATCGTCGGGGAGACCAGCGGGAACGTCGTCATCCGGGACGCGGCCCGCGCCGTGGAGGAGAGCGTGCGGCGGGGGGACTCCCTGGCCGGTCCCCTGGCCCAGCACAAGGTCTTCCCCCCGATGGTCGTGCAGATGCTCGCGGTGGGCGAGGACACGGGCGCGATGGACACCATGCTCGAGAAGATCTCCGATTTCTACGACCAGGAGGTCGAGGCGACGACCGACGCCCTCACGAGCCTCATCGAGCCGATCATGATCGCGGCCCTCGGCGGCGTCGTCGGCGGAATGATCATCGCGCTCTACATGCCGATCTTCGGGATGTACGACCTCATCCAGTGAGCCGGGCCGTACGACCTCGTCCGGTGGGCCGTGCCGGTCCACCGGGCCGGGTCCCGCCAGGGGACCGGCAGCCCTGCGCTGGAGTCCCCGGGACCCCGCCGCGCGGACGTCCCGGCCGTCGTTCCCGGCCCCGGGACGGTCCCCCGCCCCGGGAACGCCGCGCCCCCGGGAAGGATCACCCAGGGTGTCGCGTCGTTGGGCCGAACGGCGGAACCGTGTCCGCACGGGGCGTGAAGCACTCAAGACCCTCCGTCACCTGTCGATACGGAAAGGGTCATCGAGCCGGGTGACCGGGTGACCGGGCGACACCATCCGGACCAGTTCTCACCAGTTCTCACCAGAAGGGGAGCAGCTAGATGCTCGCTCGAGTCCGTACTTCGGTGGACGAGAAGGACCGGGGCTTCACCCTGATCGAGCTTCTCGTCGTCATGATCATTATCGGCATTCTCGCGGCGATCGCCGTGCCGGTCTTCCTGAGCCAGAGGGCCAAGGCCCGCGACACCGCCACCAAGAGCGACGTGTCGAGCGTCGGCAAGGAACTGGCCACCTACTTCGTCGACGGGTCCGGAACCGGTCTGACCGTGACCTTCGCCGCCGGCAGCCCCCCCACCATCACGATCACGGACACGGGCGGGTACACCAGCGGGACCATCAACCTGAGCAACGGGACCACGCAGCCCGCAACGGGCGCGACCGCCAACCTCACCAGCCCCACGGGGTGGTGCGTCTCGCTGACCAACGCCGACGGCAGCACCAAGGACTTCAAGTACTCGGCGCAGGGCGGCCTGCAGTCCGGGCACTGCTGACCCGTGAGGACGGGCGTGGGGGCGGCCGCCCGGGGGGCCGC
>Ga0316579_10000163_pt1 | contig 19162 bp, 30 predicted proteins | sample J5NA_2_FD_203074 | JGI IMG/M metagenome (GOLD analysis project Ga0316579, IMG submission 203074) | Rhizosphere microbial communities from salt marsh grasses in Alabama, United States - J5-7_160517rDrA | ecosystem: Host-associated > Plants > Roots > Rhizosphere | place: USA: Alabama | collected... | reverse complement strand
TAATGTATCAATAGTCTGATCTCCACCTTCAAGTGTTAGCGAACCAAACAGATCAAATACTTGCATAATCTCACCCCCTACTGTTTAACATTTTCTATTTTTCTGATTGTAGTTCTGTAATGATGATTTAAATGTACTGTATTTTTGCAATCAGATGCAACTTCATACTGTTCTCCTTCATACACAAGAATGTCTCCATATTGTAAAGCAGTATCCGAAAAGAATTTGTAAGTAGAAACATATGTATCTTTATCGGCAACTACTTTTAATGAATCTGACTGACTACCTTTGTAACCGTTTATAGTTGACTGTGCATATGTTTTACTAGGTCTTCCATATACGGTTGTTTCTGTTGGTCGTTTGAGAGTACAGGAAACATAAAAATTTTCAATTGCCATGTTATCACTCCTCAGTATGCATTGCAAGGCCAATTGCAATAGTTTGCATAATCTTGTTTAAAAGGCTTTCTGTACACATTTAAGTTATTTACTATACTGCTTGGATACCCCTCAGCATTGTCACTTAAGGTATATGAATAGTCATCTATTTTTTCTGTCTTAAGCGCTTTATCAAATTTGTCTTTTATGTTATAATTTATCATATTCGCAAACACTCTTTTTAATGCTTTTGGATATTCTACTTTTATTAAGAAAGCACTAACAGTTTCATCTACTAAGGAATACACACTGTCAATAGTTAAAACATTACTACTAATGTTTGAAATTCTGTAAGGACCATCATTTCGAACAGTGTTATATATTCGGATATCATCATTTATAGCAAAATCTGTAGTGTCACTGCACGTGATTGTATTTGCACTGTTGTTAAAGATAAGCGTACCAGACTCGATTATAGCCAACGACCCATACTTTACTGATAAAAAGTCATCTCTGCAATGATCACAAACATCCTCTTCCACTAGAGGAATCAGTGCTTGTATTCTTGCATCGTGAGTTGAAACGGAAATACCCAAAAGTGTTTTTATTTCTGCTAACGTTGCAATCATTTTCTCACCTACTTTACTTGATTTTTTAAGAAAGTCTCTACATTCACTTTCTTAAATTTAGCTTTCTTTTCTAACTTATCTATATTTTCGTATATTTTCTTTTCTTTCGCGTCTTGTTTTTCATACGTAAATTCGTCAGACTTCTTCAAAAACTTATACTTTTTAGAAAACTCCTGCCAAGAACGTTTCTGTTCTTTATGCAACCACAGTTCCCAAAGTGTTTTTTCTTGCTTCTCATCAGCAACTTTCTTAAGTGTTTCAGCATAATACAAAAAGCCATCTGCAATATTCATTTTCAAAATTGTTTCGCAATAACTAAAATCCTGATAAGTCTTCATTAGATGAAAACGTATTTCAAAGGTATTGTAGAATTCGGTAGAGTCTTTCAGAAAAAGTAAAATGTTTCGCACCTGTTTCTCTAGTGGAATATCTTCCGTTTTAGGCATTTCACTATCTTTTTTTCTAAACAAGAGCAATGCTTTTGCAAATTCATCTAGTAAGTGCATGATATATTCTACAAAAGAAGCAACATCGATTTCTTCAAATGTTTTGATGTTGCTATCTAAATAGGAAAAGTAGAAGGCTTTGTAGTTCTCTTCATCAATATTCTGTTCCAAGATGTCCCACAATATATTTTCAAACGAAGTATAGTTATTGCTTTTAAGCTTTTTATCAATATAGCTGCATATATCAATTTTTTTAAATAAATCAAACAATGCAGCTATATTTTCAAATCTTACTATCAAACTTCTTCTTCATCTTGCACATTTTCTTTTTTACCTTGCAAGATTTCTTTAAGATTTATTTTTACACCTAGCTTTTCTAAAATTGCAGATTTTGAAATAACATATTTTATAAGGCCAAGAATAAGATTCATAATTTCATCCATTTCGAAATCTTCGAAATCTTCTCTTTTCACTGAACCAAAGCTGCAAAGCAAGTCTTCCAAAGAATCACATCGATGAGCATTAGCCAAGAAGAACGAGATAACATCTGCCAATACAACCGCACCAATTTCTTTTGAAATTTCCTTTTTTGTGAGTTTTTTACTGTTTTGGTTAAGCAAATATAACTTATGTGTTATCTTCTTAAGCAAGTCTTCTTGATAACTTTTAAAGCCAATCTCATCAACTACCTTCGATAAAAGCATCATTCCCTTAAAATTCAGTTTCATTCTTTTCAACCTCCCTTAGTTTGTTTTATGCGGCTGATTCATCCATCTCTACTTCTAGCGGTGGAGTAGATGGTGTTGCCGCTTCATAGAATGCAGTAAATATCATTGGAGAAACAATTTCACTCTTACCTTTCATCTCCCACTCGATATTGTCAAGATTCAATGCATTTAACAGTTTTATTCTTATTGCTTTTCCATCCCATGTCTGACCTACAAAAGTAATATTTGTAAGGACATCTGCGGCGGCAATTTCTAAATCAAAAGTCAATTCATTATAGGTACCATGCTTATTTGTATTACTAGTTGTTCGTGTAGCTGGTAAACCATACAGCATATTTTCAGTTGTTACTTTTATTAAATTAACAGTTAGTTTTATTATGAAAGAATCATATCTTTTCTGACCAACAGTGCTTCCATAACTACCATCGAAAGGAATTGGTCTAATGACTCTTTCAATATCTAATGAAGATCCTTCACTAGTAGCACCTATCAAGGCTTGACCTACCTCATCATAGTCAACATATACTTTACCTTCACCCAGTATTAGACTACCGGCATCTGAAACAGATGGATCAAACTTTCCATATGACATTTATTCCACCTCCTTAAACATATGCAGTTGTGTATTCTCTTATAGAGAATGGCACATCTGTCGGATTACTTTTACTATAACTTGCAGTAAACTGAGAACTGTTTACAACTTCTGATTTTGATTGCAACGCTAGAGAAATCGCGCCATCATTTAATGCATTTTTCAATATAATCTCATTTGTCTTGCCATCGTGTCTGTGATTTATAAGCGTTAGATTGAACAAGTAGTCTTCATCTACAATTTCTAAATCGGGAATATACTTTTTATACGTTCCTTCATCTGTATAAGTAAAGCCGTGACCATTTACTGGTACAATAGATGAAGCAGTTGATGCTTGTACAAGATAGATACTATCTATTGCTCCAACAACTTCTGCACTTGGAGCTGCTGTTTCAACTGTTAAAGCAACTCCTTTTATCGCACTCCAATCAGGAGATCCTTCTTCACTAAATGCAGATTTTGCATATGAAAGAATTGTATAATCATCGGCTGTAAATACAGAAGCTAGCATATCAATATAGAAATAGTTAGTTTCTGTTTCTTCAACATCGCAATGAAATGCTAATCTTAAAGTTGCAGTTCCTCCAATATCAGTCTTTTCTTGAGCAGCTAAGTAAATTGCAAACTTAATTAGATCGGTTCCACCACTTACTTCTGCATTATCCAACGCAGTTAAATCCAAATCAGAATCAAATACGTAATGGATTCCATGACCTTCAGTATCCACAGTAAAACCAGCTGCTTGCTCTCCCGTATTTACATTTGTTGTATTCGCAGCATAAGTTCCGCCAGTATTAGACCAATCTCCACTTTCCCAATCTTCAGTAGATTCACATGTAGAAATTGTCTTCTTGTTGAATTTGTTCAAGTAGAACATTTCCAGAGTCACTCTAGCCTCTAGAGAATCATATCGTACCAAAGGAATCCCGTTTGTGTCTAGTGTTGGACCATATGAACCCATAAAGTTATTTTGATGTGTTACTCTTTCAACAGCCCATTTGCAACCTTCACTTGTAACACCTAAAAGTGTTTGTAGCGGAGTGTCATAGTTGATATAGACATAAAATTCTCCATAAATTATATCATTCGCAACTGGAACTGCGGGTGCTATCATACCTACTGACATTTTCTCACCTCCAAAATTTATGTTGCAAAGCCAATTAGTAAAAAGCTTTGCAATACCCTTGACATGTTGCTTTCTGGTTCAGTTGGTTGAGATTCATTTTCCAAATATGTTCTATAGAACAGATCAGATTGAACTTCCCATCCAGGATCGAAACCAGGTAATTCCACTTCATCAATTATTCGGCCTTCTTTAATGTATTTGGATGCGGTTAAGATTGCAGAATCATCATCCGTATCATCCCAATAGTTTATCTTGAGAAGACCTGTTTCTTTTGTATTAATCTTACGAACTATTTGGACTGTAAAGACTAGGTATGGAAATGTTGCCGTGGAGGTTGGCTTTCCATCATATACACCAATTTCTGTTAACGCATCTAAACGTGTGTATATGTATTGTTTTAGCTTATTTAAGTCCACGAGCTAACGTCTCCTTTGCTATTTCTTCAATTTCATCCAAATGGTTCATTGCTGCAGGTTCTACAAATGGATGTGCAGCCATCGTAGATGTTCCCATCTCTTGAAAAACTGCATATTCTTCATCGTTACCGGCAACCACAGACTTTTCCTCAACAACATGTTCATTGTTACTTTGCAAGTTTCCAGTATCAACTGCAACGTATTCATCCATCTTGTCTTCTAAAAAAGCACCAACTTCTTGCAAAAAGTCTTTCATATTCCTTTTCAATTGCTTTGCAGCAACATCTACATTTACTTTTACTCTGACCAATTGCTTCACCTCCAACATCCACTAGGGGAATTGCACTCCCAAAAGTTCTTTTCTTGCTTTTATATTAATGGTTTATAACCATTTTATCAACTAGGTTTTATAAAATTATTAAACCCAATGTAATAAAAACGGCTATATCCAGGGCTATTTAAGCACTTCTTCATACAAAGGATTCATATGTTTTGAATATGTTTCCATCTTAAAATCACTTGCTCTTTCTAAGATTTCTGCTTGACTAATTGCATTCTTATCCTTTGCATCTATGAATAATCCAATTGCTGCAACTACATCATCAGGATCTGCCATGTCACAGAAGATGTCTGCTTTTAAATGTTTTCCATTCTGACATATTACTGGAAGACCACAACTTAAGGCTTCAGCAACTGTACGTGTAAGAATTCTATTTGGTGATATCAGACAATCCATTGATCTGTAGATGCTTGGCATTTCAGCTAACCTACCTCTTACCATTCCCAAGCCTCCAAAGTCTTTCAAACGACCCAATACAGATTGCCAACAATTAGGTATCGGATGATTCAGTCCAAAGAAATGAAACTTTAGTCCGGGATAAGTTTTTACTGCTTTGATACAACCAATGACCATTTCATACAAATCAACATCTTCTCTTTCACTATCACAAATCAGAATGTTATATTTTCCTGTTTCCTCTAGAGGAAACTTGTCTCCCAAAGGTGTATATTGCTGTTCATCAATTACAGGAAAAGGAACTGCATGAAGCTTGTGGTCTGGTATCCTTAGTCCCCAATGATCATTGAATTCTGGCCAAAAATGTACGAACTTCTTTGTTCTAGGCCATTGAGCAAGTTGGTTATATAATGTGTAGAATATTCCTTTCTTGTTCAATTCTGGTCTAAAACAAGCGAGTGGTCTGCCGTGAATGATCCAAATGATTGGTGCTTGTGTCTGGACAATCCAATCACTAACAACTCCTGTGTGTTTTATTATTAAGTCGGCTGAGTTGATAAGTTCTTTCGAACCTGTTTGTAATAGAAAGCCCGCTCTATCATCTACCGCATTTATTTGAGATGCTAGTTTCTTGCCATTTTCAACAATTCCGGCATCTATAAAAATAATTTCGTGACCTGCTAACGCATCTGCTTTGGCCATATCTCTAGCGGCTTCATACAAACCACATCTATGAGGACCAAATGGTGCAATATGACATATCTTCATGCAATTTTTTCCTCCCTTCAATTCTTAAGATACTTGATCATCGATAACTTCAAGTTTACTCATGATGCTTGCATATCTGTCTGATAATTGAGTACCTAAACTTGTTGCTTGAGTTCCTACAGAACCAACACTTGCAGATATAGCATCTACAACAGTTCCGATTGAACCTACTGATGCAGCATTTGAATCTGTAACAAGTCCTACACTTGCGATTGAAGCTGCATTTGAATCTACTATAGTGCCAACGGATGCTATCGAAGCTGCATTCGAGTCAACAATTGTTCCAACACTAGCAACACTTGCTGCATTAGAATCAACTATAGTACCTACACTTGCAATACTAGCAGCATTAGAATCTACAACAGTTCCAATACTCTCGGTATTTACAATAGCGGTACTTGTAAGCGTACCAACAGAACCAATTCTTGTACCTAGACTTGTTGCTTGAGTACCAACACTTGCTATTGAAGCATCTGCTGATGCAACAAGAGTACCAACTGAAGCGGCATCTGTACTGGTTGCAGTACCAACTGAAGCAATTGATGCACCATTAGAAGCAGCCAATGTACCAACGGATGCTACAGAAGCATCTACGCTGTTGATTGCAGTTTCATTTGCTTCGACTTGTTCTCCAACAGAATCAACTAATGCATCGACAGAATCAATCACTGTTGCAGCAGAATCCATAATAACAGCCGCAGAACTTAAAGCAGTTGCAACACTATCATAGTCAGTTGTTAAACCGTCTAGACTTGAAGCGGCATTTGCTAAAGATGTTGCGGCTCCGGATATTGAAGCTAAACCTGCTCCAATACTGTCAAGCTTTCCTTTCAACGTATAAGCCATAAGTTTCCTCCTTAACTATTTTATAGTCATTTTCGAAAATATCACCAGATGTCCTTTATTTCACTCATGGTACTATGAATCTTGTTCGTACCATGAAACTATTACATTTATTATGTTGTCACCACTTGAACCATTTGAAAACTTCAATGAATACGTTGTATTTATAGCTAAGAGTTTTTCTTCTCTTGGACCAGTTTCACTACCAGATTTCGACTGTCCTACACCAGTACCTCCACCAATATAGCTTGTTAATAGTTTTGTACCCGGAGTAGATTGAGAAGTTCCAGTTTTAAATAGTTGCATTGAAGTTGTAGTTGTGGATTGTCTGTTGTAATTATAGATGGATGTCAACTTATCACTTCCACCAGAAATAACATCGCCTTCATACAATTCAATTTTTAACTTATCTGCACTTGTACTAACTAATTCTGGTCTGAAATGCACTGACTTTCCAGAAACAGTTGTTGGTGTTGTAAAGGAAATTATTTTGGAGGTTCCAGTACCCAACGTAAAGTTTTCAGAGTACTCAAACTTTATACCTTCATGTATGTAGGAATGATCTACATCAATTCCTTTTAACCCATTTACAACACTAGAAAAGATTGCGGCCCAATAGCCTTTTATTGTATTTGGCAATCCAACACCTCCTTATACTATACTTGAGTATCCTCTAGAGGATACTCAAATATCTAAGCCCCACACCTAAATACCAGTTGTCTTTCTATGAACATATACTCCAGGCAATTTATTTGTTGGAACAAATAAATCGTGATAACACAAGAATTTTGCTCTGTCAGAAAACTTTGTATTGTGATACCGTGAAGGTATGATTTCTATTGGAATTGCTTTTATAATTGCCATCACAGCATTTATATCAAGAATCACAAAATTCATGTAGTAACCACCAACAGAATACCCATCTGTACCACTAAAAGTTGGTGCTGTACTGAATCTTGATTTTGGAACCTTTATGACTGGCATTCCATCATATGTTGCAATCTGGCGATTAATTGTACCATCTGTATCAGATACCATTTTAATCTTGTCAACATCGTATGAATTCTTCATAAGGTTATATGTGTTATTTGATACATACAATACACGACTCTCTTCAGGTACTTCTGCATCATCCAACGTTTCAGTTCCGGTATCAATAGCAGCGAATACTTCATCTGTATCTAAATCATCGTTTGCATCTGCATCACAAAGACTATATACCTTTTTAAATCTGTAAGCATCTATTTCAGGTACCACTTTGCTGCGATAAAATTCAGCAACAACTTCAGCAATTTCAGTTCTTGCTTCCTTAGAATCCACGATGTCAAAGTCTAAAGCCTTGCTTCTTTCTTGTTCAAACGTATGCGGTTCCCAAGCAACATCAACGTCATCAACATCGATATCAGAATTCCTGGTATGTGCAGCCATACCTTCAAAGTCAATGCGCCTTGTGTAAATGACATTTGCCCTTTCAGAACTTGTTCTGTACTGTCCAGATACTGCATCCATTGCCGTAGTTACTGATGCTTTCTTATATACTCTATCAAGCATGTCCAAATACGCTTTTGCATAAGCAACACTCATGATAAAACCTCCTTAACCAATATGTTTGAGTTTTTCTTCCCAATCTTCTTCACCATCATCTCCAGCACCTCCAAGAGGATTTTTGTCTTCTTCTGATAGTTTTGTAGAAGTTGATGAAGATTTCTGTTTAGGAAAGAAATCACTTCTTTCCTCTTTAAGTCTTTTCATTTCGGTATCAATTCCTAAAACGTTATTTTCTTTGTCAAAAGCTAATCCAGTAAAATCAATATCCTTCAAAAGCAAATCTGTATGTTTGGCCCCTTCTTTCAAAAGTGCACTTTCAACTGCATATCTCTTTGAAATATTTGCAATTTGAGTATCTTTTGCTTTAAGATCATCGTTGTACTTACTCTCTAGAGAAGCATATTTTGTCTTAAAGTCTTCAGAACCTTCCAAAAGTTTCTTGGTATCTTCTAACTGTTTCTGATACGTATCAATCTTACTAGAAGTTTCTTTGTATTTGTCATTGACTTCGTTGAATCTTGCTTTAGGAATCCATCCTCCATCGCTAACAATATCAACGTCAGCGGCTTTCAAACCTTTTGCTAAAACTTGTTTGTATAGGTCTTCACCTATTTTTGCTTTTAATTTCTCAGACATCTTACCTCATCCTCTCTCATTTATTACCGAAGTTTTGTCTTCGACCGATGTTTTTTCGTCTTCATGACGGCATAATCTTTAAAATTTTTATTTAAATTGCAATTTAAATAAACTTATTCCTGATCGTTATTATCAGTAGTTTCAGTTTTCTCCAAATTCGTTTCATCATTCTCATCTCCACTAGAAGAAGTTGACTCCATTTCCTTTTTGCGTTCTGCCAAAGCAGTTTCTTTTTCTTTCTGTAATCTTTTCAGTTCTTCTTTTGTAGATGCTGGCCATGGATGATTGTCAATTACTGTTTCCAATGACAATATCTTCATGGAATCAAGGCAGTTCTTAATGGTTTCTGTTACATTGAACAGCATACTTCGATTGCATATAATTGAGTTATCATATGCAACGTTATAAAAGTTTGTTACAAACTCCGCAAATTTTTCATAGAACACTTTCAACTGCTTTTCTGTTCTATTTGCTTTCATATCGAGAGCGGCATACCTTGACTGAATTACAATATTTGTTAGGTTTCCATCTCCGATAACAGTTGGATCCATTGCTTGACCTACCATAAAAATGTTTTCTTTCAGTATTTCCAAAAGTACCCTTCGTGCTTCTACTGGAATTTCTACTTTCATATAATCAGCATCCGCATCTCCTGGTAAAGATACTACTTTATACTTCTTCATATTTCTCATAGTTTCATCTAGTGTTGCTGTATTCGCTGCAAAACCTTTCAGTTTCATTAGGAATTCCTGAAAAACACTAATGTTTTCTACGAAACCTGTGCTGATTGCATTGTACATATCTAGCAATCCACGCAATCCATCCAAATCAGAAACTCTTGCTTTATTGTTGTAGAATGGAATAAATGGAATTGTTTTAAAATTGGCAGAATCTCTGGCTGCGATTTCGTCTTCTTCATAATATGTTTTGACTTCGTAGTGGGCCTGTGTTGTTACATCCATTACTTTCTCCTTGTGGATCTGGAAAATCTTCACACCATCTAGTGTCCAGTGCTCTACATGAAAAGTATCTTTGTCTATCAAGAAGTACTTGATAGCTTCGATCAGTTTCTTGTGGTACCTGTCATAGATGGGAATAATTTCTTTATCCGGAACTAACAACCACTCCAACTTACCATCCTCGATAACAAACTGCAACCAACTTGTTGTATCTAAAGAAGCACCAAGCATTAAATCTTCTAGTACATCAACAATTTTCACTGTAGAAAACAATTTGTTGGTTTTCAATGAAGGTTCCTTTGCTAACAGATAATCAATTTTCTGATTAACAATCAGTTTAAAGTAGTTTGTGTACATGCGCTCATCTTTTTCATCCAACGAACATGTTCTTCCATTACGGTCAACAAAACTGATACGCTCTGGAGAAGCTTTCGGTTTGTAGTTATAATACTTACGCGCAATGTACTTGTTGGATTTCTTTGCAATATCTGCTTTTATTACATTTACAATACTCAACTTTTCACCTCCGACTGACAAACATGATTTCTTTGTGCTGTATTATTGGTTCATTTCCATATCTTACACTTGCAGAACCATCTGGTTCTTCTGGATACTCTAAAACTTTTATCCCTTGACGATTTCTTTTAAACTCATACAGTTGAAAATCACTTGCAATGTTTGGGCATCTTCTTTTGTCAATCACTATCTTTGCTCTGTCAGCAACCCATTTGATTCCTTGATCCTTGGATCCTTTCCCTTTCACCGTTTTGATAATGTTTAAACCTAGCATACGAAGTTCATTTATCAAGTTTGGATTTTCATTATCTGCTCTTATTGGAAACGACCCAGCTTTCTCTTTCATCAATCTGGCTAACGTTGCATTTGTCAGTCCTGGGCTGTATATTTCATCAAAGACATACAACGTATCTGACAATCTATCATAAAAAGATTCCGAATAGCAAGTACAATGCACATGTCCAAAGTCTAAACCTCTGCTTACTTGTGTAAACTTTGCTAATTCTTCATCTGTGATAGTTCTGATTTCAACATTTGGATAAATTTCTAAACCTTCTCCAATGCATTCTCCTAAGTATTCATGCGCATATCTTCTTGGATTCAATCTTTTAATCTCTTCGGCCTTTTCTAAAAACCTTTTACCCAACCACTGACTTGGTACTTCTAAATATGTTGAATGATGTATTAAGCGATTTCCTCTAGAGGTAAGTTCTTTGTCAGTTTCAATTCCCGCTAATGCATTCACCCAATGAGTTTTTGATGGTGGTGGGTTATATGTAAATAAGCAAATTCCTTCATCACTGCCTCGGAAAATACTTTGGATTATCGAATCAATTTCTGGTTCCCCATTAAATTCTGTTACTTCTTCAAATATTGCTGCTATTACATGTCCTTTAGCAAACTTCAAACCTTTCAGTTTTTTGTAATCTTGTTGATTTGCACAACCTGCAAATATTATTGATGACTCTCCACAATGCAATTCCATTGGTGAAACTGTTGTATCCCAAAAGTCTCTCAACCCTAGCAAGTCTAATGCCCACAAAACATCTTGGTAAGTACTTGTTCTTATTGTGTCTTTAACCTTTCTGAGTACAACCATATGCACTATCTTGCCTTCAAAGATTGCTCTTGTTAGCTTCCATACGGAATATGCAAATACAAAACTTGTCTTTATGCTTCCTCTACCACCTTTGAACCAATATTCAAAGTGATTTTGCTCTTCCAGATCCCAAAAGACTTCATAATATGCTTGGCCAATGCAATCTGATAACCTGACTTTTTGGAACATTGTTATTTCTTCCTTGGAATATCAATGACAAACTGCAATTTTTCTAGCAAGTTCATATCTCCAGTTGCTTTATGATACTTCAGAAGCATTTCTGCACAGCGAATAGCAAGTGTCGCTTTTGGAATGCTTTCTGGTTCCAATTTGCTTTCAAGAATACGACTGTTCAAGTATAGCAGAATGCTTTTTACATTTTCAGTTTTTGCAGCAATTTCGGGTGCATTTTGTTTGAGACTTTCAATGATGTCTGCTCTACGGCGTTCGCGGTAGATATAATTTGATGCTTTACCAGTAGCCTGTCTATAATTGTGCTCTGGAATACTATTTAGAGGATATTTACGTAGTCCAGCAACGTTTGCATACCAACAAGCGTATTTCCAAGAATTGTGACCACATAAGAGTTTTGGGTCTTTTTCTTCTTTGGCTACAAGAAATGTAGTTTCTTCTTGTGTAATGTTAAAGAGTTCTGTTTTTCCAAGAGAACCTAGATCTGACATGATATCCTCCTTTAAGAAATATTGTTATTATATTAGAAAATACTAATATTATAATATAATAATATTATATAATAGATTGAGAGAAAATACAAGGGGTTCGACAAAGATTTATTACCTCTAGGGGAAGTAGTTACCACCAAATGCTAAATGTTGCATAGATATTCCTGGATATAAACCATTTTAAATTCAAATATTTCTATATAATGTCAACTGGCAGTATAAATTGGGCTATATCCTTGGATATTTAAGTCAAAAAAAAAATAGTTGATGCACATCAACTATGTATAAAGACTTCATTATTTTTAAAAGTATTCGAAAAAATTTTACTCCAAATAGGATCTTATTTATATTATATAATACTTCCCGAAGAAAATCAAGAGCTTTTGAAAAATCTCTTAAAGCATCTCCAGCGATACTTAAACCACTGCTTCTTCATTTTCCAATGCGATGTTTTTCCAACGATTGAACCAAGGCAGCGTTCATCCTTCGTTCCATAATCTAAATAAATTAGCCCCTCTCCCAAATAGCGAGAGGTAGGTTTTTCTTTATCACTGTAACCCATAGTCATTCTCCTTTCAGTTTTAGAATCTTAGGATTCATTATTAAAATGCTATCACAATCCCAGCCATACAATGCAAAATACAGTTTCTCATCCTTTGAAATTAACACTTCAATTGCATCCCAAGTACGAGATAACTCTTCAAAATCAAGATGCACTATTCCTGCTAACGGAAAAGGATTCACTTCTGGCAGTGGATCTAGTTGGCTTGTGTTTTCTATAGTTAGGATTCTTGCTTCTGGTGTCACATCAAACAAGAACCATTTCTTTAATTTGTATAACTGAAAATCTTCTTCTTGACACCATTCCTGCCATCCAAACACGGCATCTGTTCTACTAGCCCACAAACCACCATCCGGTTTAGAAAAGTAAGCTCTGTTTTCAATGTGCCTGTATACATTTGGAAGAAAGCATTCTGAACCATGATGTATAAACATGTTAATCTCCTTTCCACTAGAGGGATTGTTATTTCCTTCCGTACCAAATTTCTCTGCCATTCACTAAACTAGTAAGACTTAACAAACAATTTACTAAGTAATCTGCAATTAGCCAATCTGGTGTGTTGGTATCTCTTTCAATATTCCATGTATTTAGCAGACTCTTCAGATCATCTTTGAAATCTATGTTTGCAAATCTACATTCTACTTCATCTTCTGGTTCATCTTCTATCTTTGAAGTTTCTGCAATCAGTCTTGCTTGCAACTCCTCAACTTTCGCTTTTAGCACTTCATTTTCTCTTTGCAGGCGTGCTCTTGGCGTATCTGGTACAGTTGGATTAGGTGGTGTAACCAATTTCAATCATCTCCTTTATGGTTTTAATGCTTCATAGTTAGCTGGTAAGCTATACTTCTCACACAGTTCTGGTCTCTTCTTGATTTCACTTACTGTAATCAAAGGTTCAACATAGTCAATTGTTGATGTTTTGGTTTCAGGATCATACACAAGCACCCATGTGGAGGATGAACTTGTTGGCATGTACAAACCATTTGGTTCTGCTTGTGGTTTCATCATTGGATAATTGACATATCCAGATAAATCATATCCAAGTTCTTTATCACCCTCAACAACTTTAGATGGATTAGATATTTGTGTACTGTACGGTACTCCATATCCGCAACATTGACCTTGATACACATACTTGCCTGTCATCTGATTTGTTGTGTAATAATAGCAAATCAGTTTGGGTTCGTCTCTCTTCTCCATAATTCTGTTATAGTTTTTGGCTTCCCAGAAGTTTGTTATTTCCGGATCACCTATCTTCTGACGCATTATCTTAGCCATTTGTTCTTGCTTTGCTGTTTGTACTGCATCATCATTCTGCACCTCTGCGCTGCATCCCATAAATAAGCTAAAAATTAAAATGCTTGTTAAACAAAAAGCTTTAAATTTCATTACTTGCTCCTTTCCTCTAGAGGAATCAATCCTCCAAATTGTCATATCGACCATTAAAAATATCTTCCGCAAACCGTCTTAGTGCAATGTTGTCAATCTGTGATAAGTCAAAGTTGTCTAATTCTTCTTTTAAATAATTTACAATAATTGTTTTTGTTGCATTATCTGTTGCTTTGTCAAAGTCTTTCTTCTGATCTGCTAACGTTGATATCTTGTCTTCAATATGACCAGAGGAGTGTTTATACACCTCATGGTCAATTTTTGCATTTCCGGTTTTCCAAATGTACTTGTCTGCAAGTCCAAAAGCATCTATCCCAAACAACACAACCACAGAAAATATCAAAACTACTGCAATAACACCTACTGCAATAAGTAGTTTCACTATTCCTTCTTTCCAATCAAACCACATACTACTCTACCTCCTCTTTCTTCAACGTTGGTCGCTTGCCTGCTATTGGACCATAGAACTGTTTAGCCGGAACCCCATAAGTCAAACCTGTCTCAACCTCACATACCCTTACCCAATCATCAGTATCATCAACAATTTCCGGTCTCAAATACTTGTCATACTTTGCCATCTTTTCTTTGTCGTGAAATGGCACTATATCGATGAGATCTCCTTCTGAAAGTTTTGCTAAAAACTTAGCTTCTTCGTCATCTGAATATACGCTTGTGAAGGTTGTAAAATAAGTTGTATTCGCTATTTTTTCCATTTGACTAGCAAGACGTTCCTGTAAATGATCTTTTAATCCAGCTAATTTGGAAGAAACTTGCTCATAATACCCTGATGTTTTGAAAAAATCTAGTGTTTCATATTCAAATATTCTTGCAATTGTTTGACGTAATGTGTTAAGTTCTGCTTCATCTTTTTGCAAAGCATCTCTGTACTCCTGGTTCCATGATTTGAAAACAATTATGCGTTCATTTGCTCTATTTGCTGCACGTTCTGCCGCTATCTTTTTGGATTCTTCTTCCACTCTTTTCGAATTCTTTGATAATAAGCTCTTAAACTTCATCTTATTTCATCCTTTCCATTAATAAATATTTGATTTCATGAAGTCTTTCTATTTTGATGTCTTGGTTATTGTACTCACCCTGCAATCTCGGTCAATAGAATCTAATGTAGTAATTGTTTTTGGCCCCTTCTTTGTTGTCGTTTTTGTTTGGAGCAACTGGGAAACATTCACTAGTGTGCCAGTTGGTTCAAAAATCTGAATGCTCTCTACTTGATTTGTGTTAATGATCTCAGTTTTCAGAATTACAAAACGCTGTGATAACGCATTCAAAAACGAATACAAATCCACTTCAGGTAATGTACACTCTTTGGTTGTTCCACTTGCAAAATAAAAACATACAGTAAAATCACTCATCCTTTTGTTTCCTCCTCTCATTTATTTATTACTTTCAAACCCAATTTTTCATACAAGTATACCAATTTGACTTTTGGTATACTGTTCTCTCTTGGACTTGCCTCTATTCCAATAGTGCCTTTGTAGCCATAGATGTTTCTTAAAGTATAAATAGCCAGTTTCAATAGGATAGTTCCATTTCCTAATTTTCTAAATTGTTTATATACATATAGGTTGTATATTACTGGAAACGGTTCAAAATCTTTATCAAAGCAACAATATCCGTAATTAGTAGCTACATATTCTTCTTTAAAGCATGTGTCTTCATTATGGTCCATTTCGACTCATCCTTTCTATAGCAATTAGGCGATAGTTTTACTTCTTTATTTCTGGATTGAAACTGACAACTCCGGAACTCTCTTGCGTAACTTTAAGAACTTCAATGCAAAAATCACATTCAGTTCCAGAAGTTCTTTTGTAGGGTGGTTTTCCTTCAGCAATTGCTTCCAGTTCATTCATACAATCTTCACACAACCTGTAGTACAAATTCAATGCACCACTTACAGAAAAACCTTTATTCTTCAAGAAATCCATTACGGACCATGGAACATCTCCGTGAACATTGCAAGTACATGGTTGCTTGGAATCCTTGAAGTACATATGTTCTGAAAGACCTACAAAATAAAAAGTTGCAACCTGCCCTTCCTTCAATCCGGAAGACATCTCATTGTCTTGGTATTCCTGACAAGAAGAACATATCAAATTATTTTTCATATCGCGAATCTCAAACGTATTCGGTTCCTTCTCTAAGAACTGCTGATCCAACTTTCTAATACTACGTTTCTTCATCCTTTACAGTTCCTTTCGACATTAAAATGAGAATTCGACAATTGTGCCTTCAAATTTGTAACTTCAGAAATAAGTTTTTCCTTCTCGGATTCTAACAGCTTGACTTCCTTCAAACACAAACTGTTAATAAGTTTCAATTCTTCATTCTCCTTAAGCAACTTAAAATGGGATGCTTTCAAACCTTCAAATGATATTTCGGTTGAACTAACTTTCACACTATCACGCCTTTCCTCTAGAGGAAACTATCTAAACCAATTTATACTTGGTGCAAATAAATCCTCCGTTACATATCCATCCTGTCCAAATTTGTCTTTGTATGGTATTTTGAAGTAGTCTGTCATCATGTCTTTGAAAAACTCTTCCATTTGGGTCTCTGTAGCTGGTTCAATTAACACTCTGCCAGGTTTACAGTATTGTGTAATCACTGAAGGTATCTCTTTCCACAGTATCTCACGACCAATGATTTCTTTTTCGTATTTTTGCATGTGAAAGGCAACTGGGTGTTCATGAATCTCAAACATTAGTTGTTGCAGTTTCGAGATACCATAGTGTTCTTTGTTTACGATAAAGTTGTAAAACAGTTCTCCATTTCTGAATATCTCACATCGGTAACTGTCTTCGATGCTTGACTCGCCCCATTTGTGTCTGTAGGCGTTACTGTAGACGATGCGATAACTCCAGTTGCAGGGGTGTCCGTTGAACTCCATACAGTTTTCAGTAGTTAGTTTCTGTCCTCGGAGACAACACCAATAATCATTATTACCATATCTTCCACCAATTGTATGATAGAACCCGTCTACTTGATACACATCCAACATGCTAAGAGCATTCTTTAAAGAACCTTCTCCGTATGCTGGTATACATGCCTCCCAATTAAGAAAACGCACCTTTTCTTTTTCTAAATCTGTACCTTTGTTAATCAACTTAATCTCTGTCAATTTCTACATCCTCCAAATGGTCTTGTACTTTATCATTGCATTCTTTACATAAAGTGCTTTCACTACTAATCAAAAGACTTGCTTTGCACTCTTTACAAAGTGCTACATCTTCTGCTCCAAGTTCCTTTCTTCTAATTGCAGCCAATCCATGTTGTATTACTTCACAATATGCTCTACTAATAAGACACTCATTACGTCTCTTGTAATCATATACTGCATCTCTTAAGTTGCTGTCAATCTTAAACTGTACATCGACCCTTCTAATCCTGCTCATTTAATGTACCTCCTTAATATTTTATATAATATATTATATAATATTTTGGGCAAAAAATCAATGGAAAAATAAATCTTTTTCTTTATCCCTTGCTTTAAAATTAAACCTTTTTATTTGGTTTTAAACCGTTTTCCAATTGGGCTTGAAATTTATATTGGTTTCGTATTTAAGACCTTTTCCAATAGGATTTCCAATATAATTTCCGTTGGTTAAACCTTTTAAAAATAAATATATTTTATCCAATTAAAGACCTGCTCTTCCACTAGAGGAATGTCTTATTGCATGCTACCAAAAGGTTTCTGTTTCTGTATGCATGCAGGTTAGATTCGGTTATATTTTTTATGGATTAAACCGTTGGACAATTGGTCGGTTAAATTTATATTGATTTAATATAAAAGGCGTTTTAAAATAGGTTTTCCAATATAAATTTTATAGGTTATTGGGCAAATAAAAAACCAAAAAATAATAACAGTAGTCACCAGTTACTGTTATTATTTTATATGTTTTCTTATAAGGATGAATAATAAGTAATTTTAATTATAGGTTATTAATATTATATAATAAATTTCAATAAAAATCAATAGATTTCACTAAAATAGATTATTTTTTATTTTTTAAAATGAAAACTACAATCCCTGTACTTATAAGTGCTATTCCACCTATCACTGGCCAAGCAAGTGAAGCCTCTCCTGTAATTGGTAAAGACTTATCTGCTGCAAGTATCTTTGTAGGTGTTGGCTTAATTGTCTTGTGTGGCGTAACAGGATCAAATGTAAGTGTTGGTTCTACACTTCCTGTTGGTGTTGCAGTCTCAGTTGGTGTTACAGTTTCAGTTTCAGTTGCTGTTGGTGTCACTGTCGGAGTTGCTGTAGGAGTTTCTGTTGGTGTCGGTGTCACTGTTGGTGTAGGAGTTGGACGACAACGATACAGATGGATACTGAACTCAAGACCATCGACATCTGGTACTGTTACATCTAATTTTCTTGTAGAACTTGAAGGCAAATACCAGATCTTAGAAAAATTCCGATATGCGGTAGGCTTCTTTAAACTACAACACAACCTCAACCTCACATATTGCGTATTCTCTGGCAATTTGCGATTAGTAAGTTCTGGATCCTTCCACACACCTTGCCAGTTTTCGCCCTTGTGCATATAAATCATGTTCTTCCAAATACCGCTTCCTTTTTCTCTCACATCAAACCACACTGTAATATAATTAGTTACACCATTGCTAACACCTTCAACATGCGTTAGCGTATAACCTGCAAATTCTTTCTCCTCGGTTTCTCCAAAAGCTAAACCGCCAAATAAACTTACTGCAATTAATGCTATCAAAAACATACTTACAAATCTTTTCATTTTATTCCTCCTTATAGTTTCTTAAAAATAAAATTCTTTACTTTATTTTTAACTTTTCTTTTTGCTGGTGTCGTATTTCCTTTTACCAATTCATTCACCGCATTTGTATCACTTATAACTTTTGTTATCTTACTTACCTTCTGCCCCATACTATTAATTTTCTTTAACATATTACTCCTCCTTAAAATATTGTTCAATAATATTATATAATAAATTTTCGTAAAAATCAATAGGTTTCCGTAAAAAATCTTTGTTTTACTTATTTATTAATTACTTAGAAATCTAATTAACCAAAATTCCACTAGAGAAAGGTTTTTAAGACCACCAAATTGCTTTTTTT
>Ga0316579_10000162_pt1 | contig 19197 bp, 10 predicted proteins | sample J5NA_2_FD_203074 | JGI IMG/M metagenome (GOLD analysis project Ga0316579, IMG submission 203074) | Rhizosphere microbial communities from salt marsh grasses in Alabama, United States - J5-7_160517rDrA | ecosystem: Host-associated > Plants > Roots > Rhizosphere | place: USA: Alabama | collected... | reverse complement strand
CGGCCACGTGGTCGTCGTCGACCCAGCGCAGCAGGATCCCCCGGTCCGCAGCGGCCGCGACGGTCACCGCCGCACGGTCGGGGACCTCGACCAGGACGGTGTCGAAGAAGGACCGGTGGACGACGTGGTGGCCCGCCGCCTCCAGCCGCCGCGCGAGGTCCGCCGCGCGGCCGGACACCCCCACGGCGATCCGGCGCAGCCCCTGCGGGCCGTGGTACACGGCGTACATCGCGGCCATGACGGCGAGCAGGACCTGGGCGGTGCAGATGTTGCTGGTGGCCCGGTCGCGACGGATGTGCTGTTCACGGGTCTGCAGCGCCAGGCGCAGGGCCGGCGCGCCCTCGCGGTCCCGGGACACCCCCACGAGGCGGCCGGGGACGTTGCGTTCGAGCCCGGGGCGGACGGCCAGGTAGGCGGCGTGCGGGCCCCCGTACCCCAGGGGGACCCCGAAACGCTGGGTCGAGCCCACGGCGATGTCGGCCCCGGACTCCCCCGGCGGGCGCAGCAGGGTGAGCGCGAGGAGGTCCGCCGCCACCGTGACGAGCGCCCCGGTCCCGTGGGCCGCCTCGGTGATCTCCCGCAGGTCGTGGATCTCGCCGTCGCGGCCGGGGTACTGCAGGAGGACGCCGAGGACCGGCCGGCCCGCCGCCGCCGCGGCGATCCGGTCGCCGGACTCCCCGTCCCGTCCCAGCAGGTCGGTGACGACCGTCCCCAGGCCGAGCGGCTCGGCCCTGGTGCGGATCACGGCGACGGTCTGCGGCAGGACTCGCTCGTCCACGAGCAGGACGGCGTCCGGCCCGCAGCGACGGGCCCGGCGCATGACGGCTACGGCCTCCGCCGCCGCCGTGGCCTCGTCGAGCAGCGAGGCGTTGGCCGTCGGCAGTCCCGTGAGGTCGGCCACCATGGTCTGGAAGGTCAGCAGGGCCTCCAGACGGCCCTGGGAGATCTCCGCCTGGTAGGGGGTGTAGGCGGTGTACCAGGCGGGATTCTCCAGGACGTTGCGCCGGACGACCGCCGGGGTGCGCGTGCCGTGGTACCCCAGGCCGATCATGGGCACGGCGACGGTGTTCCGTCCCGCGATCCCGCGCAGCAGCGCGAGGACCGCGTCCTCGTCGAGCGCCTCGGGCAGGTCCAGGGGGGTCTCGTCCCGGATCCCGGCGGGGACGGCCTTGGCGAGCAGGTCGTCCAGGGTGTCGAACCCGATCGTGTCGAGCATCCTGCGCGCGGCGTGCTCGTCGGGGCCCAGGTGACGGGCGAGGAACGGGGGGACGGTCGAGGAAGTGTGCACGGGGAGCTCCGATGAGGTCGGGACGGCCGGCGTCGGCCCGGGACCTCCCCCTCTGTCGGCACGTCGGGACGGAGTGCCTTCAGAGTCGCCTCGCTCACGCGGTCCTGGCGCCTGAGAGGTTCCGGGGAGAGTTGCCCCTTCGGCGCCCCGGACGGGGCTCTCCCGCGCGAGGTCGACAGCGATATCGACGGTAGCAGCAGCGGGCGGGCCACGCCTCACGGGCAGGCCCGTGACCGCGGTCCGGCGGGGCCGGGCCGGCCGGCGGGATCCTGCCGGTCAGCGTGCCCCGGCCGGGCTGAGGGGCCGGTCAGCTCCCCCCTCGCCCGGATCCGCCCGATCGAGCACAACGGTCGTGTCCCGGTGGCCGCCACGGCCCGCAAGGACCTCGGCGAGGAAACGCCCGGTGTGGCTGTCGGGGACCCCGGCGAGGTGCTCGGGGGTCCCGACGGCGACGAGCGTCCCCCCGCCCGATCCGCCCTCCGGTCCGAGGTCGACGACCCAGTCCGCGCTCTTGACCACGTCGAGGTTGTGCTCGATGACGATCACCGTGTTGCCCTTGTCGACCAGCCCCTGCAGCACGCCCAGGAGCTTGCGGACGTCCTCGAAGTGCAGGCCGGTGGTCGGCTCGTCCAGGACGTACACGGTGCGTCCCGAGGATCGTCTCTGCAGTTCGGAGGCCAGTTTGACGCGCTGGGCCTCCCCTCCGGACAGGGTGGGGGCCGGCTGCCCCAGCCGGACGTAGCCCAGGCCGACATCGACGAGGGTCCTCAGGTGACGGGAGATCGCGGGAACGGCCTCGAAGAACCCAGCCGCCTGTTCGATGGGCATGTCCAGGACGTCCGCGATGGTCCTGCCCTTGAAGTGCACCTGGAGGGTCTCCCGGTTGTACCGGGCGCCGTGGCACACCTCGCAGGGGACGTAGACGTCGGGCAGGAAATTCATCTCGATCTTGATGGTGCCGTCGCCGGAGCAGGCCTCGCACCGGCCGCCCTTGACATTGAAGGAGAAACGGCCGGGCTGGTACCCGCGGACCTTGGCCTCGGTCGTGCCGGCGAACAGCTTGCGGACGTGGTCGAACACCCCCGTGTACGTCGCGGGGTTCGACCGGGGGGTCCTCCCGATGGGGCTCTGGTCCACGTGCACGACCTTGTCGAGGTTCTCCAGTCCCGTCACGGTCCGGTGCCGTCCGGGGACCTGGCGGGCGCCGTTGAGCCGGTTGGCCAGCACGGTGTACAGGATGTCGTTGACGAGGGTCGACTTGCCCGAGCCGCTGACGCCGGTCACGGCGACGAAGCAGCCGAGGGGGAAGTGGACGTCCAGTCCCCGCAGGTTGTGCTCGCGGGCCCCCAGGACGGCGAGCATCCGGTCCGGGTCGACAGGCCTGCGCCCGGCCGGCACCGGGATGCTGCTGCGTCCGGACAGGTAGGCGCCGGTCAGGGAGTCCGGGTGCGCGCACAGCTCCGGGACGGGGCCGCAGTGGACGACCTGGCCGCCGTGCTCGCCGGCTCCGGGTCCGATGTCCACGGCCCAGTCGGCGGCCCGGATGGTGTCCTCGTCGTGCTCGACGACGATGAGGGTGTTGCCAAGGTCCCGCAGGCGCACGAGGGTCTCGATGAGCCGGTGGTTGTCCCGCTGGTGCAGACCGATGCTCGGCTCGTCCAGGACGTACAGGACCCCCACGAGCCCGGACCCGATCTGGGTGGCCAGCCGGATGCGCTGGGCCTCGCCCCCGGAGAGGGTCCCTGCGGGCCGGTCCAGGGAGAGATAGTCCAGACCGACGTCGAGCAGGAAGCCCAGGCGGGCGTGGATCTCCCGGAGGACCTGGTCGGCGATCTGCCGCTCGCGGTCCGTGAGGTCGAGGTCGGCCAGGAAGCTCGCGACCTCACGGATGGGCATCGCGCAGGCCTGCGCGATGGAGCGCCCGCCGACGAGGACGGCCAGGATCTCCGGCTTGAGGCGGGCCCCGGCGCAGGAGGGGCAGGGAACCTGGCGCATGTAGCTCTCGTAGCGGTCCCGGCTCCAGTCGGACTCGGTCTCGGAGTGCCGACGCTGGATGAAGGGTACGGCGCCCTCGAAACCCGTGGAGTAGGAGCGCTCACGGCCGAAACGGTTGGTGAAGGAGACGTGGACCTTGTGCCGGTGCCCGTGGAGGAGCGCCTTGCGGGCGCGCCGGGGCAGCGCGCGCCAGGGGGTGTCCACGGAGAAGCCGAGGTCCTGGCCCAGCGCGGTCATGAGGCGCAGGAAGTACCCGCTGGACCCCTGGGCCCAGGGCGCGATGGCCCCCTGGGCGAGGGTGAGCTCCTCGTCCGGGACGAGCAACTCCGGGTCGACCTCGAGCTTGGTGCCGATGCCGGAGCAGTCCGGGCAGGCCCCGTAGGGATTGTTGAAGGAGAAGGAGCGCGGTTCGATCTCCAGGCTCGCCAGTTCGTGGTCGTCGGGGCAGGCCATCCTCTCGCTGAAGCGGCGCTCGCGTCCGGGGTCGTCGGGGTCGAGGTCGACCATGTCGACGACCACCACGCCGCCCGCCAGCCCCAGGGCGGTCTCCACCGAGTCGGTCAGGCGCCGGCCGGCGCCGTCGCGGGCGACGAGCCGGTCGACGACGACCTCGATGGTGTGTTTGAGGTTCTTCTCCAGGTGGGGCGGTTCGGTCAGGGGGACGGTCCTGCCGTCCACCCTGACCCGGGCGTAGCCCTTGCCCTGCAGCTCGCGGAAGAGCTCTGTGTACTCGCCCTTGCGCCCGCGGACGACGGGGGCCAGGACCTGGAAGCGGGTGCCGTCGGGCAGTTCCAGGAGCCTGTCGACGATCTGCTGGGGTGTCTGGCGGGTGATGGCCTTGCCGCAGGTCGGGCAGTGCGGCCGTCCGGCCCTGGCCCACAGCAACCGCAGGTAGTCGTAGATCTCGGTGATGGTGCCGACGGTCGACCGGGGGTTGCGGGAGGTCGACTTCTGGTCGATCGACACCGCGGGGGACAGCCCCTCGATGAAGTCGACGTCGGGTTTGTCCATCTGCCCCAGGAACTGCCGCGCGTAGGCGGACAGGGACTCCACGTAGCGCCGCTGCCCCTCGGCGAAGATCGTGTCGAAGGCCAGCGAGGACTTGCCGGACCCCGACAGTCCCGTGAACACGATGAGGGAGTCGCGCGGCAGGTCGAGGGAGACGTCCTTGAGGTTGTGCTCCCTGGCACCCCGAACGGTCAGGCTGTCCGACACTGCTTCCCCTTCGCTTCGCCCATGGGCTCTGTCCGGTTCCCCGACGGCGGTCCGACCATGCTAGGGGCCCGCACCGACACTCTCAGCTCGAGAGCCGGTGCCGCCCCCGGGCCGCCGGTCCCCCCGTGCTCGTCCCGTGTCCCACCCGGTGCTCGGGAGGGGAGTGCGATCGGCGACGGGGAAGGGAGGATCCGGCCGGGAAGCGGTACACGGATCGCACAAGCCGCCGAGAGAGTACTTTCGTGACATGAAGACCACGAAGGGTTCGCGGCGCGGCGAGGACCTGCCCGCGTGGGATCTGCCGGAGGCAGCCGTCCGGCAGGTGGCCGTCTCCGCGTTCGACAATCGTTGTTACCTTCTGACCTGCAAATCCACCGGCGAGCAACTCCTGGTCGACGCCTCCGACGACGCCAGACGGATCATGGGGATGGTGGCGGGGAACGGTGACGGGCTCTCGTGGGTCGTCACCACCCACCGGCACAAGGACCACGTCCAGGCCCTGGCGGAGGTGGTGGGTGCCACGGGCGCCCGCAGCGCGGCGGGGAGGCTGGACGCCGACGCTCTGCCCGTCTACCCCGACCTGTTGCTCGATCACGGGGACGAGCTGCGGGTCGGGGACCTGTCGCTGGAGGCCGTGCACCTGCGCGGCCACACCCCCGGGTCGATCGCGCTGGTCCTGCGGTCGGTGGGGGGAGGATGCCTGGCCTTCACGGGGGACAGCCTCTTCCCCGGCGGCGTCGGGAACACCGGAGGTTCCCCGGAACGGTTCGAGGCCCTGTTCCACGACGTGCAGGACCGTCTGTTCGGGACCCTGCCGGACTGCACGGTGGTGCTCCCGGGGCACGGGCAGCACACGACCTTGGGGACGGAACGACCGTTCCTAGCGCAGTGGCGGTCCAGAGGCTGGTGAGGTCGGACCGGTCCCGGCCGTCCCCCCGGGCCCGTGGGCCCGCGGGTCCCGGACCGGACGCCCGGGTGGGCCCTCGGGCTCCTCCCCGGCGGTCCGGCGGCCGGCGGACCGGTCCGCCAGGAGGCTCGCCACCGCGGTCAGGGCCAGGACCCCCACGATCACGACGAGCGAGGCCCACACCGGCACGTCCGGGGCCCAGGAGACGTGCTCGCCGGAGTTCACGAACGCGAGCTCGTTGGTGTGCAGCGCCTCCAGGACCAGTTTCACCCCGATGAAGCCCAGGATGACGGCCAGACCGTAGGAGAGGTAGACCAGACGGGAGAGCAGGCCCCCCAGCAGGAAGTACAGCTGCCGCAGCCCCATGAGGGCGAAGAGGGTCGCGGTGAACACGATGAACGGGTCCTGGGAGAGCCCGAAGATCGCCGGGATCGAGTCCACGGCGAACAGCAGGTCGGTGGTGCCGATCGCGAGGAAGACCACGACGATGGGGGACAGCAGCCTGCGGGTCCCCGCGCGGATCGTGATCCGGACCCCGTCGTACTCCTCGGCGAGGGGCAGGACCCGGCGGGCGCGGCGGACGAGGACGTTCTCCTGGAACTGCCCGTCAGGATCCTCGGGACGCAGCAGTCCGACAGCCGTGTAGATCAGGAAGATGCCGAACAGGTAGTACACCCAGCTGTATCGTTCGATGGCCGCGGCCCCGAGCAGGATGCAGCCCCCGCGCAGCAGGAGGGAGAGCACGATCCCGACCATGAGCACGGTCTGCTGGGACCGGCGCGGTACAGCGAACCTGCTCATGATCAACACGAAGACGAAGAGGTTGTCCACGCTGAGGCTGTACTCGGTGATCCACCCGGCGAGGAAGGCCGCACCGTTCTCCGACCCGGTCGTCACCCACAGCAGTCCGCCGAAGGCCAGGGCGAGACAGACGTAGAACAGGACCCAGGCCGTGGCCTCCCGCATGGTCGGTTCCCGCGGTCTTCGCACCACCACCGCGACATCGATCAGCAGGAGCAACGTCAGGATGGCCAGTGCCGTTGCCTGGAACCACAACGGTGGTGCGGACACGAGAGGATCCCTCCGAACGGCATTCGGCTGCCGGATCACGCGCTCCGGGAGCGCCCCGTCCGGCAGCCGACCTGGTTCCTCGATGCTAGGACGGTTCCCCTTCCTGCCGCACCCCGGGGCCGCCGGACGAGGCGTGCGGTCCTCCAGTTCCGACGGACGGGCGGACCGGAGGGTTCCGGCCGGGTGGCGGTTCATACACCGGCCGAACGCATCCCGCGCAGTTCCTTCTTGAGTTCGGCGAGTTCGTCGCGCAGGCGGGCGGCCAGTTCGAACTGCAGGGAGGCGGCCGCGGCGTGCATCTGTTCGGTGAGTTGTCCGATCAGGTTCTCCAGGTCCTTCACCGGCATGGCGGACAGGGAGGCCGCGGCACGCCCCGTGCCCCTCCCCGCTGCCGGATCCGCGGGTCCCGCGGCGAGCAGGGACTCGGTGTCCTGGTCCTCCCGGGCGAGCATGTCCGTGATGTCGGCGATCCTCTTGCGCAGGGGGGCCGGGTCGATCCCGTGCTCGACGTTGTGGGCGACCTGCAGCTCCCTGCGCCGGTTCGTCTCGTCGACGGCCTGCTGCATGGCTGCCGTCACCCGGTCGGCGTACATGTGCACCTCGCCGGAGACGTTCCGGGCCGCGCGGCCGATCGTCTGGATCAGCGAGGTCGCCGAGCGGAGGAACCCCTCCTTGTCCGCGTCGAGGATGGCCACGAGGGAGACCTCCGGCAGGTCCAGCCCCTCCCGGAGGAGGTTGATCCCCACCAGGACGTCGAACTCCCCCAGACGCAGCTCCCGCAGCAGCTCGACCCGTCGCAGGGTGTCGACCTCCGAGTGCAGGTACCGCACGCGGACCGACTGCTCCAGCAGGTAGTCGGTGAGGTCCTCCGCCATCTTCTTGGTCAGGGTCGTGACCAGGACCCTCTCGGAACGCTGCGTGCGGGTCCGGATCTCGGCGAGGAGGTCGTCGATCTGCCCGGAGGTCGACTTGATGATCACCTTGGGGTCCACGAGCCCGGTCGGGCGGATGATCTGTTCGACGACCCCGTCGGAGCGGGACAGCTCCCAGTTCCCCGGAGTCGCCGAGAGGTAGACGGTCTGCCCGACCCTGTCCTGGAACTCCTCCCAGCGCAGCGGCCGGTTGTCCAGGGCGCTGGGCAGGCGGAAACCGTGGTCGACGAGCGTGCGCTTGCGGGAGGAGTCCCCCTCGAACATGGCCCCGATCTGCGGGACCGTCACGTGGGACTCGTCGATCACCAGGAGGAAGTCCTCGGGGAAGTAGTCGAGCAGGCAGTTGGGGGCCGAGCCGGCCTCGCGGCCGTCGAGGTGCCGCGAGTAGTTCTCGACCCCCGAACAGGAGCCCACCTGGCGCAGCATCTCGATGTCGTACTGGGTGCGCATCCTCAGCCGCTGGGCCTCCAGCGCCTTGCCCTGCCTGTCCAGTTCGGCGAGGCGCGCGGCGAGTTCTCCCTCGATGTCGGCGACGGCCCGTTCGAGGCGTTCGGGTCCGGCGACGTAGTGCGAGGCCGGGAAGACGTACATCTCCCGTTCCTCCCGGACCGCCTGCCCCGTCAACGGATGGAGGGTCTGCAGGCGCTCGATCTCGTCGCCGAACAGCTCGATCCTCACCGCGAGTTCCTCGTACATGGGAATGATCTCCACGGTGTCGCCGCGGACACGGAAGGTCCCCCGGGTGAAGGCCAGGTCGTTGCGGGTGTACTGCATCCGGACGAAACGGCGCAGCAGTTCGTCCCTGTCGAGGGTGCTCCCCACCCGCAGCCGGACCATGCCGTCGACGTACTCCTGGGGGGTTCCCAGGCCGTAGATGCACGAGACCGTCGCGACCACGACGACGTCCCGCCGGGTGAGCAGGGAGTTGGTAGCCGAGTGCCGCAGCCGCTCGACCTCGTCGTTGATCGAGGAGTCCTTCTCGATGTACGTGTCCGTCTGCGGAACGTAGGCCTCGGGCTGGTAGTAGTCGTAGTAGGAGACGAAGTACTCCACCGCGTTGTGGGGGAACAGCTCCCGCAGCTCGTTCGCCAGTTGGGCGGCCAGGGTCTTGTTCGGGGCCATCACGAGGGTCGGGCGCTGGAGCCGTTCGATCAGCCAGGCCGTGGTCGCCGACTTGCCCGTGCCCGTGGCCCCGAGCAGGACGATGTCCCGTTCGCCGCCCTCGATCCTGCGCGCCAGCTCGTCGATGGCCTGCGGCTGGTCACCGCTCGGCCGGTACTCGGAGACGACGCGGAACGGGGCGAGGGTCCGTTGCAGATCGGTCGAGGGGCGCATGGCTCCACCGTAGGGCCCGGCGGGGACGGTCCGCCTCCCGTGCGGGAGGCCGTCCACGCCGCGCGCTCAGCGGCTCCCGGAAGTCCGCACGAACAGGGTCCCTCAGGAGTCCGAGGGGGACCACCCGGTGCGCCGTGCCCAGTCCCGTGCCAGCTCGACCGAACGTCGTTCCCACGGTTCCTTGACCGCGAGGTAGTTCTCCACGGGCATCCCGGTGACGCCGGACTTCAGGACCGAGTACCTGTCCCGCTCGTCGTGGTGGGCCCGCAGCCAGTCCCGCAGAAGGAGCCGTTCGGACCACCGGGGGCTGTCGCGGAGACGGACGTGCAGGTCCGCCGCCCTCCACGGATCGCACGACAGGAACGGGGCCGCGAGGATCTCCTGGACGGTGCCGCCGCCGGGCTCGCCGGCCGGCCGGACGAACCCGGCCCTCTCCAGGGCCGGTCGCAGGTCCCGGACAGCATCCGCGTCCCGGACGACCAGCTGCAGGTCGATGACGTCCTGGGCCGGCAGCCCCGGCACGGCGGTCGAACCGTGGTGGTCGACCCTCACGGCGGCGTCGCCGCAGACCGCGGCGACCCGGAGCGCCAGGCGGCTGCCCGCGGCGGCCCAGTGGGGGTCCGCGGGGTGGATCGTGAGCCGGGCGGGACGGGTCGCGGGGGTCCGGGTCAGGATGTTGCGGTGGAACGGTTTGACCCGCCCGGTCCACCACGCCCCCAGTTCCCCCTTCCACGGGTCGTTCCCGACCGAGCGCCGGCCGTTGTCCAGCCACAGGTCGCAGGCTTCCCGACGCTCGTCGTCCCCGGCCTGCGAGGCGATCCGGGTGCGGACCTGTTCCGGGGACAGGCCCCTTTCGCTCACCAGGCGGCGGGCGCGTTCGGCCTGGGGGGCGTGCACGGCGATCACCAGGTGGTAGCGGTCCTGCAACCCGTTCTCCACGAGCAGCGGGACCTCGTGGACCAGCACGGTGCGCTCGGGCAGCCGGTCGACGATCGCCTGCGTCCTCACCTCGATGAGCGGGTGCACCAGGCTGTTCAGGAGTTTGCGCGCCTCGCTGTCCGAGAAGACGAGCTGTCCGAGGACCGTCCGGTCCAGCGACCCGTCGGGCGTCAGGATCCTGGGGCCGAACTCCTCCACGACCCGGCGCAGTCCGGGCGTGCCGGGAGCCATGACCTCCCGGGAGATCCCGTCGGCATCCAGGACGTACGCTCCCAGACGGGCCAGGTGCCGGGCCACCGTCGACTTCCCCGCGGCGATGCCGCCCGTCAGCCCGATTCGCAGCACACCCCATGCTCTCACGGTGCGCACCGGGATCCGGCGACGGACCGGGGGACGTCCGGATGTGTTCGTACGTCTGAGCACGGCGCTCTCAGTACGCTCCGTCGCTGCTCAGAACGGCTCCGAGCGTCCGGGCGATCAGCCGGAGGTCCAGGCCGAGCGACCAGTTCTCCACGTACGACAGGTCGAGGCGGACGGTCTCCTCCCAGGACAGGTCCGAACGCCCGGAGACCTGCCACAGCCCGGTGATCCCCGGCTTGACCAGGAGACGGCGGTGCACTGCCCCCTCGTACTCCTCGACCTCCCGCGGCAGGGGCGGTCTCGGCCCGACCAGGGACATCCGGCCGAGCAGGACGTCGAACAGCTGGGGAAGCTCGTCGAGGGAGTAGCGCCGCAGGAAACGGCCCACCGCCGTGACCCGGGGGTCGTCGTGGAGCTTGAACATCGGGCCGGAGCCCTGGTTCCCTCCCCGCAGGCGGGCCAGACGCTCCTCGGCGTCCACGTGCATGCTGCGGAACTTGTGCATCCGGAACCGCCGGCCGGCCCGGCCGACCCGTTCCTGCCGGAACAGGACCGGGCCCGGGCCCGACAGGCGCACGGCCAGCGTCACCGCGAGCAGGACCGGGCTCAGCACCAGGAGCGCGAAGAGCGCCAGGGCGTAGTCCAACGCGGTCTTGGCGACCCTTCGCACCCCGGTGAACTCCGGCTGCTCCACGTCGATCAGCGGCACTCCCGCGACGTCCCTCACGGTCAGCCTGGGCACGGCGACCTCGCGCAGGCGGGGGGCGAGGAGCAGCCGGACGGCCGTGCCCTCCAGGTCCCAGGACAGGCTGCGCAGTTCCTCCTCGCCGACCTCCGACCACGCGGTGAGGATCACCGTGTCCGCGCCCGTCCGGTGCAGGGCCCGCAGGACGTCGGCGGGGCCGCCGAGGACCGGCACTCCCTCGATCATGGTGTGCCTGCTGCGCCCGACGCACGCCGCCACGACGCGCACCCCGCCGGCCCGGTCACGGTGGATCTCCCGGACGAGCCCTGCCACCGATCTCTCCAGCCCCAGCACGACGGCCCGCTGCCGGCACCTGCCGGCGATCCGCATCCGGCGCAGGGACGCGCGACCCAGCAGGTGGGACAGGACGCACAGCCCCAGTGCGGCAGGGAGGGTTCCCAGAGCGGCCCCCCTGGCCAGGGGGTCCCCGGTGGCCAGGGCGAACGTGCTGCCCGCCGCGACGAGCACCACCCCGACCGCCAGCAGGCGCCGGAACTCCTCCGGTCCCTGGCCGAGGAAGCGCCGCTCGTACACCCGTCCCAGGACGAGCGCCGGCAGGAGGACCGGGACCGCTCCGGCCGCCGGCAGGGGATCGTCGGCGGTGAGCAGGACGGCGAGCAGTGCGGCTCCGAGGTCTCCCAGGACGAGCGCGTTCCGGTACAGGCGCTGCCAGCGCAGTGCCCGCGAACGCAGGTCCGGGACGGTCCGGGGGACATGACGGGTCTGGAGGGGGATCCGGCGCCTGGGCGGGTCCTCGAGGTCCGCGACGGCGCCGCGCAGCGCGAGGACCTTCGTGCCGAACAGCGAGGGAACCTCCCCGCCGGCCGCGGGACGCACCGCCGTCCCCTGCGAGCAGTTCGATCCCACCTGGTCGTCCCCTTCCTCTCCCCGGTTCCTCGTGCGTGTCCGGTCCGTGTCCTGCGCGACGGCCCGCGGGACCGAGGCGATGGCCACTCCGGGCCCGGCGGACCGTTCGGACACGGTCTCGCTGCGTCGATGGTAGGCGGCCCGATCACGACGATCGGTCACGGGCAGTGAGAATCACCCGGGGGAATCACCCCTTCACCCGGGCGGGGGTCACCGAAAGTCATCATCATGGCGGCCCGGCGCTCGGCCGCGGTGCGCACCGATGGGGTGGGGCATGATCCTCACCGTGGGAACCGGAAGAGACAGACCCCTGCCCCCGACCGAGCACGAGGACGGGGCCGGCCCGAAGGCCGGCCCCGTCGGGGGGAATGCTTCCCGTCCCCGCGCCCGCGGCGGAGGGGACGCGTTCCTCAGTACCCGCCGGTGAGCTTCTCCCGGAGGGCGGCGAGTGCCTCGTCCGAGGCCAGGGTGCCCTCGGCCTGGGGGGCATTCGAGGAGTAGGAGGTCGGGGCGTTCTGGCCGCCGGACTCGTTGCGGGCCTCGGCCTCGGCCTTCTGGGCCTCCTCGATCTGCTTGCGGTGGGACTCCCAGCGGGAGTGGGCCTCGGCGTACTGCCGCTCCCATTCCTCCCGCTGCTTCTCGTACCCCTCGAGCCAGTCGTTGGCCTCGGGGTCGAAGCCCTCGGGGTACTTGTAGTTGCCCTGGTCGTCGTACTCGGCGGTCATCCCGTACAGGGTCGGGTCGAACTCGTCGCCGTTGGCGGTCGCGCCCTCGTTGGCCTGCTTGAGGGACAGCGAGATCCGGCGGCGCTCCAGGTCGATGTCGATGACCTTGACGAAGATGCTGTCGCCGACCTGGACGACCTGCTCGGGGATCTCCACGTGGCGCTCGGCCAGCTCGGAGATGTGGACCAGGCCCTCGATACCCTCGTCGACCCGGACGAACGCCCCGAACGGCACCAGCTTGGTGACCTTCCCGGGCACGACCTGACCGATCGCGTGGGTCCTGGCGAACTGTTGCCAGGGGTCCTCCTGCGTGGCCTTGAGCGACAGGGAGACCCGCTCGCGGTCCATGTCCACGTCGAGGACCTCGACGGTGACCTCCTGGCCGACCTCGACGACCTCGCCGGGGTGGTCGATGTGCTTCCAGGACAGCTCGGAGACGTGCACCAGACCGTCGACCCCGCCGAGGTCGACGAAGGCCCCGAAGTTGACGATCGAGGAGACGACCCCGGAGCGGACCTGGCCCTTCTGCAGGGTCTGCAGGAAGGTCTGGCGCACCTCGGACTGGGTCTGTTCGAGCCAGGCGCGGCGGGACAGGACCACGTTGTTGCGGTTCTTGTCCAGCTCGATGATCTTGGCTTCGATCTGCTTGCCCACGTAGGGCTGCAGGTCGCGCACGCGGCGCATCTCCACGAGCGATGCCGGGAGGAAGCCGCGCAGGCCGATGTCGAGGATCAGCCCGCCCTTGACGACCTCGATCACCGTACCGGTGACGATGCCGTCCTCCTCCTTGATCTTCTCGATGGTGCCCCAGGCGCGCTCGTACTGGGCGCGCTTCTTGGAGAGGATGAGACGGCCTTCCTTGTCCTCCTTCTGCAGGACGAGGGCCTCGATCTCATCACCGACGGTGACCACCTCGGAGGGGTCGACGTCGTGCTTGATGGACAGCTCGCGCGAGGGGATGACGCCTTCGGTCTTGTAACCGATGTCGAGCAGCACCTCGTCACGATCCACCTTGACGACGGTTCCGGAGACGATGTCGCCGTCGTTGAAGTACTTGATCGTCTCGTCGACCGCCGCGAGGAAGTCTTCCTCGCTGCCGATGTCGTTGACCGCGACCTGGGGAGTGCTGGTCTGCTCGGTCGTGCTGGTGGTCATGAAGTCGGGACTCCGATGCGGACTGGATTGTCGATGGGAACATGGACCTTTGCGGCACCCGTCGAGCGCGGTCCGAGTGCCCGGAGGCGGTGGTGGCCCGGGGCGAGGCCCGTGACCCACCGGCAAGACGGTCGCCGGTGGACCGGGTCCGCCGATTCACCAGTCGGAGTTCACCAGTCGGATCGAGGTCACCAGTCAGATCCAGGACAAACACAGTCCGCGCACACGACGTGCGCCATCGTCACCCTACCGGGTTGCTCGATCACGGGTCAAAGTCTGCCGGGCAGCAGCGGCGCCCGCGGGGTCGGTCGTGCAGGTCGGCCCGGTGGGAGGCGCCCTGCCGGGCCGTCACGGGGCGCGGGGGCCGAACCGGGGTCAGTGACCGGCCTCCTGCCAGGTGCGGCCGGATCCGACCGAGACGTCCAGGGGGACCGTCAGGTCCGCCGCGCCCTCCATGGCCTCGCGGACCAGCCGTTCCACCACTCCGGCCTCCCCCGGCCGGACCTCGAGCACCAGTTCGTCGTGCACCTGGAGCAGGAGCCGCGAGCCCAGGTGGTTCTCGCGCAGCGTCCGGTCGACCCGGAGCATCGCGACCTTGATTATGTCCGCCGCCGAGCCCTGGACGGGGGCGTTGAGCGCCATGCGCTCTGCCATCTCGCGACGTTGACGGTTGTCGCTGTTCAGATCGGGCAGGTAGCGACGGCGACCCATGATCGTTTCGGTGTACCCGTCCTTGCGGGCCCGGGCGACCACCCCCTGCAGGTAGTCGCGCACCCGGCCGAAACGCTGGAAGTAGTCCTCCATCAGGGCCCTGGCCTCCTCGACGCCGATCGCCAGCTGGCGGGCGAGACCGAAGGGCGACAGCCCGTAGACCAACCCGTAGGACATGGCCTTGATCCTGGAACGCATGGCAGGGGTGACGTCGGCCGCTGGGACGCCGAAGACCCGCGAGCCCACGAAACGGTGCAGGTCCTCCCCGGAACGGAACGCCTCGACGAGGCCGTCGTCCCCGGAGAGGTGGGCCATGATCCGCATCTCGATCTGGGAGTAGTCGGCCGTGAAGAGGCACTCGTTCCCCTCGCCGACGACGAAGACGCCACGGATCCGGCCGCCCTCCTCGGTGCGGATCGGGATGTTCTGGAGGTTGGGGTCGGCACTGGACAGGCGTCCCGTGGCGGCGATGGTCTGGTGGAAGGTCGTGTGGATCCTGCCGTCGGGGCCCACCGACCTGCGCAGCCCCTCGACGGTCTGGCGCAGCTTGCTGACGTCCCGGTGGCGCAGCAGGTGCAGCAGGAAGGGGTGGGAGGTGCGGGCGTACAGGTCCGCGAGGGCCTCGGCGTCCGTGGTGTAACCGGTCTTGATGCGTTTGGTCCTCGGCATGCCCAGCTCGTCGAAGAGCACCGCCTGGAGCTGCTTGGGGGACCCGAGATTGATCTCGCTGCCGATGACGGCGAACGCGTCCCGGGCCGCGCCGGCCACCTCCGCCGCGAAGTGGTCCTCCAGCGTGTCCAGGGCACGGCGGTCCACAGCGATGCCCGTGGTCTCCATGCGGGCCAGGACGTCGACCAGGGGGATCTCCAGATCGTCCAGGAGTTCCCTCCCCCCGCGGTCGGCCAGCTCGCCGTCAAGGACCGCGGACAGTTCGAGCACGGCACGGGCGCGGACCATGGCGACCTCTGCCTCGTCGCCGTCGGCCCCGTCCCCGGTGTCCAGGGTGAGCTGCCCGTCCGGTGCCTGTTCCGCACGCAGTTCCCGGGCCAGGTGGCGCAGGGACAGGTCCGCGAGGTCGTGGCTGCGCTGCTCGGGGCGGCACAGGTAGGCGGCCAGTGCCGTGTCGCAGCGCAGCCCTCCCAGGGGCAGCCGGCTGCGGGCCAGGGCCTTGAGCGCCGTCTTGGAGTCGTGGACGGCCTTGGGGACGCCGTCGTCCGCGAGCCAGGCGGCAAGGGCCGCACGGGCGGTACCGGCGGGATCGGGGGGATCGGCGGGGCCGTCGGGCAGGTCCACGAGGTCGAGGTACGCCGCAGCGCCGTCAGGGGTCGCAAGGGCGAGGGCCGCCGCGGTGCCGTCGGACGCCCGTACGGTCACGTGCAGGCCGACCCGGCAGGGGGTCGAGCCGTCCGCCGGAGCGGCGGTCCGGGCGTGACGGTCGAGCCAGCCCGCGACGGCCGCCGGCCCCGGGCGTTCCCCGGCCAGGTCGAAGCCGTCGTCGGTCCCGGTCCCGGCCGGGTCGCCCAGGACCTCGAAGAGGCGTTCGCGCAGGCCGCGGAACTCCAGGACGTCGAATAGCCGGTGGACAGCCTCGCGGTCAGCCGTGCCCCTGCGCAGGTCGGCGGTTCCCAGGCCGAGATCCAGGTCGGTGACCAGCTGGTTGAGCCGGCGGTTGCGCAGGACGGCGTCCAGGTGGGCCCGCAGGTTCTCGCCCGCCCTGCCCTTGATCGTCGGGGCAGCGGCGACAAGGCCCGCGAGGTCGCCGTGGGCGGTGAGCCACTTGGCCGCGGTCTTGGGGCCGACCCCGGGCACCCCGGGCAGGTTGTCGCTCTTCTCGCCGACGAGGGCCGCCAGGTCGCTGTAGCGTTCCGGCGGGACCCCGTACTTGGTCAGGACCGCCTGGGGGGTCATGCGGGCGAGTTCGGAGACCCCGCGGACGGGGTACAGGACCGTCACCCTGTCCGTGACCAGTTGCAGGCAGTCCCGGTCGCCGCTGCTGACGAGGACCTCCAGGCCGGCGTCGGCTGCACCGCTGGCCAGGGTGGCGATGATGTCGTCGGCCTCGTACCCCGGGTGCTCCACCCAGCGGATCCGCAACGCGGTCAGGACCTCCTTCATGAGGTCGATCTGGCCGATGAGCTCCGGCGGGGTCTCGGCGCGCCCCGCCTTGTACTCCTCGTACTCGTCGGTGCGGAACGTGCGCCGCGAGACGTCGAAGGCGACGGCGAGGTGATCGGGCCGCTCCGCGCGCAGCACGTTGATCATCATGGAGACGAAGCCGTAGACGGCGTTGGTCGCCTGGCCCGTCGCCGTGGAGAAGTTCTCCACGGGCAGGGCGTGGAAGGCCCGGTAGGCCAGGGAGTGGCCGTCGACGAGCAGGAGGCGCTGGTGCTGGGCTGGGCCGTTCGACGTGGGCTGGCTCACGTCTGACACCCTATGCGTCATGGATCCGGACCCGGTCCCCGTGCCGTTCCCCGCGCCGGGCGCTCCCGGACTGGTCGAACGGATGGGCATCGAGATCGTGCGGGCCTGCCCCGAACACCTCGTGGCCACGATGCCGGTCGAGGGGAACACCCAGCCGTTCGGGCTCCTGCACGGCGGTGCCTCGTGCGTCCTGGTGGAGACGCTCGGGTCCTGGGGGGCTGCCCTGCACGGTGCCCCGCGCGGGCTCGTGCCGCTCGGGGTGGAGATCAACGCCACCCATCACCGCTCGACGGCGGCGGGGACGGTGACGGCCGTCGCCGTTCCGCTGCGGCTGGGCCGGTCGCTGGCCACCTACCAGGTGCAGATCACCGACGAGCGGGGGCGGCTGCTGTGCACAGGGCGGGTCAGCTGCCTCCTGCGCGACCCGCGGCAGGACCGGCCGGATCAGGCGACCGCCGGATCGGCCCCGGACGGCTGCGGCCCGGTCTCCTGAAGGCCCCGCCGGCCGGCCGGGTCCGCCGGGGAGCCATGGCAGGCCCGTGCCCGCTGGGACCGACGGCGTGAGATCAGGTCGTCCAGGCCGCCGCCGGGCACTGCCCGGGTCCGGCGACGCAGTACCGGCGTCGGGATGACGCGCTGGATCACGAGGGGCGCGAACCCCATGCCGGCCAGGAAATGATGGGACTGCCGGGACTGCGGGGGCGCCAGGGCGGTCACCCGGTCCGTCCCGAGACGTTCGGCGACGGTCGCGGTCGCGGACAGCAGGGCCCGGGCGACGCCGGCGTGCCGGGCCGGTCCGGTCACGAAGAGCTGTTCGACCTGCACAGCGGGCAGGTCCGTCAGGGGGAGGAAGGCGGTGGTGCGCAGGAGGGCGAGGCCGACGGCGTGGGTGTGGACCCGGGCCAGCAGGAGCAGGAACGATGGATCCTCGATCGCCTGCACCAGGCGTCGCCGCAGGCGCTCGATCTCGCGTTCCCGCAGGCGCTCGGTGTCGCCGGTCCCGGGTCCCTTCTGGTGGTCCCCTCCCCCGTGGGACTGCCGGCGCGTCAGCGTTCCGTGCGCCTGCCGGCGCGTCTCCTCCTGGGCCTGCAGGCACAGCGACAGGGCGTCGGGCACGTCCTGGGCCCCTGCCCGGTGCACGTCGATCCGCGGACCTGTCACGGCGTCCTCCTCGACCCCGGCGAGTCCCCGTCCCCCGGCGCGGCTTCCGCGGCCGGACAGGTCCGGGCCTGCGGGACGTCACACCGGGGGCGGTGGTTCCCCGTGACGGTACCAACCCTTCCGCCAAGGCGCCACGCCCGACCGCGTTATACGCCTCTGCCTCGTCCTTCTCGGCCCTCACCGCGATGGTTGTCCCCGGAGGACCTCCCCGGGGACCGCGCGGGAGATCCACGTCCGCCGGCCCCTTTCCTCCCTCGTTGTGTACATCACGCCGTATGTCCCTGTACAAACGGACTCGTTCCTCCTGTTTCGGTCCCCCGCCCGGTCACGGGGAACCGACTGCCGATCCACGAGTACGTGACCACCAGCCCCGGCGGGACGGAGTGTGATCATGCGAGAGAACTTCAAGATCGTCCAGCACGCGGCGGATCCGCGCGGTGGTGGGCCGGGGCGGTGGCGACCTGCGGCCCTGGTGACCGCGGCGGTGCTGGCGGGTGCCCTGCTGACGGGATGCAACAGCGCCGGTTCCTCGCAGGGGTCCTCCGGTGAACGCTGCGGTCGTGCCCTGGCGTTCTTCGGTGCCCTGACGGGTCCGGCGGCCGCCCTCGGGGTGAACATCAAGAACGGCGCGCAACTGGCGGTGGACCGGTACAACGCCGAGCACCGCGACTGCACGGTGCAGCTCAAGCCCTTCGACTCCGAGGGAAGCCCGGACAAGGCCCCGGCCCTCGCCCGCAGCCTGGTCCAGGACACCAGCATCGTCGGCGTCGTCGGCCCGGGATTCTCCGGGGAGGCCGAGGCGGCGCTGCCGATCTTCGAGGAGACCGGGACACCGGTCGTGACCCCCTCCGCGACCCGTCCGAGCCTGGCGGACAAGGGGTGGAAGGTCTTCCACCGCTCGCTGGCGTCGGACTCCGCCCAGGCACCCGCGGCAGCGGTGTACATCCGGGACGTCCTCAAGGCCCGCAAGGTGTTCATCGCCCACGACCAGTCCGCCTACGGCGCGGGACTGGCCGAGACCGTCCAGAAGGAACTCGGACCCCTCGTCGTGGGAACCGACAGGACCGGGGCCGACGGCAAACAGACCGACTTCTCCTCCACCGTCACCCGCATCAAGTCCTCCGGAGCAACGGCCTTCTTCTACGGGGGGTACTACGCCAACGCCGGGCTCATCGCCAAACAGCTCAAGACCTCCGGAGCCCACGTCACCCTCGTCGCCGGCGACGGCGTCAAGGACCCAGGATTCGTCGCCTCCGCAGGAAAGGCCGCCGCAGAAGGCACCGTCGTCACCTGCCCCTGCTCCCCCGCCACCCAGGCCAAGGGAACCTTCGTCAAGGACTACACCCGAGCCTTCTCCACCGCCCCCGGCA
>Ga0316579_10000161_pt1 | contig 19214 bp, 15 predicted proteins | sample J5NA_2_FD_203074 | JGI IMG/M metagenome (GOLD analysis project Ga0316579, IMG submission 203074) | Rhizosphere microbial communities from salt marsh grasses in Alabama, United States - J5-7_160517rDrA | ecosystem: Host-associated > Plants > Roots > Rhizosphere | place: USA: Alabama | collected... | reverse complement strand
GAACGGACAGCACGCCGGAGCTACGACGGGGATGTGGGGGTCACCGGTGAGAGAAGAACGGGCAGACTCAGAACGCGGAGGACCGGGCTCAGGACCCGCACCGGGTCAGGGCCCACCGCCCGGACGGGGCTCCCCGCCGGGGCCGGACGCTCCCGAAGGGGCCGGGTCCCGGCGGACCCTCCTTGCCACCGAACGCCGCCTGGCCCGGATGCTCGCGATGATCCGGCTGGGGAGCGTCGCTTTCATCCACATCCCGCTCTTCGGCTGGAACCAGCTTCCCCGGCCGTGGATCGCGCTCGGGGTCGCCGTCCTGGCCACCGGGTACGGGCTGTGGTTCGCCCGCCGGTGCTGGACGCGGGAGACCACCGACGACCCCGTCCTGGTCTGGAGCGACGTCGCCGTCGCCCTGGTGGTGATGACCGTCGGCTCCCGGGCGTCCCTCCCGGAGGAACGCAACGTGATCATGACGGAGCTCGTCCCCTACAGCCTGGTCTGCTCGGCCACCCTCGGCTTCGGGATCGGGTGGGCCGCGCGCGCGATCGGCACCGTGGCCGTCCTCGCGGGCACCTGGGTCGTGGCCATCGTTCCGCACATCACCCTCAAACTGTGGTCCGACCTGCTGGGGTTCGCCGTCTGGTACGTCGTCTCCCTCCTCGTCGCCGGGCAGTTGCGGTCCATGGCCCGGCAGACCGACGCCGCGGACGCCGAACGGACCCGGGTGCTGCGTCTGGCCGCCCAGCGGGACCTGGACGCCCTGGCCGACACGTACCGGGACCTGCTGCAGCGGGTCCTGCACGACGAGGTCATCCCCGTGCTGGACCGGGTGGGAGCCGCGCCCGTGACGGACCGGGTCCGGACCGCGGCCCGGCAGGTGGCCCGGCGCTCGCGCGACGTGCTGCGCTCGGCCCACGAACCCGACGGCAGCGAGGTCGTCCCCGACACCGGGACCTGCCTGACCAGGGGCATGGCCGACGTGATCCACGCAGCGGACGGGTTGGGGGTAACGGTGCACCCGGTGCTGCGGCTGCGCGCCGATCCCCCGCCCGAAGTGATCACCGCGGTGCTCTCGGCGACCCGGGAGGCCCTCAACAACGTCGCCCGCCACTCCGGGTGCACCCGCGCGGACCTGTACGCGGAGTCGGTCGAGGGCAGGATCCTCGTCACCGTCGCGGACGACGGTCCGGGCCTGCGCGAGGAGCTCCTGCGCCCGGACGGCGGCCTGAACCGCAGCACCGCCCCCCTGCGCAGGCTCGGGGGGAGGTGCGAGGTCCTGCCCCGCGCGGCAGGGGGCACCAAGGTCCTCATCACCTGGCGCTCCCGGGCCGAGCAGGATCCCGGCGAGCGTTCCCCCGGCGACCGGGAACCGGCGCAGCGGTGTCCCTCCGCGCTCCCGGCCCCGCCGCGGTCCTCCCGCGGTTCCTGCCGTCGACGGGCGGGGAACCATGGCTGACCCCTCCGACCGTCTCCAGGTGATCCGCCTGGCGATCGTCGACGACCTGCCCTACTACCCCGAGGCCCTCCTTCCGCACCTGCGCCGGCACGGGATCGCCGTGGTGGCCGTCGTGTCCCGGGTGGAGGACCTGCCTCACCGGTCCCGGATGGACGTCGTGCTCTGCGACCAGCGGCTGCGCCGGGAGCACGGGCTGAGCGGCCCCCGGGCGATCGCCCGGGTGACGTCCCGGGGCCTGCCGGTCCTCTCGACGTCGGCCGTGGCCCTTGCCGACGAGGTGCTGGAGGGGATCGCGGCGGGGGCCTGCGGGTACGTGTCGAAGGAACGGCCACCCACCGAGCACGCCGAGGCCGTGCTGGAGGTCGTGTCCCGCCGGCGCTACGTCGGCAGCGAGCTGGCGGGCCTGCTCCTGGACGACGTCGAGCGCAGACCGTTGCGGCGCGGGGAGCCCGGGGCCCTGCCCGTGCAGGTCCTGCGCTGCCTGGCCCAGGGGGACAGGCAGCAGGAGGTCCGAGCGCAGCTGGGGCTGTCCGCCGCGGAACTCCACGCCGTCCTGGACACGGTGCTGCGCGCGGCCCGGCGGCGCAGGGAGGAGCACCGGCTGGGGGAACGGGCCATGCAGGTCGTAGAGCTCGTCGGGTGCGAGCAGCTCCCCCAGCGCCTGGTCGCGCGCAGGATGGGCATCTCCGCGAGCGCCGTCGAGAGCCACCTGCGCCGGATCCGGGAGCGGTTCGTGCAGATCCATCCGGAGCACCGTTCGGTGACCCCGCACGCCGCCGCGACCCTGTGGGCCCGGTTGTGGGGGCTGTGCGCGCCGGACGGTCCGGCCGGAGCGAAGGGGGGTCCCGGGCCGCAGGGCCCGGCGGGACCGGACAGGGACGTCCCCGGCGGGTCCGGTTGACCGGTCCGGCCGGTCCGGCACGCCGTGCCGCGGGACCCGGCGTCCCGGCGACGGGCGCCCCGGCCGGCACGGCGTGCCGGGGCTACCGGCTCCCGGTCCCGCTGTGGTTCCCGGTCCCGCGGTGGAACCCGTGCCCGCCGCGGGAACCGCGGGAGACGCGGGAGAAGCACCGGCCGCGGGAGTCGCGGCGAACGTGCCGGTCGCGGGGGGTGTGCCCATCCGGGATCAGTCCCGCAGGACGATGGTCTGGGACCTCTCGGCCAGCAGGCGCCCGGCCGCGACGGTCCAGGAGATCGCCCAGCGGATCCTGATCATGAGCGGGAGGCAGAGCGGGTCCAGGAGGTCCTCGGGCAGGATCAGGCCGGTGATCAGATCGTCCGGTTCTCCCGGGCCTCGTGGGGGCCGGCGCACGGGGTGGGGCAGGTAGTTCCGTTCCAACCAGTCCACGAGTGCGGCCGGGTCGCCCGTGTTGAGGGAGAAGGCCGTGACGGCCGCGGGGTGGATCTCGACCCCGACGACGCGGGGATCGGTGAAGGTGAGGGCGAGGTCGGGCAGGCGCAGGTTCCCCGCGGGGGTGCGCACGGGGCTGAGGGGGCTGTCGAGCCGCAGCCCCGTGCGGACCGGTGAGGGGCTCTGGCCGGGCACGGCGGGCCTGCCGGGACCGTGCCCGCCCGGGAGCCAGGGCAGGGACAGTCCGCTGGGGGTCGTGTCCCCCGCCGTCGTGGAATCCACCGTCGTCACCGTGCCTCTCCGTGTCCGCCCTCGTGACAGGATCGCCGCCGGTACCGGGCCAGGACCCCGTGCAGGACCGGTACCAGCGGTGTCGCAGCGGTCGTACCGGTTCCTGCGGGGAACGGCCGTTCGGTTCCGGTGTCGCCGTGCCGTACCAGTCTTGTCCGTGTTGCCAGGCTCCGACAGCTACGTAAATCCCCTGCACCGTCTCTCCCCCGTCCGGAACCCCCGCCGCCCCCGGCCACCCGGTACCGCGGTCCACCCGGTGCCGCGCCGGGCCCCTCGATCGCGTCGGGAGGACCGGCCGTTCCGGCGACGCCGGACGGCCCGCGTTCCCGGGTACGCGGGTACGCGGGCGCGCCCGGTGGACCGGATGCCTGTTCGTCGGATTCCCGGCGCGATCGGCTGCCGGGAAGCAGCCCGGCTCCACCAATAGCTCTCCGTGCAAGCATATTAAGCAATTTGCAACCACAAGGGAGGTTCCGTGGACCTCGCCCCCGTGCTCGCCGCCCTGCGCACGGCGTGGTGGTTGCCCGCGCCCACCTCGGTGGCCGGGTCCCGCGCCGCCGGCGATCGCGCGGCCGGTGGGGGCCGCCTCAACGGGTCAGGGCGTCCAGGAGCACTCCGACGTGCTCGTGCATCCGCTGGAAGGTGGCCGCGTGACGGGCGCCCTCGTGGGGGTCGGGCAGGTCGTCCTCCTCGGGCCGGGCCGGTCGGGGCGCCGCCCCCCGGTGGGTGTCCAGCTCCTCCACCAGGTTTGACAGGCGCTCGCGCACCTCGCGGACGGGCAGCCGGCTCGGGGCGGTACGACGGGTACCCGTGCCGGTACGCCGGCGGGCCGCGGGGCGCTCCCCGCCGTCCAGCACCCAGCCGGCGATCCTTGCGGCCTGGGCCAGGGTGAAGGTCCTCCCCCGGGCCCCGGGCACCAGGGAGATGACCTTCGCCCGGTGCTCCCGTCCCGCCGTGAGGATCAGGTCGGCCCTCTCGACCTCCGTGACGGTGAGCTGCCGGGCCAGGTGCCCGTGGGACCGCACGAACCACTGGAAGGCTCCCTGCGGATCCCGGCCCGCGGCGTCCCGCGCGCCGGCGGGCCGCGGGGCCGTGCCCGCCCGCCCGGGGCGGCTGCCCCGGCCACGGGCCTGCCCCGGGACGCTCCCGCACAGTTCCTCGCCGTTCACGGGCACGACGGGTCGGGGGACCCGCGAGGGCCCGCTCCCCGTCGGGTCGGGCCGCCGGCCGGACGCGCCGTCCCCGCCCGAGGGACCGGTCCCCGCGCGGGGGCAGCGTTCGCGCAGATCGACCTGCCCCGTGGCGGGCGGATCGGCCTGCCCCGTCGCGGGGAGGTCCGGTCCGGTCGCGGGCGCATCGGATCCCGTCGCGGACGCATCGGGCCGCCGCTCCGTGGCGGGCGGCGCCTCGGTCAGGACCCGCTCGACGATCGTGCGGGGCCAGTGACCGGAGCCGGAGCCCGGCGGGAGGGTGACGCGGGGCTCCGGCTCCCGGCCGTGCCCCGGCCCCGCGACGTGACCGGCCCGCTGCGGCCGGGGGCCCTCCGCGGTCCCCCGGTCGCCGTTCCCGGGCGCCTCCGGGCAGCGTCGTGGCGTCTCGACCGGCCAGGTGAGCCACGCCGGCTCGCAGGGGGCGGCCCGCAGGGCGCGGATCCGGTCCGCGGAACGCCGGCGCAGGCCGGGGAGCCAGCGCCTCCGGCGCGGGCCGGAGACCCTCGCCGGGCCCCGGGAATCGGACCGCTGCGGGCCGGGTTCGGCACAGCGCCCGGGCAGGCGGTCCGTGGCCTGCGGCTGTTCGGAGGACGAATGATCGTCCCCGGGTGACGGCCCCTGGCGGAGCCAGTCACCCGACTCGGAGGGCAACGTCCGGCGGAGCCAGGCTTCGGCCCGGGGACACAGGTCTTCCCCGATGGCGGCGGCCGTTCCGGCGCTCACCACGCGGACGGCGTCCCCCAGCGACGCCGCGAGCAGGCGTTCCATCACCGGAGACCGGCAGAGATTGGCCGTGCAGACGACCAGGACCCGGGCCATGACGACTCCCTCACGGATCGGACGGCGACCCCAGGGTTCCATACTCTGCGCACACAATCGGTTGCCCTGCGCGACACTCCGATCGCGTTCGCGGCCCGGACCGGCCGCTGCCCCGCACGGGACGTCCCGCCGCACGACACGGCCCACTTGCCGGAACTCTGTGCAATCGATGTTCAACTCTTAGTAGTCTCACGTCGGACGGACGCCGGACCGCTCCGACGGTTCCGGCGCCCGCGCAGGACGGCCGGAGTTCGCGACCGTCGCGTCACGGCACGACGGATCGCGTCCGGGCCATCACGTCCCTGTCCCTTCCCGGCCACGCCGGCGGGCAGCGACGGCCCGGCCGCGGGCGGACCGGACCGGGCACTGGAGGGGATCTCCGGTCCGGCCCGCCCGAACGGTGCACGCCCCTTGCCCTGCTCTCAGAACAGCGCGCTGGCCAGTGCGATCCGGGCCGTGCGCACCCTGCCGTCCGCCGCGCCGACGACGTCGAACAGCTCCACGAGGTGCTCGCGGGCCTTCTCCCGTTCGGGACCGCCGGTCGCCCTGACCGTGTCGATCAACCGGTCGAAGGCGTCCTGGATGTGCCCTCCGAGCACGTCCAGGTCCGCGGCCAGGATCTGGGCGTCCACGTCGTGCGGGGCCGAGGCGGCCGCCCGCCGGGCCCGCGTCGCGTCGGCGTCGTGGGTCCGTTGCAACAGGCGCACCTGGGCCAGGCCGATCCGAGCGGTCTCGTCGGACGGGTCCTCCTGGAGGGCCTGCTCGTAGGCGGCGACGGCGGCGTCGAAGTCCCCGCGGTCGATGGCGTCGTACGCGGCCTGGTGCAGCGGGGGCAGGGGTTCGGGTTCGGGTTCGGGTTCCTGTCCCTCGTCCGCCCCTTCCCGCTCCTCGACGGCGATCCGGCCCGTCACGCCGTTGGCCTGGGCGACCTTGAGCAGCTCCGTGAGGACCTGACGGATCTGCGCCTCCGGCTGCGCCCCCTGGAAGAGGGGGACGGGCTGCCCCTTGAGCAGGGCGAAGACGCTGGGCACCGACTGGATCTGGAACGCGGTCTTCAGCTGCGGGTTCGCGTCCACGTCGACCTTGGCCAGCAGGAAACGACCGGCGAACTCCTCCGCGAGCCGTTCCAGCACCGGGGAGAGCGTCTTGCACGGCCCGCACCACGTCGCCCAGAAGTCCACGACGACGGGCACGTCGTCGGACCGTCTCACCGCATCGGTCATGAAGTTCGCGTCGGTGATGTCCACGACCACGGCCCCCCCGGACGCGGAGGGAGTCCCCTGCGCGGCATCTCCCGCCGCCGTCCGGCCGGGGGGTCGGCGGGCCGCGAGCGCACCGAGGTCGACGGCTCCACGCAGGTCGAGGGAGGATCGACCCGCGCCACCGGGCTGGTTGCTCATGTTGTTCCTTTCACCGTTCACGCGCCGGGTTCCGGCCACCATCTTCTGTCACGAGGCGGACGGGCGGGGCATCGGCTCGCAGGAGGGCCTACCGGCCGGCCCTCCGGCGGGGGAACCGGTCCTCAGGAACCCGACGCCGCCACGTCCCCCTTGGTGGCCCCGATGACAGTGATCTTCCCACCCGAGCCCGCCCGGGGCACGGTGAAGGCGACGACTTCCGCGGACACGCGGGTCAGTTTCCCGGTGAAGGTCTTCTTCCCCGCCAGCGCGCTCAGGATGGGGTCGGGCTGCAGCTTCCCGCCCTTCTGGGTGACCTCGAGCACCTGGGTCTGGCGCAGTGCCGCGATGACGAGCGCCCCGCCGTCGGCGGTGCGCAGGGCGAGGACGCCGTCGGGGCGCACGGTGTGGGTCGAGGTCACCTTCCCGACCGGGACCTGGGCGCCGTTCTGGGTGCGGACCATGCGCTTTCGGTCCTGGGACAGCTGCTCGCGGACCTGCTTGCGGAAGTCGTCGGCGGAGAACCGGGAGGCGAAGGCGCTGGAGTCGCCGCGGTTGAGCAGGTCGGCGTAGCCCCGCGCCACCTCGGACGGCGCGGAGAGCAGCCCGGTGGTGTCCGGTTCCAGCAGCTGCGCGCCCTCGGTTGCCGGCGCGACGGCGGGCACGGAGCGTCCGGGCAGGACGAGCATCTGGGCCCAGATCCCGTAGTCGGTCCCCTGCCCGGTGGACAGCAGCACGGACATCCGGGGCAGGCGCTGGCCGGTGTCGCCGGCGGTCAGGAACCATCGCGGCCAGGTCCGGCCCCGGGTGAGCAGGAGGTGGTCGGCGGAGGGGGGCGATGCGACGTCCTGGCCGATCTCGTCGGGGTCGATGCCCGAGGCCGGGCCGGTGCTCGCCGAGGGGGTCGCGGTCGAGGTCCCCCACGAGCCGGTCCGCAGCCGGCGCACGGCACGGACGCGGTCCCGGTACGGGCCGATGATCAGCGGGGAGAGAGCTGCCGTCGAGGTGCGTTCGGCCTTCACGACGCCGCGCAGGCGCGTGACGATCGCCGTGGCCTCGTCGGGTCCCAGCAGGGACGGGTCCTTGCTGACGGTCTGGGACGGGGTGGGGGAGGCGGAGGACGACCGGGTCCGGGGGGCCGGCGCTGCGTCGGAGGAGGGACCGCCCGTGCACGCGGCCAGGAGGAGCGCGGAGAGGCAGATCGGGATCGTCGCCCCGGACCGGTGACCCGGTGGGCGCGGGGCCGCCGGGGGGGCGGCGGGTCCGGGCACGAGGTGCCGTGGCACTCGACATGTCCTTTCGTCGGGGTCGTTGCCGGCCCCCTCCGGTCCCGGTGCCGCCGGCCGGTGCGGGAAGGGAGCGGCCCGTCGCGGGAACGGGCAGCACGCCTCCGGCGATGGTACGTCGCCCGCACGCCCGTGCAGCCCCTTGCGGACCGTCCCGGACCGCCTCCTGCTGACCGGCACGGATTCCTTCGGACCGGCACGGACGACCACCGCCGGGCTCCTGCGTCCGGTACGTCACCGTTCCGCCCCTGCCGGGGTCCTCCCCGACCTCCCGGCCCCGGTCGGGTCGCGGGGACCGAGGGGGGAACGTGTCCGTGCTCACGTCCGCGCGGGGACCCCGGTCGCGGGCCGGGCACCTCGCCGGGCCGTAGCCTGGGCGCATGACTGATGTTGCGAACGCATCGGGCGCTTCGGAGGTGGTCGCGGGGCTGTTCACCGCCGTCGACCACGTCGGGGTGGCCGTGCCCGATTTCGACGCCGCCGTCGCCCTGTACCGTGATGTCCTGGGGATGCGGTTGGCGCACGAGGAGAAGAACGAGGAGCAGGGCGTCCACGAGGCGATGATGCAGGTGGGTGATTCCGACACCCGTGTGCAGATCCTGGCCCCCCTGAGCCCGCAGTCCACGATCGCCAAGTTCCTGGACCGTTCGGGTCCTGGCCTGCAGCAGGTGGCGTACAGGGTCGAGGATCTCGACGCCGTGTGCGCGACCCTGCGCGAGCGGGGTCTGCGGCTGCTGTACCCCGAGCCCAGGCGGGGCACGGCCGACAGCAGGATCAACTTCATCCATCCCAAGGACGCCGGTGGCGTGCTGGTCGAGCTCGTCGAGCCCGCGGCCGCCCGCTGACGCGGCGGGGACCGCTCGCCCACCCGGACCCGACCGGGCCCACCGGCCCCTCCGGTCGTGGTCCCGGTCCGGCCCCGGACCCGGCGGCCCTCCCGGTGCCGTGCACCGGGAGGGCCGCCCCACGTCCGTCCCCACCGGGTCGTACGGAATTGGAACGACCTGGAGGAACACCGGGAAGTACGAGGCCACAAGCGCATTCGCCGGGCCTTCTCCCGCATTCAATGATCAACAATTAGTCACGGTCTCACCACGCGTCAATTTCCGATCACGCAGAGAGACGCCCTTCGGGTATTCCAGTGACATCCATCGACAGGAACCACCGAAGAGGACAACATATTCATCACAACTGGTCCCACTGGTCACTTCCGGCAGCGGTCCCGCTCCGCTGCCGGCCGCGGGCGGGGTACTCTGCCTCGCGCCGGGTGATGGGTTTCGTGCGTGCCGGAGCGCGTCCCGTACCCCTCGCTCCCAGGCGATCAGGCTGTTCGAACGGAAATGATTAGGTCCAAACGGCGGGTCCAAGCGGCGGGCCTGGGGAGGTCTCGACGGTGGCGGGCGATCAGAGCCAGCAAACATTTCAAGTCGTCATGCGAGGCTACGACAAAGCACAGGTCGACGAGCGGCTGCACCAACTGGAGACCTCCCTGCGCGACGCCAGGGCCAGGGCCGAGGAGGCCGACTCCCGCGCCATCAAGCTGTCCGGGGAGATGACCGAGGCCCACCGACAGCTGCGCGAGGTGGAACGTCCCTCCTACAGCGGTCTGGGCGCCCGGATCGAGCAGCTCCTGCGCCTGGCCGAGGAGCAGGCCAGCGACGTCATCGCGGCGGCGACGAAGGACACCGAGGAGATGCTCGCCCAGGCAAGGGTCGACGCATCGCAGACGCGGGCAGCGGCCCAGAGCGAGTCGGCCGAGATGACCGCGAGCGCCCAGCGCGAGAGCGCGCAGGTCCGCCAGAACGCGACGACAGAGGCCGAGGAGATCGTCGCCACGGCGACGCGCAAGGCCGGGGAGATGCTGGCCGTCGCCGAGCGCGAGGCCGCGAAGCTCAAGTCCGTCACCGAGCACGAGACCACCGAGAAGCGCACGACCGTTGACCGCGAGCTCGCCCGGTCGCGCGCCACCGCGGAGCGCGAGGTCACCGAGCTGCGGGTGGCCGCGAAGCGGGAGGTCGAGGAGCTGAGGGCCGGCGCAAAGCGCGAGGCGGAGGAGCGCAGGAAGGCCGCGGCGACCCTCCTGGAGGAGACCAGGGTCAAGGTCGAGCAGGCAACGACCGATCTGGAGGTCAAGCTGGCCGCCAGGCGGGAGGAGGCCGAGCGCCTGGACGCCGAACGGCACGAGGCCGCCGTGGGCCAGGCCACCCAGTTGGTCTCCGAGGCCGAGCAGCGGGCCGCCGCGGCGGAGCAGCGGGCCGCCAAGACCCTCGAGCACGCCGAGCAGGTCCGGCACGACGCCGACGAGCACTCCAAGACCCTGATCGCCAACGCACGCCGGAACGCCGACCAGGTTCTCTCCGAGGCAAGGGCCGCTGCGGAGAAGACCGTGTCCGAGGCCAAGGCCGAGGCCGAGCGCACCCGCAGGGCCGCGCAGCGCCAGGTCGACGAGCTGACCCGCCAGCGCGACAGCATCACCGGTCACCTGGACCAGCTGCGCAGCCTGCTGGGGTCCGGTGCCGGGGCCGGGGCGGCGGCCGTCCCGGGACTGGACCGGTTGGCGCAGGCCGCGGCGGCCCCCCCGCCGTCGCTGCCGGACCTCACGCAGGTGCAGACGGCCGGGGACATCGCGGACGCCGCGGACTCCCCCTCCCGGATCACGCTGACCTGATCCCGCGCCGGTCCGTCCCGCGGGTCCGGCGCGATCGGACCCGCGGGCTCTCCCCCTGACGCCCGTTCCCCGTCGGGGCTGGCAGGCTGTCGGCATGCAGCGGCGGTCCCGCCTCGTTCCCCGCGAGGCAGGGACAGGCCGGCACGGCCCCAGTCCGGAGGAGACAGCTGGATGACGCAGATGCAGCCGCAGGACCCAGTGAACGAGAGTTCCTCCTCGCCGGGCACCGGACCGTCCAGTTCCTCGATGTCAGGCAGTGACGTCCCCGGCACCACGGGAACCGACGTCCCCCCCACGACGGGCACCGGCCTCCCCCTCCTGCCGGGCGCGGAGGGACCCACCGGGTCCGGAACCCGTTTCGGGATCCCCGGGGCTCCCGTCAACCGTGCCCATCCCTTCTACATCGGGTTCACGGGAGCGCTGGGCGTCCTGCTCGCCTACTGGCTGGTCCACGCGATCGACCGGCTGTCGTCCGTGCTCACCCTCGTGGTGACGGCGCTCTTCCTCGCCCTCGGCCTGGACTCGGTGGTCCAGCGCCTGCTGCGGGTGGGGCTGAGCCGGCGCTGGGCCATCACCGCGGTCGTTGCCGGTGTCATCGCCGTGTTCGTCGGGTTCATGGCGGCGGTGGTCCCCCCGCTGGTCGACCAGGCCACAGCCTTCAGCACCTCCCTGCCCGGTCTGATCAACGATCTGATGAGCTCGGAGACCGTCCAGAGATGGGACAAGGAGTACGGTCTCTTCAAAAACCTCAACGATCAGATCCAGCAGAAACTCACCTCGGGGGACACCGCGATGCAGGTGTTCGGGGGGGTCTTCGGCGCGGGCAAGGCGATCGTCTCCAGCACCTTCAACGCCTTCACCGTCCTCGTGCTCACCCTGTACTTCCTGGGCTCCATGCACAAGATCACTGAATCCGTGTACCGGATGGTCCCGCTGTCCCGCAGGGACCGTGTCAGGCTCCTCGGGGACGAGATCATCCGCCGTATCGGCGGGTACATCATCGGGCAGCTGGCCGTGGCCACCATCAACGCCTTCTGCACGTTCTTCCTGCTGACCTTCACCGGTGTCGAGTACCCGCTGGTCCTGGCGATCATCGTGGGGCTGCTGGGGCTGATCCCCCTGGTCGGTGCCACCCTCGGAGCCGCGGTCGTCGTCCTGGTCGCCATGTTCGACTCCTGGCAGCTCGCTCTGATCGTCCTCGTGTACTACGTGATCTACCAGCAGGTCGAGAACTACGTCATCTCGCCGAGGATCATGGCGAGGACCGTGTCGGTCCCGGGGGCCGTCGCGGTCGTCGCAGCGCTCGCCGGCGGCACCCTGCTGGGGGTCCTCGGCGCGCTCCTGGCGATCCCCGTGGCCGCGGGCATGCTGCTGATCATCGAGGAGGTCTTCATGCCCCGCCAGGAACGCAGCTGAGCGATCCGGGCATGCCCCTCCCCGGCCAGGGCACCGTACCGGGGACGCCGCCGGAGTCAGCGGGGTCCGACGCGGACCATGAGCGCGGTGAGGGCGTCGGCCACCCGGCGGGGCGCCTCCATCGGGCTGAGGTGTCCTGCTCCGTCGACCACCGTGAGCACGCAGTCGGGGAGGGCCGCGGCCATCCCGCGGGCCACGTCGGGTCCTGACAGCTCGTCCTCTGCCCCGACGACGACGGCAGCAGGCAGGTCCAGGCCGGCCAGCAGCTCCCAGGAGTCCCCGCGGCGGGCCATGGCCCGTTGGGACCAGGCGACCCCGGGGGGCGGGGCCTGGCGCAGCAGGTCCTCGATCCTGCGGACGAGGTCGGGTCGCTCGCGCCGGCTGGTCGTGCCCAGCAGTCCCGACACCATGGGCGACAGCGCCCGTGTCCCGACGGGGGACGTGACGGCCTGGGCCATGCGCAGCCTCACCGACCGTGCCTGTTCTCCGTCGGCGTCGGGACGGGTGTCGATCAACGCGATCCCGGCGAGACGGTCACGGTGACGGCGCGCGATCGCCATGGCGACGTACCCGCCCATGGACACCCCCGCGACGACGGCCCGGCGGCGACCGAGCCGGTCCAGGCAGGTCACGACGGCGTCGGCGGCGAGGTCCAGGTCCGGCTCCTCCTCCGGGCACGCGCTCGCCCCCAGCCCGGGCAGGTCGAGCGCCAGGACCGGTGCCCGTCCCTCCAGGTACGCGATCACGTCCCTCCACAGGGAACGGTCCAGGGGGAAGGCGTGCAGCAGCACCAGGGGCGGGCCGGGGATCTCCCCGGAGACGAGGTCCCCCGCGAGGTCGCAACGGGTCCCGGCCGCCCGCGGGCCCGCCGCGTCGGCCCGCCGGCTGAGGGGAAGGTTCGGGTTCTGGGGATGATTCTGGACCATTGTCGCAGGTTACAGCGGCCGGCGGTGGGAACGGGCCGACCAGCAGGGGGTGTGCCAGTGCCTGCGGTCCTCCACGCCCCCCAGCCCGCCGAGGGGAGGGTCGCAGGGCCAGGCGACGACATGGGGGATCCCAGCGCTCAGTTCCTGGTCGCAGCCGGGACAGCGGTAGACCCTGTCCGAGGAGCTGCCGCCGACCCGCCGGACCGTCCACGCCCCGTCGGGGTGCTCCTCGACCCGGGGCATCCCCGTCAGGGCACGATCGGGCCGCGGCACCGCCGGGTCGGACCGCCCGGTCCTTCCCCGGGAACGACGTCGGGCACCGCGCGGCACGATGGCCTACTTCCCCGTGCCGGACCAGGAGACGCCGCCGAGCCGGGGGTCCTGCTCGGACAGCGGCCCGAGCCCTGAGGACTCCAGGCGGGTCCTGGCCAGCGACAGCAGGCTGGTGGCCGTGGAAAGGGCCTTCTCCTCGCGGGTGCCGGCGTCGTCCCCGACCCGGGCCGGGACGAACAGCGTGAAACCCGTGACGGCCCGGCCGACCCGGACGGCGGCGAACACGGTGATCGAATCGGGATGGCGGGTGCTGACGCCGACCCGGGAGGCCAGCACCGTCGAGTTCAGGTCCTGCGACACCTTCGACACCCGCAGCGGCGTGTCCATCGTCCCGTCGGCCGGCTCGCAGCTGGAGATGTTCTCGCGCAGCCACCGGATCTGCTCCTCGGCCCCGGACCCGGCGAAGACCCGTGTCGCGGCGTGCAGGAACCATTCGTCGGGCATGGACTGGTCGGGGTCGGGCTGGCCGATGACGATCGACCTGCTCGCCACCGCGAGGACCTCCGAGCCGGGCAGGCTCGCGCACGGGCTGATCCCGGTCGTCCGGACGTCCTGTTCGGCGTCGGACTCCTCCAGTTCCCGGTAGCCCTCCCCCAGGCTGTCCCCCCCGAGCACTGCCTCGTCCGGTACGAGGAGGACGCTGTTCTCCGGCCAGGTCAGGGAGGCCCGGGTGCTGACGGGGACGGAGGCTCTCGTCGGAAGGGGGACCGTCGCCTCCGGATCGGACCGTACGGGGGCCGGCGCGCTGCCCAGGGAGGGCGCGTCGGCGGGCGAGGTCCTCCCCGGTCCCGGGAGGTTCCACGTGTTCGCGCCGATCGCCAGCGCAGGCACCGCGAGGAAGGCCGCCGTTGCTGCGACGGCCCTCCGGCGGCGCAGGGAATGCGCCCGGGTCCGGGCGCCAGCGAGGAGCCGGTGCGCGTCCACGGGACCGGCCAGCTCGCCCGACATCGCCTCGGCCAGGAGGCGGGCCGTGCGTTCCCGGTCCGCGGCGCAGGCCCGGTCGGGGTCCGAGGGGATCTCGCTCACCTCCCTGCCTCCGTCGTGGCTCCGGCTTCCTCGCACAGGAAGCGGCGCAACCGGGCCAGGCCACGGTGGGCGTTGCTGCGGACGGTGCCCTCGCTGACTCCCATGACCCGGGCGATGTCCGTGTCCGGCAGCCCCTCATAGTGTCTCAGCACCAGAACGGTCCGCTGCTTGACCGGCAGCCGGCGCAGCAGCCCCATGATCCGGTCACGGTCCGTCAACGGCTCTGCGTGGTCGGGGGCGACGCGGACCGGCAGGGAACCGTCCTGCACCGGCCGTTCCCGCCGGGCGGCCCGGCGGAACCAGGACGTACAGGCGTTCACCACCATGCGCCGCACGTAGGCGTCGATGTCGTCGGCCGCGCTCACCCGGCTCCACCGCAGCAGGGCCTTGGCCAGGACGTCCTGGACGACGTCCTCGGCCTGGTACGGGTCCTTGAGCAGCCCCCGGGCCAGGCGCACCAGCCCTGGCCCGCGCAACGCGACGAAGTCGGTGAACTCCACCGCTTGCGTTCCGGCCCCGAACATGACCCTCTCACCGCGAACGACAGGACCCGAGCCGCACGCCCCGGGCGGGACGGGCGGCAACGGCGGTCGAAGGACTCCGGCGGCGGTAGGGCACACACATCGATGACGCGGAGCAGGAACCGGGCGTTGCACCCCTGCCGAAGGCCTGGACACGTGGCCCGCCGGTCCCGATCGTCGCCCCCGACCGACCGTCGACGGACATCGGATGAATCATAAGTCCCCGCGGGAGGGGTCCTGTCCGCTCGCCCCTCGCAGGTGATGCGATCGAAACACGACCTTCCCCATCCACAACCCATTTCAGCCATTTCACCGTCATGAGCTGTTTACCCGAAAGTTTCCTGCATGTACACTGTGTGCACCCCATCTTTACGGGTAGTGACCTCATGGGGATGTGCCACGACGACCCCGCGGGACGGCGCTGCACGACAGGCCCCACGGGTGGTGCGTCACGACAGGCCCGGCGGGTGGTGCGTCACGGCAGGGAGAACGACCCGCGCGCCAGGTCGCCGTGAAGGACCGATGGAGGAACGCAGTGGACAGTGCCATCGTCGAGCGCCTGCAGGAGAGGACCGGGCTGAGGATCGCGGGGGTGCTCGTCCTCGGGGACTCCCCCGAGATCGCCGACGAGTCGATCGAGTTCGTCCGGTGCGGCAAGAAACGCGCGACCGTCGGGCAGGTGCCCCGGGCCGGCAGGGAGGCCGGTCGCCCGCCCGCCCCCGGACAGCACTGGGGGATCCTGGACGGCGACGGCGAACCGCGATGCGTTGTCCAGACCGTCGAGGTCCGCCGGGGGCTCCTCGGGGAGGCCACCCCCTCCTTCGCCTGGGACGAGGGGGAGGACGACCGCAGCCTGGAGAGCTGGCTGGACGGGCACCGTCGACGCTACCGGCGGCGCGGGGCCACGTCCCCGGACGGCCTGGAGGTCGTGTTCGAACGGTTCCGGGTCGTCTGGCCGGACGCGGAGCTCACCGAGTGGCTGACCGGGTCCGTCCGGGAACTGCGCTGGGACGAGCGTGCCTGGTACGTCGAGGCCTACCGCGACCGGTGGGGCGACACCTGGGCCCTGAGCAGGGGATGGTTGCGCGACGTCTCGTGCCTGCCCGTCCTGGTCTGCCAGCACCGGCAGGACAGGGTCGGTGCCCTGGCCTTCCGCCCCCGGCCCGACGGCGTCACCGAATGCGTCAGCGTCGACACCTTCGTCCGGCCCGTCCCGCAGGATCCCGACGAGATCGTCTGGCCCGACGAGGACCTGTGCGCCGAGATCGCCGAGGAGCTCCTGGACGGGCTCGCCGAGCTGGCACGCCGCCAGGGGTGGAGGAAGGTGCTGCCGGCCCTGCCGTAGGCTCGACCCCGATGCGTCTCGTGATCGCCCGGTGCTCGGTGGACTACGCCGGCAGGCTCTCCGCGCACCTGCCCCTGGCCACAAGGCTCCTGCTGGTGAAGGCCGACGGGAGTGTCCTGGTGCACTCCGACGGCGGTTCCTACAAACCCCTCAACTGGATGAGCCCGCCCTGCCGGCTCCACGTCGCGCCGGGTTCCCCCGGCACCGGTTCCCCGGGCACGAGGGACGCCGGCGGCACGGACGGCACCACCGGCACGGCGTGCGAGGGTGCCGCCGCCACCGGCACGGACGGTGGCGGCGGAGCGGACGGCACGGACGTCCCCGCGGACGGCACCGCCGGTGCAGGGCCGGCGGGACCGGCCGTCGTCGAGGTGTGGACCGTGCAGCACTCCAGGTCCGACGACCGCCTCGTCATCCGGATCCACGAGGTGCTGCACGACTCCCTGCACGACCTGGGCACGGACCCCGGCCTGGTCAAGGACGGGGTCGAGGCACACCTGCAGGCACTGCTCGCCGAGCAGGTGGAGGTCTTCGGCGAGGGCTACTGCCTCGTGCGCAGGGAGTACCCCACGGCCATCGGGCCGGTCGACCTGATGCTGCGCGACCGCCGGGGCGCGGCCGTCGCCGTCGAGGTCAAACGCCGCGGGGAGATCGACGGGGTCGAGCAGCTCACGCGGTACCTGGAGCTGCTCAACCGCGACCCGCTCCTCGCCCCCGTGAGCGGGGTCTTCGCCGCGCAGGAGATCCGCCCCCAGGCGAGGGTCCTTGCGACCGATCGGGGCATCCGGTGCCTGACCGTGGACTACGACGCGCTGCGCGGCCTGGACGACGCCGGCAGCCGCCTGTTCTGACGCGTCCGCCCCGGCGCCACGACGGACGATCGGCAGCCGGCAGCGGCGCACTACTATGCATCGGCCGCGTGCGAACGTCGGCCGGTCCTCGCCGGTCGGCCGTCCCCGGCGACGCAGGAGAACCACCGCCCCCGGCAGGCAGGAAAGGCATGTACCGGCTGCTGTTCACGCTCGTCCTCAGCAGGATCGACCCGGAGTCCGCGCACACTGGGGCCTTCGCCCTCCTGCGCGCGACGGCCCGGGTCCCCCTGCTGCGAGGTCTCCTGCGCCGCGTGCTGTGCCCCCGCGACCGGGCCCTGCGCGTGCGGGCGCTGGGCCTGGAGTTCTCCGGTCCCCTCGGGCTGGCCGCCGGGTTCGACAAGGAGGCCTGCGGCGTGGACGCCCTGGGCATGCTGGGGTTCTGCGCGGTCGAGGTGGGGACCGTCACGGCGCAGCCCCAGCCGGGCAACCCCCGCCCCCGCCTCTTCCGCCTCGTGGCGGACGAGGCCGTCGTCAACCGCATGGGGTTCAACAACGACGGCGCCGCCTCCTGCGCGGCCCGGCTGCGCCGCCGTGGGGCCGGCCCGCGGGACACGCGGCCCGTGGTCGGCATCAACATCGGCAAGACCAAGGTCGTGCCGGAGTCCGGTGCCGTGGACGACTACGTCACGAGCGCGCGGGCCGTCGCGGACGTCGCCGGGTACCTCGTGGTGAACGTCAGTTCCCCGAACACCCCCGGCCTGCGCGACCTGCAGGCCGTCGAGCACCTGCGCCCCCTGCTGACCTCGGTCCGCGCCGCCCTGGACGGGGCGTGCCCCGGGCGCAGGGTCCCCCTCCTTGTCAAGATCGCCCCGGACCTGGCGGACGACGACATCGACGCCGTCGCGGACCTCGCCCTGGAACTGCGGCTGGACGGCATCATCGCCACGAACACCACGATCGGCCGGCAGGGACTGCGCACCCCGCCCGAGCAGGTGGCAGCGATCGGGGCCGGTGGGCTGTCAGGCCCCCCGCTGCGGGAACGCTCCCTGGAGGTCCTGCGCAGGTTGCGGTCCAGGACCGGAGGGCAGGTCGTGCTCGTCGCCGCGGGGGGCATCCGGACGGCGGACGACGCCTGGGAGAGGATCGCGGCGGGCGCGACCCTGCTGCAGGCCTACACGGGTTTCATCTACGGGGGTGCCCTGTGGCCGCGCAGAATCCACGCCGGCCTGTCCCGCCGCCTGCGCCGGGCCGGGATGGCCTCGCTGGAGCAGGCCGTGGGCTCGGCGGCACGGGACTGACCCGCCCCGGCCGGGGCGCTCACCGCCCGCCTGTCCGGCTCCGGTGAGGGTCCGGTGGCCGTTCCGGGTCGTTCACGGGGCACCGGGACGGGCCCCGTACCCGGACCCAGCGAGCGCGGCGACCGGCGGCGGAAGGCCGGCCGGCGCCGCCCCGTGGACCGCCGCCAGGTCCGCCGAGACCCGGTCCCGCACGTGCTCGATCAGCCGGCGCAGGTCGGCGCAGTACACCGAGGGATGGTCGAACCCGCCCGGCCCGTAGCGGTGGGCCCGGATCCCCCCGCCGCACACCGCCACCACGTCGCACGCCCGGCAGCGCGCGCACAGCCCGGCCGGACCGGCCTGCTCGGACCGCAGGGCCGGCAGCGCCAGGACGTCGTCGAAGGAGTCCCTGTCCACGTGCATCCCCGTGGACCCCGCTCCCTCGAAGGCGCAGGTCAACAGGTCGGACTGCTCGATCCCGCCGTCGGTCTCCACGACGATCGACGCCAGGGGGCCGCAGCCCACCGACTCCACCGAGGACGCTCCCCCGAGCAGCAGCGCGAGGACGCTGTCGAAGAGCCGTACCCTCACGCGCTGTTCCGGATCGCCGTACCAGCGGTCGAAGGCCACCACGAGCCAGTCGCCGTAGGGGGTGCCCCGGGTTCCCGGCCCGAGGGCAGGGGGCGGGGCGAGCCGGGTGCCGTGCGGGAGGAGGAAGTCGATGCACGGTGGTGCGTGCTCCACGAGCGCCTCGTAGGTGGCGAGGGGATCGTTGCCCAGGTCGACGGTGCACAGGAACCCGGAGAACAGGCGCTGGAACGGTTCGGCGCGCAACCGGGCCACGGCCTCCATGACCCCCGCGTGGATCCCGCAGCCGTGGGCGTCCCTGCGGTGCCGGTCCTGGGCCTCTCGGTCTCCGTCGAGGCTGATCCCCACCCTCACGTCGAGGTCGAGCAGCACCTCCAACCAGTCGTCGTCGAGCAGCAGCCCGTGGGTCTGCAGGCAGGCGCGCACCTCCACCCCGTCGGGGACGGCCTCCCTCACCGAGGTGACGCACCGCCGCAGCAACCGGACCCCCGCCAGCA
>Ga0316579_10000160_pt1 | contig 19217 bp, 14 predicted proteins | sample J5NA_2_FD_203074 | JGI IMG/M metagenome (GOLD analysis project Ga0316579, IMG submission 203074) | Rhizosphere microbial communities from salt marsh grasses in Alabama, United States - J5-7_160517rDrA | ecosystem: Host-associated > Plants > Roots > Rhizosphere | place: USA: Alabama | collected... | reverse complement strand
GGACAGCAGTGGCCACACTCTCGATCACCGTTCAGGATCCGTCCACCGTCGCCGTCGATGCCCTCGTCCTGCCGGTGGTGTCCGGCCCGCGGGGGGCCGGCCTGCTCCGGCAGGGCCCGCTGCCCGAGCGGGTACGCGCAGCCATCGACGAGGACCTCGAACTCTTCGGCGTCACCGGGGCACTGGACGAGGTCACCCGGGTGCCGGCCGGCCCGGAGCTGAAGGCACGGGTGCTCGTGCTGACCGGCATGGGCCCCTCGCGGGAGGTGTTCGACCCGGAGTCCCTGCGCCGGGCCGCGGGAGCGGCCAGCCGGAGCCTGACGGGTCTGGACACGGTCCTCCTCGCGCTGCCGACCGGTGACGAGGACAGCGCAGCAGCGGTCGCCGAGGGGGCCCTGCTGGGCATCTACCAGTACACCCGCTACCGCAGCACCCGGCCCTCCGCGGCCAAGCGGCCCGTCTCGCAGGTCACCGTCTGCGTCGAGGGGGTCGGCACGGACCGCACGCAGGGGATCGTCACACGCTCGCAGGTCCTGGCCGGAGCGGTCCACGCCGCCAGGGACCTGGTCAACGCCGCCCCGGCGGACCTGTACCCGCAGACCTTCGCGGACGCCGCGGTCGAGGCCGCGGCCGATCTGCCGGTCGACGTCACGGTCCTGGACGAGGACGACCTGGCCGAGGGCGCCTACGGTGGGCTGATCGCGGTCGGCAGGGGCTCGGCCCGCCCGCCGCGCCTGGTCCGGCTGGACTACGCCCCGCAGGGTGCCCGGCGGCACCTCGCGCTCGTCGGCAAGGGCGTCACCTTCGACTCGGGCGGGCTGTCGCTCAAGCCGGCCAAGGGCATGGAGACCATGAAGAGCGACATGGCCGGGGCCGCGGCCGTCCTCGCTGCCGTCCTGGCAGCCGCACGCCTGCGGGTCCCGGTGCGGGTCACCGGCTGGCTGGCGCTCGCGGAGAACATGCCCTCCGGGACGGCGCAGCGACCCTCCGACGTCATCACGATCCGGGGCGGCAGGACGGTCGAGGTGACGAACACCGATGCGGAGGGGCGTCTGGTCCTGGCCGACGCCATCGTCGCGGCCTGCGAGACCGGCCCTGACGCGATCGTCGACGTCGCCACCCTCACCGGCGCGCAGATCGTTGCCCTCGGCGACCTCATCAGCGGGGTCATGGCCAACGACGACACCTTCCGGGAACGGGTGTGCGAAGCGGCCCGGGCCGCCGGTGAGCAGGCCTGGCCCATGCCCCTGCCCCCGGAGCTGCGTTCCCTCCTGGACTCCTCAACGGCCGACGTCGCCAACTCCGGTGACCGGCAGGGCGGCATGCTGACCGCTGGGCTGTTCCTCGCGGAGTTCGTCGGCCCGCGTCCGGGGACCGGCGCCACGGACGGCGGGGGGAGCGGGGCCGAGCGGTCGCCGATCCCCTGGGCCCACGTGGACATCGCCGGCCCGTCCTTCAACACCCGCAAACCCCACGGGTACGACCCGGTGGGCGGCACGGGGGTGTTCGTGCGTTCCCTGGTGCGCCTGGCCGAGGACCTGGCGAGGGACCCGGCCGGCAGCGGGATGTGATCGGGGCGTTCCCGGTCGGGCGCGGTTCCGGTGCCCGACCGGGAGGAGCCGGGGTCCGCGGGCCTCGCCCGTTCCGCCGAGGCCCGGTGCGCCGCGGGTCGTCGCGGGCACGGGCCGGGGTACGGTCGGCCGTCGGACGCCCCGGCCGGCTCGAAGCCGGTTCCCGGGGACGACAACGGCCTGACCGGCACGGTGTCACCCGCATGGGCTCGACCGTTCGGCCGAACAATCGCCGACCTGCGGCCCATCGGGTCGAGTCGTGATGGACGGTGCCGAGAAGACCACCGTGGCCCTGCCGACCGCGATGGGCCGCCCACGAAGTCACCGGAGGTTCTCGTGCACCGCACCGCGCACCCCGTCGCGCCGTCCGCCGCAGCGCCGCAGCGCCGCAGTCGGGCCTTCACGCTCGCGGGCGCCGTACTGCTGGGTGCCGCCGCGGCGCTCGCGCTCCTGGTGCTCGGTTCCGGGTCGGGCCCGCAGCCGACCGCCGAGAAGTGGCCGTGCGCTTCGCGCTTCTGACCTCGCCCCGCACCGCCGACGTCCGCCTGCAACGCTGCTGACGTCCGCCCTCGCGTCGCCGACGTCCGCGGCCGAGCGGGCCTGCGCACGGTCGCCCGCCCCGCTCGCACGGTCGCCCCGCCGCTTCCCGCCCCCACGGGTCGTTCCCGACGCGGACGACCGCACGGTGCGGGCACCGGGGGACACGGACGATGGTGCCCGCCCCGCGTCGGGGGGCGGGCACCATCCTTCCTCGGTCCGGCTCTCGATCAGTTCTCGTCCGCGAGGCGGCGGGCCCTCTTCTCCTCCAGCCGCTGCCGGGCGTTCCAGTCCCTCATCCGCTGGGGGTACCCGACCAGCTGGACGTCGTACACCGGGATCGCCAGGTCCTGCGCCAGGTACCCCAGCAGCTCCCGGTCGTGCACCCTGCGGCGGGTCCACTCACCGGTCGTGGCGATCAGCAGGACCGTGGGCGGTGTCACCGTGGTGGCGGGCTCGATGTAGGCCTCGACGCCCACCCTGGTCCTGACGAACTCCTCCAGGTGCTTGACGACGTCGCTCGACTCCTTGCGACGCGTGTCGGGAGCCGCGGCCCTTCGGCGTGGGAACCATCCCATGACGCACCTCCCACCTACCGGATCCGACGAGCGCTTTCCGCGACTCTGGTTTCCAGCCTGTCACCTTCCACGGACGCGTCAACCGCACGGTGCGCCGGGTGTCCGTGGAAAGCGGGCGGCCGGTCCGGGAACCGCCCCCGTTCCGTACCCGGAGAGTTCGAACCATGTCACGACACGGGGCGATGCGGAAGGTCGACGCCGTGTTCCGCAGCTCCCGACGTGAAGTACGTGGGAGGGAGTGTAAAGATGAACGGGCCCAGCACGACCCCCTGCAAGGAGTGCATCGTGTCCGACCCCCAGAGCGCGCCGGTCCATGATCTCGTGGTTCTCGGCGGCGGCAGCGGCGGATACGCCGCTGCACTGCGAGCCGCAGAACTCGGGCTCTCCGTCGCCCTGGTCGAACGGGACAAGGTCGGAGGCACCTGCCTGCACCGCGGCTGCATCCCGACCAAGGCCCTGCTGCACGCGGCGGAGCTGGCCGACGGCGCGCGCGAGAGCTCCCGCTTCGGCGTGCACGCCCACCTCGACTCCGTGGACATGGCCGGGGTCAACAAGTACAAGGACGGCGTCGTCGCCCGCCTGTACAAGGGCCTGCAGGGTCTGATCGCCTCCCGGAGGATCACCTACCTCGAGGGGGAGGGGCGGCTCGTCGCCCCCGACGCGGTCCAGGTGGGATCCCGGCGGATCACCGGCCGGTCCGTCCTGCTCGCGACCGGTTCGGTCTCCCGTTCCCTGCCGGGCCTGACGATCGGCGGCAGGATCATCACCAGCGACCGGGCGCTGTCCCTCGACGAGATCCCGCGCAGCGTCGTCGTCCTGGGCGGCGGGGTCATCGGCGTGGAGTTCGCCAGCGTCTGGAGGTCCTTCGGGGCGCAGGTGACCGTCGTGGAGGCCCTCGACCGTCTGGTCCCCATGGAGGACGAGGCCAGCTCCAAGGCCCTCGAACGCGCCTTCCGCCGCCGCGGGATCGCCTTCAGGACGGGAGTGCGTTTCGCCGGGGCCGCCCAGACCCCAGACGGCGTCGCCGTCACCCTGGAGAACGGGCAGACCCTCCAGGCAGATCTCCTGCTCGTCGCGGTCGGCCGCGGTCCCAACACCGCCGGGTTCGGGTACGAGCAGGTGGGCATCGCCATGGACAGGGGTTTCGTCCTCGCGGACGAGCGGATGCGCACCAACGTGCCCGGGGTCTTCGCCGTCGGTGACATCGTCCCCGGGATGCAGCTGGCCCACCGCGGTTTCGCACAGGGCATCTTCGTCGCCGAGGAGCTCGCGGGACTGTCCCCGGTGCCCCTGGTCGAGTCGGGGATCCCCCGGGTCACCTACTGCGAACCGGAGGTCGCCTCCGTCGGCCTGTCCGAGGCGTCCGCGAGGAAGCAGTACGGGGACGACGGCGTGCGGACCGTCGAGTACAACCTCGCGGGGAACGGCAGGAGCCAGATCCTGGGCACCACGGGCTTCGTCAAGCTCGTCCGGCAGAAGGACGGCCCCGTGGTGGGCGTGCACATGGTGGGCTCCCGGGTCGGCGAGCTCATCGGGGAGGGGCAGCTGATCGTCAACTGGGAGGCCTTCCCCGAGGAGGTCGCCCAGCTCGTCCACGCCCACCCGACCCAGGACGAGGCCCTCGGCGAGGCCCACCTTGCGCTCGCGGGCAAGCCACTGCACACGCACGGCTGACACGCCGATCCCCCGCCCTGCCCGAGCGGGCGGGGACCGACCCAGACACACTGACCTCGTGGCCGGCTGCCGCCGGGACGATCGCGACGAAGGAGTACCGGGATCCATGTCGGAATCCGTACAGATGCCGGCCCTGGGCGAGAGCGTGACCGAGGGCACGGTCACCCGCTGGCTGAAGCAGGTGGGTGACCGGGTCGAGGTGGACGAGCCCCTCGTGGAGGTCGCGACCGACAAGGTCGACACCGAGATCCCGTCCCCGGTCGCCGGGGTCATCGAACAGATCCTCGTCGCGGAGGACGAGACCGTCGAGGTCGGCGCGGATCTCGCGCGGATCGGCCAGGGCCTGCCCCGGGACGTCGGGGCTCCCGGCGCCCCCGCCGGCGGCTCCGGACAGGCGAACGGCCCGGCGCGCGCGAACGGCCCGGGGCCGCGGGCGGCTGCCCCGCCCGCGGCCGCCGGCGCCCCCGCGCCGGACGGGGACGTGACCCGGGTCGTCATGCCGGCCCTTGGCGAGAGCGTTACCGAGGGGACCGTGACCCGTTGGCTCAAGGCCGAGGGGGAACCCGTCGAGGCCGACGAGCCCCTCGTGGAGGTCGCGACCGACAAGGTCGACACCGAGGTCCCGTCCCCGGTCGCCGGGGTCCTCCAGCGGATCGTGGTAGCAGAGGACGGTACCGCGCAGGTGGGCGACGTCCTGGCCGTCCTGGCCCCGCCCGGGGCGCGGCCGCCGGCCCCGGCGCACCCCTTCGCCCCCGCGCACCCGGCGCCCGCTCCGGCACCGCAGGCTCCCGTTGCCGGGGACCAGGACGTTGCCGGGATCCCGGCATCACGCGCCCAGGCGGCCCACTCCAGGGGGTCGGGATCGTCCCCGGCCGACCCGTCGGTCTACGTGACCCCCCTCGTGCGCAAGCTGGCCTCGGAGAACCGGGTGGACCTGTCCCGGGTCCGCGGCACGGGCGTCGGCGGTCGCATCCGCAAGCACGACGTCCTCGACGCCGCGGCCCGGGCGGCCCGGCCCGTGCAGGCCCCGGCCTCCCCCGCCGCCCCGGCCCCATCGATCGCCCCGGCGGTCTCGGCGCTGCGGGGCACGGTCGAGAAGATGTCCCGGCTGCGCAAGGTCATCGCCCAGCGCATGGTCGAGTCGCTGCAGGTCTCGGCGCAGTTGTCGACCGTCGTCGAGGTCGACGTGACCCGCATCGCCCGGCTCAGGGCCCGGGCCAGGGCCGAGTTCGAGTCCCGCGAGGGGGTCAAGCTCTCGTTCCTGCCCTTCTTCGCCCTCGCGGCGGTCGAGGCCCTCAAGCAGTACCCGGTGCTCAACGCCAGCGTCGACGGCGACTCGATCGTCTACCACGCCGAGGAGAACCTCGGGATCGCGGTGGACACCGACCGGGGCCTGCTCGTCCCGGTCATCCGCCGGGCCGGGGACCTGAACATCGCCGGTCTCGCCCGCAAGACCGCGGATCTGGCGGACCGCACCCGCCGCAACAAGCTCACCCCGGACGAGGCGACCGGTGGGACCTTCACCCTCACCAACACCGGGAGCCGGGGGGCCCTGTTCGACACGCCGATCATCAACCAGCCCCAGGTGGGGATCCTGGGCACGGGGACCGTCGTCAAGCGTCCCGTCGTGGTCGCCGGGCCGGACGGCGAGGAGACGATCTCCGTGCGGTCCATGGCCTACCTCGCGCTCTCCTACGACCACCGGATCGTGGACGGGGCCGACGCCGCCAGGTTCCTCACCGCGGTCAGGCAGCGACTGGAGGAGGGTGCCTTCGAGGCCGACCTCGGCCTGTGACACGCCGTCCCGGGTGACCCACCACGCGCCACCGCGCCGTGTCGGCGTGCCGCCGTACCGGTTCCCGGACACGATGGAGCCGTGCGTGTCGTCGTCACCGGCTCGACCGGTCTGATCGGCAGTGCCCTCGTCCCGGCTCTGCGGGAGGCGGGCCACGACGTGGTCCGCCTCGTGCGTGCCGGGCCCCGTGCCCCCGACGAGGCCGCCTGGGACCCGGTCGCGGGAACGGTCGACCGCGCCCGTCTGGAGGGGGCCCACGCGGTGGTCAACCTCGCCGGAGCCGGGATCGGGGACCGCCGGTGGACGGCCGCGTACCGCCGGACCGTTCGCGACTCCCGTGTGCTGGGCGCTCGCACGCTCGTGCGAGCCCTCCTGGAGGACGACCGGACTCCGCGGGTCCTGGTCCAGGCCTCAGCGGTCGGTTTCTACGGCAGCAGGGGCGAGGAGATCCTGACCGAGCGGTCCCCGGGAGGTCGGGGTTTCCTCGCCGACGTCGTGAGGGCCGTCGAGGCCGAGACCGAACCCGCGCGCGACGCGGGGATCAGGATCTGCCTGGCCCGGACCGGCCTGGTCATGTCCCCGAACGGAGGGGCTTTTCCCCCCGTGCTGCGGATGATCCGGCTGGGTCTGGGCGGACGGCTGGGCAACGGGAGGCAGTGGTGGCCGTGGATCACCCTGGACGACGAGGTCCGTGCCCTGCTGTTCCTCCTGGAGGGGCACGTCTGCGGACCGGTCAACCTCACGGCCCCCGGGCCGGAGCGCAACCGTGACCTGATCGCCGCCCTGGGACGGGCCTGCGGCAGGCCGACCGTCCTGCCGGCCCCCTACCCCGTCCTGCGCCTGGCCCTGGGCGCCTTCGCCCGGGACGTCGTCGCCTCCCAGCGCGCGGTCCCCGCCCGCCTGCTGGACGAGGGGTTCGCCTTCCGCCACCCGGACCTCGCGAGCGCTGCCCCGTGGATGGTGGGCTGACCCGCGCCGCGCGCGGGGCCCCGGACCCCGGGGCCCGAGCGTCCTGGCGCTCCGGAGGGTCCTGGTCCGGAGGATCCGGGGGGAGGTCCCCGCGGGGCCCCGCGGGACTCAAGAGTCCGGGGGGTCCTGAAGGTCCTGGGGATCCCTGCGGTCCGGGGGGAGGGTCGCGCCGGTCCGGGCGCCGGCGCGGGCGGCGTCGAGCACGCGCAGGACGTGCACGGCGTCGGCGGGGCTCACGGGCATGGCCGACTGCCGCTGTTCCGCGGTGGGCAACGACAGCGCGCCGAGGACCGCCTCGTAGAAGTCGACGTGGCCGCCGGGCTCCACGGGCACGGCGGAGCGTTCGGTCCCCGCGACGAACCACCCGCAGTGCCCGGGGAGGTCGGCGAAACCGTCGAAGGCAGCCTGCTCGTCGCCGAAATCGGTGACGACGTACGCGCCCCGGCTGCCCAGCACCCGGGTCCGCGGTCCTGGGGCACCGGCGACGGACGTCGCCCCCAGGTGGCTGCGCACCCCGCACGCGTGCAGGAGCGAGAGGAACGTCTCGTCCTCCGCGGTCGTCGTCCGGCAGGCGATCTCCGCGTGGACGGACACGACGGGTCCGAACAGGTCGACGGCGGAGTCGACCAGGTGGGTCTGCAGGTCCAGCAGGATCCCTCCGCCCTGCGCAGCGGGGAGGTTCTCCCGCCAGCGGTCCTTGGGCACGGGCCGCCACCGCTCCCAGCGGCGTTCGAACCGGTGGACCTCCCCCAGGCGTTCCTCGCGCAGCAGGCGCCCCAGGGTGAGGTTCTCCGGGTCCCACCGCCGGTTCTGGAACACGGTGAGCGCGACCCCGGCGCGTGCCGCCGCGGCGACGACCCGGCCGGCCTGGCGCGCGTCCACCCCGAGGGGCTTGTCCACCACCACGGGGACCTCGGCCTCGACGCACGCGAGCGCCTGGTCGGCGTGGACCCCGCTCGGGGAGGCGAGCACGACGAGCCGCGGACCGGCCCGCAGGGCCGTGGCCAGGTCCGGGACGATCCGTGCCCCCGGGAGTTCCCGGGCGGCCCGCCGGCTCCTGCCGGGGTCCGCCGTGACGACGATCCCCGGGGCCGCCCCGACCGCGGTCAGGAGGGGGGCGTGGATCTGCCGGCCGGCGCTGCCGTAACCCACGAGGGCCACGGGGGCTTCGTCCTTCATGGTTCTCCTCGATGGTCCGGGCCACGGGGGCGGGTGCTGCGTCCCCGGACAGCAGGGATCAGGTGGTCCCCCCGGACGGTACCGCCCGGACGGGCGGCCGGCGGGGCCACCAGACGTTCTCCCCCCAGTCGTAGGTGAGGGCCGGTACCAGCAGCGAGCGCACGACGAGGGTGTCCAGCAGGACCCCGAAGGCCACGATGAAGGCGGTCTGCGCGAGGAACAGCAGGGGAAGCACCCCGAGGGTCGCGAAGGTTGCGGCGAGCACGACCCCGGCGCTGGTGATGACGCCGCCGGTGACGGCGAGGCCCGCCAGTGTCCCGGGGCGGGTGCCCTGCCGGAAGGACTCCTCCCGGACCCGGGTCATGAGGAAGATCGAGTAGTCGATGCCGAGGGCCACCAGGAAGACGAACCCGTACAGCGGCACGCTCGGTTCGGCGCCGGGGAACCCCAGGACGTGGTCGAACACCAGGCCGCTGGCGCCGATCGTCGCCCCGAAGCTGAGCACGTTCGCCCCCAGGACCAGCAGGGGCGCCGGCAGGGAGCGCAGCAGGAGCACCAGGACCAGGAAGATGGTGACCAGCGTCACCGGGATGATCCGGTTGCGGTCCGCCGCAGCGGTCCGCCGCGAGTCCAGGTTCTGGGCGGTGCTCCCCCCGACGAGGACGTCCGGTCCGACGGCGTCCAGGGCGGTGCGCAGGCCCTGGACGGTGCCGTCGGCCCGCGGGGAGTCCGCGGGATCGTCCAGGGTGGCCTGGATCTCCACGCGCCCGTCCACGACCAGGGGATCGGTGCCCTCCGTCACCGGCAGCACCGTCCCGGACCGGTCCGTCACCCCCGCCGAGGCGACCCCCGGGGTGCCCTCGACGATCCGCAGCATGCGGGCCAGGTCCCCCGCGGGTCCGAGGACGATCGTCGGGTCGCCGGAGCCCGCGTCGAAGTGGCGGGCCAGGGCCTCCTGCCCGGTCACGGACTCGACCTCGGTGAGGAAGTACTCGGTCTGGGACGTGCCCTCCGCCCGGAACAGGGGCAGGCAGGCCGCGAACGCCGCAAGGACCAGCGCCGTCGCGGTCCACACCCGACGCGGGTGCCTGCCGACCAGGCGCGGGACCGCCGCCCACGGGCCGGTGGACGGCCGGTGCGCCGTGCCGACGTGCGGCACCCCCGGCCAGAAGATCCACCGCCCGTGCTCGCCGGAGGACAGGCGGCCGGGCAGCAGGAGCACGCCGGGCAGGAAGGTCAGGGCCGCCAGGGCCGCAGCGAGGATCCCGATGGCCCCGACCGGGCCGAGCCCGCGGATCTGCGCCATGTCCGACAGCAGCAGGCACATCAGTCCGAGGACGACCGTTCCCGCCGAGGCGAGGACCGGTTCCAGGGTCCTGCGCCAGGCCCGGCGCATGGCGGCGTACCGCTCGTCGTGACGGCGCAGCTCCTCCTTGTACCGGGCCACCAGCAGCAGGGAGTAGTCCGTCGCCGCGCCGACCACGAGGATGGACAGGATTCCCTGGGCCTGGCCGTCCAGGGTCAGCACCTCGCCGTCGGCCAGGGCGTAGACGGCCGCCCCCGCGAGGGCGAGCGCGAGCACCGAGGTCAGGATCACGAGCAGCGGGACGACGGGGCTGCGGTAGACCAGCAGCAGGATCACCAGGACGGCCAGGAGCGCCGTGCCCAGGAGCAGGCCGTCGATCCCGGAGAAGGCCTCGACGAGGTCCGCGACCTGGCCGGCGGGCCCGGCGACACGGACCTCCAGGCCCGTGGCCTCCAGTTCGCCCTCCCGTTCCCGGACGACCTGCACGGACCGGGCCACGGCGCCCTCCCCGTCCGCGAGGTTCCCCGCAGTCCTCGCCGTGTCGAACCCCAGCACGACGAGCAACGCGCGGCCGTCCTCGGCGGGGACGACCTGGGGCTGGCCCGTCAGGAAGTCCCCGACGCGCACGGGCTGGTGGCCCGCCACGGGGATCGGCAGGTCGGGGATGCTCCCGGCGAACTCGCGGGACCGGGCCAGCTGCTCGTCCGTCAGGGGCCGGTCGGACTCCACGACCACGAACCCCGGCAGGGCCTGTTCGGTGTCGAAGGCGCGCTGCAGCTGCGTCACCCTCGTCGATTCCGCGGAGTCCGGGAGGAAGGACGCGGCGTCGTTGGTCTGCACCTGGCTGAGGCGGCCGGAGTAGGGGCCACCGATCGTTCCGATCGCGAACCAGGCGAGGACGGCGAGGGCCGGCAGCAGCCACAGCGGTCGGCGTCGGAACAGGGACATTGGCGCGGGCGTCCTGTCGGGGGCCATCCTTCCTCCGGGCAGGGACGGTGACAGCGGTGAGGATCCCAACCTCCTCGTTGCCGTTCGATCCCGCAAGTCGGTGCCTTGACCGTGTCGTCACCTTCCGGCTGTCTATCCGGTGCTCTCCCCCGAGCGCGGTCCCCGCGGCGGGCACCTACCCTGCTGAGGTGAGCACGTACTCGTCCGTACCTCCCTGCCCGTCCCGGCCCCCCGACCAGGTCCCCGCCGAGCCCGGGGACCTGCGCTTCGAGTTCCCGGGTTTCGGCCCCGACCGGGTCGACTACCTCGACGCGTTGCAGCGGCAACGCGAGGTGCACTCGGCCGTCGTCGAGGGCCGGTCCCCGGGCACCGTGATCCTCCTGGAGCACCCGCCCGTGTACACGGCCGGTCGCCGCACCGCCCACTACGACCGCCCCGTCGACGGCACCCCGGTGATCGACGTGGACCGTGGCGGTCGCATCACCTGGCACGGTCCCGGGCAGCTCGTCGGCTACCCGATCGTGCGCCTGGCCCGGCCCGTGGACGTCGTTGCCTACGTGCGGCGGCTGGAGGAGGCCGTCATCCGCGCCTGCGCCGATCTCGACGTCGGCACCGTCCGGGTGCCCGGGCGCAGCGGGGTGTGGATCCCCGCCGACGACCGCGGGCGGGAGCGCAAGGTCGCGGCCATCGGGGTCCGGGTCGCCCGGGGGGTCACCATGCACGGTTTCGCCCTCAACTGCGACCCGGACCTGTCGTGGTTCGGCAGGATCGTCCCCTGCGGCATCCCCGACGCCGACGTGACCTCCCTCACGGCCGAACTGGGCAGGCGGGTCACGGTCGAGGACCTCGTGCCGGTCCTGTGCCGCCACCTGCACCGGATCGATCTTCCCGGCCACGACGGCCGCCTGCCCCCGCCGCGGGCCGGGGCCGGTCCGGGGGCGGGCCGGGACTGATCCGCGGCCGGCCGGTGCGGTCCCGGCGCCCGCTCAGCCCAGCTGGGGCACGACCTGCGAGGCGATGAGCTCGAGGTGGTCCAGGTCGTCCAGGTCGATCAGCTGCAGGTACAGGCGCCGGACCCCGAGTTCGGCGTACGCGCCGATCCTGTCGACGACCCGCGACGGCGTTCCGGCCAGGCCGACGCCCGCCAGCGCTGGCAGGTCCGCCGCGGCGGCCTTCCCGCGGCTGCGCACCTCGGCGTCGTCGCGTCCGACGACGGTCGGGGCGGTCCAGGACAGGGTCACCTCGTGGGGGTCCCGGCCGACCCGTGCGCACTGCCGGCGCAGTCCGTCGAAGCGCTCGCGGGCGTGGTCGACGTCGCAGAACCCGACGTTGAAGTCGGTCGCGTAGCGGGCGGCCGGGTTCGGGGTCCTGACCCTGCCCGACCCGCCGATGATGATCGGAACACGGCCGTGGACGGGTTTGGGCAGGCCGGGGGCGTCGGTGAGGGTGTAGTGCTCGCCGGAGCGGTGGAAGGTCTCCCCGATCGGGGTGTCCCACAGCCCGGTGATGATCTCCAGTTGCTCCTCGAGGCGGTCGAACCGCTCCCCGACGGGCGGGAAGGGGATCCCGTAGGCGCGGTGCTCGGCCTCGAACCAGCCGGCCCCGATCCCGAGCTCGACCCGCCCGCCGGAGATCCGGTCCACCTGGGCCACCTGGATCGCCAGCAGTCCGGGCAGGCGGAAGGTCGCGGGTGTCACCAGGGTGCCCAACCGGATCCGGGAGGTCCGGCGGGCGAGCGCGCCCAGGGTCACCCAGGCGTCGCTGGGACCGGGAAGGCCGTCGGACCCGCCCGTGGACAGCACGTGGTCCGAACGGAAGAAGCCGTCGAGGCCGGCGTCCTCCGCGGCCAGGGCCAGCCTCTCGAGCTGGTCGTGGGACGCCCCCTGTTGCGGTTCCGTGAAGATTCGTAGCTGCATGACGGTCCGTCCTCGCCCGCGCGTTCCCTCCCCCGCGACCGGGGCCCGGCGTGTTCCGGCACGGGCGCGTTCCGGCACCGCCCCGCACCCCGACGGCGGCCCCGTGCTCCGGTGGCAGGATCCCGCGCAGGGGACCTAGGCTGAATCCGGCCGGTCCGTTCCGTCCCCGGGCCGTCCTCAGGTTCGTTCTCCGGTCGTTCCCGGGGTGTCCTCGGGGCCGGGCCCGACAGCACCAGCAGCGAGGAGCTCCGCGTGACGACGACCCCCGAGGGCAGGCGGATGCTCCGTCTGGAGGCCCGCAACAGCCAGGTGCCCGTGGAGCGCAAACCCGCGTGGATCCGCACCCGTGCCAGGACCGGGCCGGAGTTCCGGCGCCTGGACGACCTGGTCCGGGGCGGCGGCCTGCACACGGTGTGCCAGGAGGCCGGGTGCCCCAACATCTTCGAGTGCTGGGAGGCCCGGGAGGCCACCTTCCTCGTCGGGGGTGACGTCTGCTCGCGCCGGTGCGACTTCTGCCAGATCGACAGCGGCAGGCCCTCCCCGCTGGACAGGGACGAGCCACGTCGCATCGCCCTCAGCGTCGCGTCCATGGGCCTGCGCTACGCCACGGTCACGGGGGTGACCCGGGACGACCTGCCCGACGAAGGGGCGTGGCTGTACGCGCGGACGGTGCACGAGATCCACGAGCGCTGTCCTGGCACCGGGGTGGAGATCCTCGTGCCGGACTTCTCGGGGAGGACCGAGCTGCTCGAACAGGTCTTCGAAGCGGCGCCGGAGGTCTTCGCCCACAACCTGGAGACCGTGCCCCGGATCTTCCGCCGGATCCGTCCGGCCTTCGACCACGCCCGGTCGCTGGACGTCCTGTCCCGGGCCCACGACGCCGGCCTGGTCACCAAGTCCAACCTGATCCTGGGGCTGGGCGAGGAGCGCCACGAGATCACACGGGCGCTGACCGAGCTCCGGGAGCACGGCTGCGAGATCGTGACGATCACGCAGTACCTGCGGCCGACCCCCCGGCACCACCCCGTGGAACGGTGGGTGCGCCCCGAGGAGTTCGTCGAGTTGCGCCAGGAGGCCCAGGACCTGGGTTTCGCCGGTGTCATGTCCGGTCCGCTCGTGCGCTCGTCCTACCGTGCCGGTCGGCTCTGGGCCCAGGCCATGGTCCGGGCCGGGCGTCCGATCCCCCCGGACAGGGCCCATCTGCTCTCCGGGGGCAGGGCGGCCCAGGAGGCCTGAAGCCCTCGGGTCCCAAACAACAGGTCCGGGACACGGGTCCGGTACCGCCGGGACGGGTCCTGCCGGGGAGGGCAGCGCCCGGCGCGCCGTCCAGACCGTATCCTGCTGACCATGGCCCGTTCGAAGCCCGACTCCTCCTCCGCGTCAGCACCCAAGAAGCAGGGGCGACTGGCCCAGTTGCGCGCCGTCTTCCGGATGACCCGGAAGGCCGATCCAGCCGTCGTCTGGTGGATGCTGCTCACGATCCTGGCGACCCTTCTGATCGGTTTCGGGCTGGGAACGCTGTTCGAGCATCCGGTCTACCTGACGATCCTGTCCGTGCCGGTCGCGTTCCTCGTGGCCATGGTCGTGCTGGCCCGCAGGGCGGAGAAGGCCGCCTTCGCCCAGATCGAGGGCCAGCCCGGCTCGGCCGGGGCCGCCCTGGGCAACCTGCGCCGCGGGTGGAACGTGGAGAAGGAACCCGTGGCGATCGACCCGCGCACCCAGGACCTGGTCTTCCGGGCGGTCGGCCGTCCCGGGGTCGTGCTCGTGACCGAGGGCCCCCTGCCCCGGGTGACCCGCCTGGCGGAGAAGGAGCGCAAGCGGATCGCCCGCGTGCTGGGCCAGGACATCCCGGTCACGGTCGTCCACGCCGGTCCGGGCGAGGGCCAGGTCCCCCTTTCCAAGATCGCCACCCGCCTGGCACGCCTGCGCCCGGCCCTGTCCAAGTCGGAGGTCAGCGAGGTCGCCCGCCGGTTGCGCGCCCTGGGAGGGACACGGCCCCCGATCCCCAAGGGCGTCGACCCGATGCGCCTGCGCCCGGACCGCCGGGCCCCCCGGGGCCGCTGACCCGCAGCTCCCGTGCCGGCCCGCCGGACGGTTCCCCGTCCGTCCTCGTCCGCCCGGGCAGAAGTCCCCAGGACGTTCCTGCGGTTTCACATCCATGAAACAGACGGCGAGTTGTATGGAACACGGAGACGGACCGGTTGCTCCGTGTCCGGACCGGGCGCGACTCGCAGGGCCGCCGGCGGCGTCCGTGTCCGGACCGGACCGCCGTCCTGCCCGCACCGTGCGGGTGGATCGGATGTGCACGACACCTGGGAGGTGGACCGATGAGAGTGACAGCGACCTCGGAAGTGATCCGGATCATGGGCGTGTGGGTCCGGAGGGCGGATGCTGGGATGGCCCCCTCCGCCGACCGGAACGTGACCGACCCCGCCCACGGGACCGGGACCGGGACGGCGCAGTCGGCCCGGACGCGTCCCCTGCCCCGGGGCCTGCGTCACTCTCCGGACGCGGCTGCCTGATTCCCTTCCCCAGCCGAGCACTGTGAGCAAACTTCCACTGGCTCCGTGTCGACAGGGGGATCGTCTCGGCACGCGGTCTAGGGTGGTACGCACCGATCGTCACCCGCCCGTCACCGCCACCCCGACGACGTAACACTGCGGAAACATTCGGGATACGACGTCGAAATGGCTGCCCCCTACCGTCTCACCAGGTCCGGGACAGGTTTCGACGGTGTACTGCCCCGCGGTTCCCCCTGCCCACTCCCCGCACGTGGAGGTTGGATGTTCAACAACGGCGACGACGTCCTGAGGTACATCAAGGACGAGGATGTCCGCTTCGTGGACATTCGGTTCTGCGACCTGCCCGGTGTCATGCAGCACTTCAACGTGCCGGCGCAGTCGGTCGACATGAACTTCTTCACCCAGGGCCAGATGTTCGACGGGTCCTCGATCCGCGGCTTCCAGGCCATCAACGAGTCCGACATGAAGCTCATCCCCGATGTGGCGACGGCGTACATCGACCCGTTCCGGTCCGAGAAGACGCTGAACATCAACATGAGCATCGTCGACCCGTACACCGACGAGCCCTACAGCCGTGACCCCCGCCAGGTCGCCCGCAAGGCCGAGACCTACCTGCGGTCCACCGGCATCGCCGACACCTCGTACTTCGCCCCCGAGGCGGAGTTCTACATCTTCGACGACGTACGGTTCGAGACCAAGCAGAACGAGGGCTATTACCACATCGACTCGATCGAGGGCGCCTGGAACACCGGCCGCGTCGAGGAGGGCGGGAACCGCGGCTACAAGACCCGGTACAAGGGCGGGTACTTCCCCGTGCCGCCGGTCGACCACTACGCCGATCTGCGCGACAAGATGAGCGTCGAACTGGACAAGCTCGACTTCAACGTCGAGCGCGCCCACCACGAGGTCGGCACCGCGGGCCAGACGGAGATCAACTACCGTTTCGACACCCTGATGGCGGCGGCCGACAAGGTCATGCTCTTCAAGTACGTCATCAAGAACGTCGCCTGGGAGAACGGCAAGACCGTCACCTTCATGCCCAAGCCGCTGTTCGGTGACAACGGCTCCGGCATGCACTGCCACATGTCCCTGTGGAAGGAAGGCTCGCCGCTGTTCTACGACGAGCGCGGCTACGGCGGCCTGTCCGACACGGCCCGCTGGTACATCGGCGGCCTGCTGCACCACGCCCCCAGCCTGCTGGCCTTCACCAACCCGACGGTGAACTCCTTCCACCGCCTCGTCCCCGGTTTCGAGGCCCCGGTGAACCTGGTCTACTCGGCCCGCAACCGCTCCGCGTGCATCCGCATCCCCGTGACCGGTTCGAACGCCAAGGCCAAGCGCGTGGAGTTCCGGGTCCCCGACCCGTCCGGCAACCCGTACCTCTCGTTCTCCGCCATGCTCATGGCCGGCCTTGACGGCATCAAGAACCGGATCGAGCCCCCGGCCCCGATCGACAAGGACCTGTACGAGCTGCCCCCCGAGGAGCACTCGGCCATCTCCCAGGTCCCCGACTCGCTGCCGAAGGTCCTGGAGGCCCTCGAGGCCGACCACGCGTACCTCACCGAGGGCGGCGTCTTCACCCAGGACCTCATCGAGACCTGGGTCGACCTCAAGCGCACCTCCGAGGTCGACCCGATCCGCCTGCGCCCCCACCCCCACGAGTTCGAGCTGTACTACGACATCTGATCGGTCGGGGGCCGCTGACCTCCCGCGATGCGGGTCAGCGGCCTTCCGTCACGCCCGTGCCGTGCAGAGCGGGGCCGGTCGAGGACCTCACGTCCTCGCCCGGCCCCGTTCCCTGTCACGCGGACGACCGGCGGCGCGGGGCACGAGGTTCAATCGCCCCGCGGCGGGTCGCCCTGTCGTGTGATCAGGTCCAGCAGCCGGTCCGGGTCGAGTTCGGCGAGTTCCGTGGCACCGTCCTCGGCGACGAGTTGGAGTCGGACGTTCTCCGCGGTCAGTTCACGGGCACGGGCGATCAGGTCGTGGGCCCTGCGCCGCTTCTGGATGCGGTCGGCCAGGTCGACGACGGCCAGCGCCGCGGAGGGGATCGACAGGACGAGGGCAGTCACGGCGACAGGATCGACAGCTCGATCCGTGTCGTGGCGTGGGTCGAGCTGCCCCGGAACGTCATCGGTGGACAGATCATGGCCCCAGTCGCGAGCGAGTTCGGCGAGACCCCGCCGGGCCGTCTCCAGTTCACGAGATTCGCATCCGATCAATCGGATGATCACTGGTCCTCCGTTCCTTCAGGGACCTGGTCGAGCAGGTCCGCGATCTGCCGTGCCAGATCGCCGTCTCCGATCCTGAGGGCCGCTGCGTGGCTCTCCTGGAGTACGTCACGAGCGGCCCCGGGCTCCTGCGCAGCCAGCAGTAGCCTGCCCAAAACGGCACCGACGACGGCAAGGCCGTCAGCGCGCCGGAGCTTCCGAAGTCCCTGGAACGATTCCCTCAGTTCGGGGAGGGCCGTCTCGTACTCCTGTTGGGCTAGGTGGATCCGCGCCAGGTCCCAGCACGCCGCAGCGATCCCGTCGAGGTCGCCCATCTTCCTGTTCGCGTCCAGTCGCCGTTCCTGCAACTGAGCCGCTTCCCGCACCTCTCCCTTCAAGAACGCGATGTCCCCGATCTGGCCCCAGGTGACAGCAGCGGACCGCACATCCCCCAACCGCTCGTACACCGGAAGCTCGACCTCGCGACGGATCCGCAACGCCTCGTCCAGATCACCACGCGCCTGCACGATGTCCCCGATCTGGCCGATCGCGGTCGCTGCTTCCCCCTGTGAATCACCGGCGTCGAAGAGATCCCTGGCCCGGCGCAGCAGTGGCTCGGCCCGGGCCGGTTCTCCTCGGGTGATCAGGTGTCGGGCGTGTTCGGCGAGGGCACGGGCGATCTCGAGGGGATCCTCGTCGGGGTCGGCGGCATCGGTGGAGGCGACGTTCCGGGTGACGGCGCGTTCCAGCAGGGCTTGTCCGGTGGCTCCGTCGCCGTCGGTGAGGCTGGCGCTCGCGGTGGCCCGCAGCAGGGAGAGCGGTACTGCGCGGTGGTGGGTGTCGAGGAGCGTGACGGCGTCCTGCCCGAGGCGGCTGGCGTGGGAGGCATGCCCCCGGTCCAGGGCGTGGACCGCGCCCGTCGCGCAGGCTGCGGTGACGGCGGGGTCCCCGGCGTCCAGGGCCAGCCGGGTCAGTTGCAGGTCCAGGACCGTCGCCCGCCGGCCGTTCGGCGCCGGACCGCCCCAGGCGGCGAGCAGGGGGTCGAGGCAGGTACCGGCCAGGGCGGTGCGTTCGGTGGGGGTGAGCGGTGCGAGTCGGGCGGCGGTGAGCGGGTTCGCGGCCAGCGCGAGCTGGGCGGAGTCGTAGGGGTCGGGGTAGCTGTCCAGCAGGCCCAGGCCCCGCAACCGGGCGGGCGAGCCTCCTACCTGGTCGGCGAGCCGCTCGATGACCGTCTCCGGGACGGGGACGTCGAAGAGGGTCGCGGCACGCAGCAGATCGCGGTGGGTGGGGCCGGCTTGGTCCAGTAGCGCGTCCAAGGCGAGTCGCTCGAGGTAGTCGCGGACCTCAGCATCGGCGGGCAGGTCCCCGCGGCCCAGGTAGGTCTCCATACCGGTCACGGCCGCCTCGGCCCGGGCAAGGGACACCTCGGGCCCGTACACCAGCCGGGCCCCGATCAGGTCCTGCAGACCGGGGTTGCCCCTGCTGAGATCCAGTGCCCGCCGTGCCAGCCCGGCACGTTCCGTCAGCCGCGCTGCCGGGACGTCGGACTGCTGACGTCGCTGCAGTTTGTGTTGCGCCACCGCCGACAGCGGACGCAACTGCACGCGCTCCAGTCGCTCCTCCAGCCCCTCAAGGGTGAAGGTGTACCGGCTCGTCAGCAGGAGACGGCTATCGGTCTCGGCCGGGTCGAAGGCCAGCAGCACCCCTCGCAACGCCGCCACGTGGTCCGGCGCCACACGGTGCGCGCCGGACCCGTCGGGGCTCAGGATCCGCTCCAGATCGTCGATGATCAGCAGCAACGGGCGGTGCCGGTCACCGGCCTGGGCGCACGGCCCGGTCACCAGATCGATCAACACGGTCTCGATCGCTTCCGCGCGGTGCCGGACCTCGGAGAGCCGGGTGTCGATCAGATCCCGCGCTTCCGGGTCGGTCTTGACGGCCGCACGGACGGCGTCGAGGACGGCCAACGGACCGTAGTCACCGAACACGACCGCGACCGAGCGGTCCGGGAA
>Ga0316579_10000158_pt1 | contig 19318 bp, 19 predicted proteins | sample J5NA_2_FD_203074 | JGI IMG/M metagenome (GOLD analysis project Ga0316579, IMG submission 203074) | Rhizosphere microbial communities from salt marsh grasses in Alabama, United States - J5-7_160517rDrA | ecosystem: Host-associated > Plants > Roots > Rhizosphere | place: USA: Alabama | collected... | reverse complement strand
CGGCGACCAGGTCGCCGAGTCGCCAGGCGTGAGCCGCTGAGATGGCGGTCATCATGGGTCGGACTGCCCCCCCGCCAGCAGCATGGAGGGCTCCGGGGCATCTGGCGCCACGTTGAACAGCCGCAGGGCACCCTCCATCACCTTGGCGAAGACGGGTGCCGCCACGAGGCCACCGTAGTAGTACTTGCCACGGGGCTCGTCGACCATGACCACCATGACCAGGCGCGGATTACCCGCCGGGGCCAGTCCCGCAAAGACGGACTGGTAGCGCCCCCCACTGTACCCCCGTTTTCCGTTCGCCTTCTTCGCGGTGCCGGTCTTGCCGCCGATCCGGTAGCCCGGCACGGCGGCCCGCTGGGCCGTGCCGCCGGGCTGGACGACGGTCTCAAGCATGGCGCGCACCGCCTTGGCAGTGGCGGCGGTGAGCACCCGGACGCCCTCCGGCGCCTCGTTGCGCTTGAGCAGGGTCACGGGCCGCTTGATGCCGTCGGCGGCAAGGACGGAATAGGCCTGCGCGAGCTGCAACGCGGTGACCGAGAGGCCATAGCCGAAGGCCATGGTGGCGTGCTCGAAAGGCCGCCAGGTCTTATAGGGACGCAGGGTTCCACGGGTCTCGGCGGGGAACTCCACCCCGGTCTTGTGCCCGAACCCGAGTTGATCGTAGGTGGTCCACAGTCCCTTGTAGTCCATCATCTGGGCGAGCTTGACCGCCCCGACGTTGCTCGACTTGGTAATGATGCCCGTCACGTCCAGGGTGCCGTAGCTGTGCACGTCGCGCACGAGCCCATTGGCCACGGCGAGGGTCCCCTTGCCCGTGGCGACCCGGGTGCTCGGCTTCACGAGTCCGCGTTCCAGGACCGCCGCCACCACCAGGGGCTTGACGGTAGAGCCCGGCTCCATGGTGTCGGTGAGGGCGCGGTTGCGCCGGCGGTCACCTTCTCCGCCGCGCAGGTCGTTGGGGTTATAGCCGGGCTGGTTGACCATGGCGAGCACCTCGCCCGTGGCCACGTCGAGGACCACGGCCGTGCCCCCCACCGCCTTGTGCTCTGCAACCGCTGCCTTGAGCTCCCGGTAGGCGAGAAACTGGAGTCGCCGGTCCAAGCTCAGGACCAGGTCCTTGCCGTTGCGCGGGGGGCGGATCTGCTCCACCTCGGCGACTATGCGGTGGCGTCCGTCCTGGATGACGCGGCGTCGGCCGGGCTCGGCACCGAGCCACTTCTCATACGCGAGCTCCATGCCCTCCTGCCCCCGATCCTCGATATCCGTGAAGCCGAGAACGTGGCCGAAGACCTCGACGCCGGGGTAGTAGCGGCGGTACTCGGTCTCAAAGTCCACACCTGGCAAGTCCTGGGTGTCGATCAGCTCCCTCGCGGCGCGGGCCTCCTGAAAGCTCGCTCGGCGTTTAAGGTAGATGAAGCGTCGCTTGGGGTCGGCCAGGACCTTTGACTCAAGCGCCTTGGCGTCCAGACCGAGAACTTTGGCCAGGGCCGGGATGGCATCGAGGCGAGTGACGAGCAGGCTCGGGTCCGCCCAAACGGTCTCGACCGGGGTGCTGACGGCCAGCGGCTCGCCGTTGCGATCCACGATCATGCCCCGGCGGGCCGCGATCTCCGCATCGCGCAGGTAACGCGCCTCCCCCTGTTGCTGCAGGAAATCGGTCTCGATCACCTGACGGTAGAAGACCGCGCTGACCAGGGCCAAGGCCGCCATCGAGAGGCCGCCGAGCAGGACCTGGCGGCGCAGCTTCAGGTTGGGTCGCGCGTGCTCGGCCTCGGTGTGCCTCGAGCGCTTCTTAGGGAAGGCCATGGCCAGCCTCTTCGATCAACAGGACATCATCGATGCGGGGCAGATACATGCCCAGTTCGCCCCTGGCCTTACGCTCCACCCGGACGTGGGTGGAGAGAGCGGCCTCCTCTAAACGCAGCCGGTTCCATTCCACATCCAAGGCGTCGCGCCGGCTGCGCAGCTCCTGGAGCTGGACGAAATGCATGCGGCTCAGGTACTTGGCGTATACCGTCGCGACACTGGAGGCGGTCGCCGCGAGCGCCAGCAAGGCCACCAGCCAATAGGCCCCGCGGGTCATGGCAGGCGCTCCGCGACCCGCAGCGTGGCACTGCGGGCCCTGGGGTTGGCCCGAACCTCGGACTCCGAGGGGTGCAGGGGCTTACCCAGGATGCGCAGGCGCCCTCCCATCCCTGCCGTCGGCACCGGGAGCCCCTTGGGCAGCTCGGGTCCCCGTGACTCCCGGCGCATGAAGCGCTTGACGATGCGATCCTCCAGGGAGTGGAAGCTGATCACCACCAGTCGACCGGTCGCCCCCAGGAGGTCACACACCTGATCCAGGCAGCGCTCGAGCTCGCCGAGCTCGTCGTTCACGAGGATGCGCAGGGCCTGGAAGCTGCGGGTGGCCGGGTGCTTGCCCGGCTCCCGGGTTGGCACGGCGCGCGCCACGATTGCCGCCAACTGGGCGGTGGTCTCGATCGGGGCCGTTTCCCGCGCCCTCACGAGGGCATTCGCGATGCGTCGAGCGAAGCGCTCCTCGCCCAGCTCGCGCAGGACCCGCTCGATCTCCGCCAGGTCGGCCCGCGCCAGCCAATCCGCCGCGGACGCCCCCCCGTGCGGATCCATGCGCATGTCCAGGGGACCATCCGAGCTGAAGCTGAAGCCGCGGCCGGGGTCGTCCAGCTGGGGGGAGGAAACCCCCAGGTCCAACAGGATTCCCTGGACCTCCCCCTTGATGTCCAGTCCCTCGACGAGACGTGCGAGCTCGCCGAAGGATCCCTGGATCGCCCGAAAGCGCGGATCGATCTGCTCCAGGGTGCGCGCAGCTGCCAAGGCCTCGGGGTCCCGATCCAGCCCAATCAGGCGGCCCGTGGGGCCGAGCCGCGCCAGAATGGCGCGCGCGTGCCCTCCGCGACCGAAGGTGCCGTCGATGTAGGTACCGCTGGGACTCACCGCCAAGGCCTGCACGCTTTCCTCCAGTAGGACCGACCGGTGGGTCGGGTCGCTCGTGGGCATTCCGGGGCCCAACTCGCTAGAACTTGAGCTTTCCGAGTGCCGAGGACATGGCCATCTCGCCGATGCTCTGGTCCTCCAGGTCTGCGAGGGTCTTGTCCTTCCAACGCTGCTCGTCCCAGATCTCGAACTTGCCGCCCTGCCCGACCAGGGCGATGCGCTTGTCGAGGAAAGCGAACTCCCGCAAGTGCTGAGGCAGCAGGATGCGCCCCTGAGCATCCATCTCGACGTCTTCCGCATGACCGAGATACAGACGCAGCACGGAGCGCGCCGCGTCATCGAAGGCGGGGAGGTCGGCGAAGTCTCGCTCGATTAGCTCCCAGGTCGGTGAGGGGAAGAGCAACAGGCAGCGCGCCCGGTCGACGGTCAGGACCAGGTTGGAGTCTCCGACGGCCAATAGACGCTCTCGCTGCTTCGACGGGATTGCGAGACGTCCCTTGGCGTCCAGATTGAGGTACGCCGTCCCCCGAAACATCCAGCTCCCCTTGGTGGGTTATTCCCCAATTCCCCACTTCGCCCCACTTTTCACCCATGTTAGACACCATCCACCCCATCGTCAAGGAATACAGTCACGCTTTTCTTTTCGCCGTCAGGAACTTACCCGTACACCATGAGGCATTGCCTGTTCCCGCCATAAAATGGCGTCAGCTCAGTGCGATGAGCGAGCTAGCTTGCGATCTAGGTGAAAATCGGGCGGCCCGCGCCGTGGACCGCTTGGGGGCGCTTGAAGGGTGGGAGCCGGCCTATAAGCCGGGTTCTGTCGAGGACAGCCATTCATCTAGGACGCACGTCGCCGCGCGCCTCAAGCGACCTACCCGGGGACACGCGCGGGCCACGCGTCGCGGCGCTGGGCCGCTCGCCCCCCTATTTGGTCTTGCTCCGGGTGGGGTTTACCCTGCCACCGATGTTGCCATCGGCGCGGTGCGCTCTTACCGCACCATTTCACCCTTACCTCCCGCCATCGCGCTGAAGCCGCGGCGGCGGGGTTGGCGGTATCTTTTCTGTGGCACTTTCCGTGGGCTCGCGCCCCCCAGGCGTTACCTGGCACCCTGCCCTGTGGAGCCCGGACTTTCCTCCCCTCCCGATTGATGGGAGGAGCGACTGTCCGGCCGACTCCCAGCAACGATTCTAACCCAGCGGGGCGGAGTCGGCCGGCCCCTGAGAGGCGACCGGCCAGAGATTCCGCTCAGCCGGAGCGATGTCCCTGGTGCCGATCGGGCTCCCCGCCGAGCCCGAGATCGAGGCCCAAGCGATACAGGAGATTGCGTTTGCCACCGGTGATTCGAGCCGCCAGTGACGCGGCCTTGGTCAGGGGTAGCTCCTCGGCGAGGACGCGCAGGATACGCTCCTGCTCGCCCCGGTCTCCCCGGGGCTCGTCGGTGGCCCCGGCCACCAGGATCACGAGCTCGCCCAGTTGCTGCTGCGTGTCGTGTGCCAGGCGCCCCGCCAATTCCCGAGCCGAGCCTCGCAGGAAGGTCTCGAACCGTTTGGTGAGTTCCCGCGCCACCACCACCCGACGGCCTTCGCCGAGGACCGAGGAGAGGTCCGCGAGGGTCTCCGCCGCCCGTTTTCCGCTCTCATAGAGGATCAGCGTCCCGGGCTCCGCGGCAAGGGACCCGATCCAAGCGCGTCTCTGCGTGCCACCCCTCGGTGGGAAACCGACGAACAGGAAGCGGTCGCTCGGCAGTCCGGCGGCGGACAGGGCGCAGATCGCCGCGCTGGCGCCCGGGATCGGGACCACCCGGATGCCGGCCTCATTGGCGGCCGCGATCAGGGTGTAGCCGGGGTCGCTGACCACCGGGGTGCCCGCGTCCGAGACCAGGGCCAGGTCCTGACCTTGGCTCAGCACCTCGAGGAGCCGACGGGCGGCCGCAGATTCGTTGTGGTCGTGGTAGGAGACCAGGCGCTTGGAGATGCCGAGATGGGTCAGCAATCGGCGGGTCTCCCGTGTGTCCTCGGCGGCGATCAGGTCCACGTCGCTCAAAACCTGACGTGCCCGGGCCGTCAGGTCCCCCAGATTGCCGATGGGAGTGGCCACCACGTATAGTACGCCGCGTGCAACCTGCGCCATTCTTCACCCCCGCGCCTGCAATGGAATCCTCAATCATGCACCAGAACCGCGCGATTCTTCGGCGCTCCCCCGCGATCCTGCCGGTCGCCGTCCTTACGCTGGTCCTCGGCCTGCAAGGCTGCGCCAACCTGCCCTTGGGGGGGAAGGGGGAGGATGTCGTGAGGGGCGGCTACGCGCCCACCGATCAGGTGGCCCTGCTGTTACCGTTGGAGGGACCCTTGCTCGGGGTGGCAGGCGCCGTGCGCGATGGGGTGCGGGCGGCCGCCCGCGTCGACGACGTCGAGTCTAAGCCCAAGCTGGTGCCGGTGGGCAGCGGCCCTCCAGACCAGGTGACCAAGGCCTTCGGGCAGGCCGTCGGAGAGGGGGCCACCTATGTGATCGGCCCCATCGACAAGCCCTCGGTGGATGCCCTTGCCGCCATGGGCGGTCTCCGGGCGGTCACCCTGGCCCTGAACGAGGGGACATTCGTCGGCAGGCCGTCCCGCAACCTCTTCCAGTTTTCCCTCTCCCCCGAGGCCGACGCCGTCGAAGTGGCCAACAAGGCCAAGGCCCTGGGCTTCACCCGCGCGCTGATGCTCTATCCGGACGACGGGGCCGGCAAGCGCCGTGCGGATGCCTTCCGCGCTCACTGGAACCGCCTTGTAGGTACCCTCGTCGGGGAGTCCGCCTTCGACCCCGGCGCCGCGGCGTATCCCCCCAACGCCCAGGGGTTGCTGGCTCGAGGCGATGCCGACTTTCTCTTCCTGGCGGCAAACGCCGACCAGGCCCAGTCCATCTATCCTCGGATCCGCCAGGATGCGGCCGATCTGCCGGTCATCGCGACCTCCGATGTCTATTCGGGGGATTCCGACCCGGTCCGGGACCGGGCGCTGGCCGGTCTCTACTTCGTCGACATGCCGTGGATGCTGGGCGTGGAGAGGATGAACGATCCCTTGACGCGAGCGGATCTCAAGACCTCGGCCGCCTACCTGGCGACGCCGCTGGGCAAGCGCCTCTACGCCATGGGGATCGATGCCTATCGCCTGGCGCCGCGCCTCGCGCGTCTCGCCGGCCAGCCGGGGTCCACCTTCGCGGGCCAGACGGGCCGTCTCTCGCTCGACGCGATGGGGCGGGTTCGGCGCGAGCTGGTCCTCGGGCGCTTCACGGAGTCCGGACCAGAGCCGGTGGCAGGGATGAAGAAGCAACCGCGATCCGCCCAGACCCGCCATCCCCGTCCAGAGCCCACCAGCCGGGGGTAGCGATCGCCCCGCCCTCAACCCTCGATCGAAGGGCCATCGGCGAGGACAAGGAGCGCCTCGCCGCTGACTTCTTGGGCCGGCAGGGGTTGCGGCTGATTCGGCGCAACCATCGCTGCCGATTCGGCGAGATCGACCTCGTCATGCGCGACGAGGCTTGCCTTGTCTTCGTTGAGGTCCGCTTCCGGCGGTCATCCCGCTTCGGGGCTCCCGCCGAAACCGTAGACCTGCGAAAGCAGAGGCGGCTTGCCGCAGCGGCACAGCACTATCTGCAGGCGCACCCCAGCGTGCTACCCTGCCGCTTCGACGTCGTCGCGATCAGCGGCGGCGAGCGCATCGAGTGGCTGAAAAGTGCGTTTGATATCACCTAACCCCATGTCCCGCCGATCACCCCCCCTTTGGACGCTGGCGGTCCTGCTTGGCAGCGTCCTTTCGCTGAGCGGGTGCGCCGCCGTCCTGGTAGGCGGCGCCGCCGTGGGCACCGCCGCGGTGATCCACGACCGTCGCGACTACACGGACATCCTCAAGGATCAGGAGCTCGAGATCTCCGCGGCGCGGGCCCTGGGCAGGGATTCTCTGGTGAGCGCCAACAGCCGCATCTCCGTCACGAGCTACAACCGGAAGGTCCTGCTCACCGGACAGGCGCGGGATCCCGAGGTGGTCGCCCGGGCCACCGAGCTGGTGAGCGGGATACCGAAGGTGGAGCTGGTGATCGACGAGGTTGCGATCGGTCCCAATATCAGCGTGACCCAGGAGAGCCAGGACGCTTGGCTTACCTCCCAAGCCAAGCTGGCCCTCGCCAAGGTCAAGCTTCCGGACTTCGATCCGACGCGGGTCAAGGTGGTGACCGAGGATGCGGTCGTGTTCCTGATGGGTCTGGTCTCGCCGGAGGAGGGCGACGCCGCGGCGGAGCAGGTTCGCTATGTCCCCGGCGTCAATCGGGTCGTGAAGCTCTTTGAGTACCGCGGGCGCCAAACCTGATCCGGGCCCCTTGGGACCAGGTCTTCGCGCCGCCCTTGGCAAGCTGGCCGGACCGGGGCGGCTCCTGACGGACCCCGCCGATTGCTGGCCCTACGGCTATGACAACAGCCGACGCCAGGCCCTGCCCCAGGCCGTGGTCTTTGCCTCGGATGCCGATCAGGTCGCGGCATTGGTGCGCTTGTGCGCCGAGTCGGGACTGCCCCTGATCGCCCGCGGTCGGGGCACCGGGACCACCGGCGCCACGGTCCCGGACCGGGGCGGCGCGGTGTTGTCATTCGAGCGCATGGGCCGGATCCTGCGCATCGATCCGGGCGACCGGATCGCCGTGGTGGAGCCCGGCGTCATCAACGAGGACCTGCAGCGGGCGGTGGGTGAGCACGGGTTCTTCTGGCCCCCGGACCCCACCAGCGCCTCCACCTGCACGCTCGGCGGCAACCTCGCTCACAACTCGGCCGGTCCCCGGGCCGTCAAATACGGCACGCCACGGGAGAACACGCTGGGCCTCGAGGCTGTCACGGGTCGTGGCGAGCCACTCCGCACCGGGGTCCTCACGACCAAGGGGGTCGTGGGCTATGATCTCACCCGCCTCCTCATCGGGTCGGAGGGGACCCTGGCCCTGATCACGCAGGCCACCCTCAGGCTCACCCCGAAGCCTGAGACCAAGCGCACCCTGCGCGCGGCCTACGGGGACATCCACGCCGCGGCCACCGCCGTCTCGGCCATCATGGCCCAGCCGGTCACGCCCTGCGCACTGGAATTCATGGACGCGGCCGCCATCGCCATGGTGCAGGGATACGCCGGCATCGAGGTGCCGCCCGGGACGCGCGCGATTCTGATGATCGAGGTGGACGGCCCGGCGGCCTGCATCGACGAGTCGGTTGCCGCCGTCACGGCGGCCGCCAGCGGCGCCGGCCTGGTGGAGCTGCGCCGGGCCGAGGACGCCGCCGAGGTGCAGGCACTGTGGCGGACCCGACAGGCTCTCTCGCCGGCCCTGCGCCATATCGCCCCCAAGAAGATCAACGAGGACGTGGTGGTCCCGGTCTCGCGGATGGCCGAGTTCATCGAGGGGCTGGAGGGGGTGGCCCGGGAGACCGGCATCCGCATCGTCAACTTCGGACACGCGGGCAACGGCAATATCCACGTCAACCTGCTGGTGAACCCGGACGACGCGGATGAGATGGCCCGGGCCACGCGCTGCCTCGAGGCGGTCTTCGCCCTCGTCTTGGGTCTAGGGGGGACCCTCTCCGGGGAGCATGGGGTCGGGCTGGAGAAGCGCGACTACGTCGCTCGGGAGCTGGACGCCATCGCCCTGGGGCTGATGGTCGAGATCAAGCGTTGCTTCGACCCGGCGGGCATTCTCAATCCCGGCAAGACCCTGCCGAAGGTGGCCGCGCTCGGGTCCGGCGCGGGCTAGGTCGCCGGTCTCACCAGTGCCGTCAGCCCCACGGTGTCGAGCACATCCAGCAGCAGGCGGCGCACCGCCTCGGCGCTCTCGCACTGAAGGGCCACCTTGAGGACCTCCCGGGCGCGGGTCCGGCTAATGCTGCGGATGACCCGCTTGACCCGCAGGAGGCTGCCCGCCCCCATGCTCAGGCTGTGCACGCCCATCCCGAGCAGGAGCACCGCGGCCAGGGGATCCCCCGCCATCTCGCCGCAGATGCTGACCTCCCGCCCATGGACCCGTGCCCCGACCAGGATCTGCATCAGGGCCCGCAGCACCGCCGGGTGGAGCTCGTCATAGAGCTTGGCCACGTGGGGGTTGTTGCGGTCCACGGCCAGAAGGTATTGGGTGAGGTCGTTGGTGCCAACCGAGAGGAAGTCCACCCGGCGCGCCAGGGCCTCGGACTGATAGACGGCGGCCGGGACCTCGATCATCACCCCCACCGGGGGCATGCGCACCGGGTAGCCCTCCTCCAGGAGCTCGTCGTGGGCCCGGTGGACCAGGAGCAGGGCCTCGTCCACCTCCGTCACCGTACTGATCATGGGTAGCAGGAGCTGCAGGTTGTCGAGCCCCACGGCGGCCCGCAGGATGGCGCGAACCTGGGTCAGGAAGATCTCCGGATGGTCCAGCGTGATCCGAATGCCCCGCCAGCCGAGGAAGGGATTGGCCTCGTTCATCGGAAAATAGGGCAGGGGCTTGTCGCCGCCGATGTCCAGCGTGCGGATGGTGACCGGCCGCGGCGCGAAGAGCTCCAGCACGGTTCTGTAGTTGGCCATTTGCGCGGCCTCGCCGGGAAAGCTGTCCCGGACGATGAAGGGCAGCTCCGTGCGATAGAGCCCGACGCCGGCGGCGTCCTCGATCCCCATCGGACGGTGCTCCGAGACCAGGCCGGTATTCAGGTAGAGTGGGATCTGGTAGCCGTCGGTGGTCTCCGCCGGCAGATCCTTCAGGGCCTGCAGCTCGTGAGACAGGGCCCGGTCGTCCTCTGCCAGTCGCTGGTACTCCTTTCGCACGGCCGGCCCTGGCGCCACGTAGACACGGCCACGGTAGCCATCGACCACCAGCTCCCGGCCCTCCACCCGGCTCACCGGCAGATCCGAGACCGCCATGACCGCGGGCACGCCCATGCCTCGGGCCAGGATCGCCACGTGGGAGGACCCCGAGCCGAGGGTCGACACCACCCCTGAGAGCCGGTCCCTGGGGACGTCCGCGATCTGCATGGCGGAGATCTCCTCGCCTACCAGGATGGTCTGGGGCAGGTACTGGACCGGGGCGGCTGCGAGGTTCTGAAGGCGCATGAGGATGCAGCGACCCAGATCCCGCACGTCCGAGCCCCGCTCCCGCAGATAGGGATCCTCCATGGCGTCGAAGACGCGGGCATGCTCGGCGATGGTCTCTCTCAGGGCCCCGGGGGCCCAGTCGCCGGAGCGGATGCGGGCGAGGGTCCCGTCGATCAGGGTTTCGCTCTCCAGCATCAGGCGCCAAGCCTCGAATAGGGCCAGGTCCTCGGTACTCAGGTGCGGCTGGGTGCGGATGGCGAAGCGGTCTAGGTCCTCGGCCACGTCCTGGATGGCCGTGAGGAAGCTATCCTCCTCCAGCGCCGGGTCCTCGGCCTTGCGATCGGGGATCGCGTTGAGGTCCGCGGGGGGGTAGACCACCACCGCGGTGCCGATCCCGATTCCAGGGGAGGCCGCGAGCCCGGGGAGGAAGCGCTGGGGGATCCCCTCGTCCTGAAGGCGGGCCAGCTCCCCGCTGGTGCGGGCGAAGGTGATGGCCCCCGCCAGCTGGGAAGCCAGGGTGACCACGAAGGTGACCTCGTCCTCGGCGAAGTGACCCGTGTCGCGGCGGCGGAGGACCAGCACCCCCAGGACCTTGCGATTTTGGATGATGGGGGCGCCCAGAAAGCCGTGATAGCGCTGCTCGCCCGTGTCGGTCATGCGCAGATAACGGGGGTGGGCGTTGGCGTCGTCCAGGTTGATCGGCTCTGCCCGCTCCGTCACCAGGCCGACCAGCCCGCGTCCGAGCTCGATGCGGACCCGCCCGACTGCCTCGGGCCTCAGCCCGTCCGTGGCCTGGAGGACATGGCGGCGGTTGTCGTAGTCATTGAGATAGACCGAGCAGACGTCCGCGCCGACCGCTTCCTTGACTCGCTCTACGATGATTGCGAGGGCTTGCTCCAGATCGGGGGCATTGTCGACCTCGTTGACGATCCGCCGCAGGGCTTCGAGCATGCCGATCATGGGTGGGGAAGCCCCGAGGGTGGCGTCCAGTCAAACCGGCACAGGGTTCCGCCGGGACCGGACGGCGGCTGACCGCCATCGGTCGCGAGCCCGAGGCGCACGGTCAGCGGCGCCTTTGGCCCAGCAACCCGGCCGCTCGCGGGGGTGGGGCCTGGCGCTCCGGTGCGCCGTCTGGATACAGCAAGGGCGCCAGCTCCTTCAGGGCCAGCTCGTAGACGTGTCGCTTGAAATAGACCACCTCGGATAGGGGCTGCCAGTAGCGCACCCAGCGCCAGGCGTCGAACTCGGGTTTCGGGGTCCTGTCGAGGCAGAAGGCGTCCTCTCCGCAGTCCACGCGCAGCATGAACCACACCTGCTTCTGCCCGATGCATGTGGGTCCGCAGTGGCGCCGAATGTAGCGCTTGGGCAGGTGATAGCGCAGCCATCCCTGGGTGCAGCCCAGGATCGTGACCTGATGGGGCTGGAGCCCGACTTCCTCCTCCAGCTCCCGCAACATGGCCTGCTCGGGGGTCTCGTCGCAGCGGATGCCGCCCTGGGGGAATTGCCAGGCGTTCTGACCCACCCGCCGCCCCCAGAAGAGTCGGCGTTCCCGGTTGCTCAGAATGATGCCCACGTTGGGGCGGAAACCATCGCGGTCGATCACGACACCAGGCCCTGGCATGCAGCATTCCGCATTCTTCCACAGCGGAATGTGACCGGCAAGCAAGGACCCTGGTAAGGGGTTGCCCTGAAACAGCTTTCCCCGTACTTGGGCGGGTCCGCCCCGGGTGGGCCGGTGGGTGGCGTGGCGGCTTGCGTCAACTTCGGCGAGGCCCGACTATGGTGGTGTGACGGCGCTCGGCTCGCTGGTCCTTCCCAGCGCCGGTCGAGGCTCAGAGACCCGGCGGACCCATGGCACTGACGATCTTCGACCTGGACAACACCCTCCTCGCGGGAGACTCCGATTATCTCTGGGGCCAGTTCCTGGTCTCCCGTGGTCTGGTGGACCCGGCGCTCTATGCCCGGGAGAACGAGCGCTTCTATCGCGACTATCGCGACGGCACCCTCGACATACACGCCTTTCTGCGCTTCGCCCTCAGGCCCCTGCGGGATCATCCCAGGGCACTCATGCAGTCCCTGCGCGAGGAGTTCATGCACGAATGCATCGAGCCGATCATGCTGCCCGCCGCACGCGCCCTGATCGACCGCCATCGCGGCGCGGGCGATACCCTGCTGATCATCACGGCGACGAATGCCTTCGTAACCGCCCCGATCGCGGCCGCGTTCGGGGTTCCGCACCTGATCGCGACCGACCCGGAGGAGCGGGATGGGGCCTTCACGGGCGGCATCGCCGGTACGCCGGCCTTTCGCGAGGGAAAGGTCGACCGGCTGGACGACTGGCTCGCTGCCCGGGGACAAGGGCTATCCGGCAGCACCTTCTACAGCGACTCCCATAACGACCTGCCGCTCCTGCTGCGGGTGGAGAGGCCGGTTGCCGTGGATCCGGATCCCCGTCTGCTCGCCGAGGCCCAGGAGCGCGGTTGGCCGGTGTTGTCCCTTCGCAGCTGAAGGGGCCCCCATCGGGCCGGGACTGCGGTCACGGCCCCGTCATCGGGCCCACATGGGACCGCAATACTCGTGACATACACTACGACATCGCTTCCCACCGTCCGAGTGAGGTTTGCCAATGGTCGCGACCGCCTCCGCGCTGGCCCAGAAACGCGGCGAACGTCTGTATGTCGAGCTCGCTTCCTGCGAGGAGGAGGTGCGGGAGGCCCAGGCCCTGCGCTATCGGGTCTTCGGCCAGGAGATGGGGGCGCGGCTCAAGGAGGGGGTGTCGGGACTGGATGTGGACGAGTTCGATGCCGTGTGCCAGCATCTGTTGGTCCGCGAGGCCAAGGCGGGCCGAGTGGTGGGGTGCACCCGGATCCTGACCGACGAAGGCGCGGCGCGCCTCGGTCGGTTCTACTCCGAGAGCGAGTTCGATCTGGGTCCGCTCCATGACCTGCCTGGGCGCAAGCTCGAGATCGGCCGCACCTGTGTATCGGCCGAGTTCCGGCAGGGATCGGCCATCGCGGTCCTTTGGTCCGGGCTGGCCGGATTCATCCAGCTCAATGGCTACGACTATCTCTTCGGCTGCGCCAGCGTGCCCCTGGGGGAGCAGGACGTCCAGGCGGCCGCCATCATGTGCAGGCTTCGCCGTCAAGCCATGGCGCCCGAGCCCTTGCGGGTGACCCCGAAGGTGCCGCTCCTCACAACCCAGGTCCCGGATGGGGTCGACGCCCCGCTGCCCGCCCTCTTGCGCGCCTATGTGCGGCTCGGCGCGAAGGTCTGCGGGGAGCCTTGCCGGGACACGGATTTCCAGGTGGCGGACATGCTGATGCTGCTCAACATCGACGAGCTCAATCCCGCCTATTCCCGCCACTTCCTGGAGCGGGTCGCGGACCTCTGACTCGATGGGGGCGCTACGGCCACTGTGGCGGGGGTTGAGGGTGGCCGAGCATCTGCTGACGGGGGCCCTGATCTGCGCCGTCATCAGCCTCCGTGTGGCAGTGGGGCGGCGTCCTGCCTGGGTCACGGCGGTGGTGTGCTGGTGGCACGGCCGCCTGTGTCGGGCCCTCGGGCTGCGGGTCCAGGTCTCCGGGGCTGTGGCGCATCACTGCCTGCTGGTGGCCAACCACGTCTCCTGGCTCGATATCCCGGTGCTCGGGGCCGAGGCCGAGCTTGGCTTCCTGTCCAAGGCGGAGGTGCGCGGCTGGCCCCTGGTGGGCTGGATGTCGGCGGTCGCGGGGACCCTCTTCATCGAGCGGGGGGCCAACCAGGCGGCCGCCGTCTCGGATCAGATCGCCAGCGCCATCGCGAGCGGGCGGACCCTGGTCATCTTTCCGGAGGGAACCACCAGTGACGGGCGCCAGGTGCGGCGCTTCCACCCCCGCCTCTTCGCAGCGGCCCGGCAGCCGGGACTGCGTGTCCAGCCAGTCGCGCTCGCCTATCGGCGCGGCGCGGATCTGGCCCCAGACCTCGAGATCCCGTTCGTGGGCGAGGAGACCTTGGCGGCGAACCTCTGGCGCGTGCTCCGCCATCCGGGCCTGGTCGCCGAGGTGCGGTTCCTCTGCCCCCTCGAGCCCGAGGAGGGCGAGGATCGCAAGCGGTTCGCGGCCCGCGCCCGGCAGGCGATCCTCGAGTCCCTGGGTCTGGGCCCAGAGCTGCTCCCGGGTGAAGCATCACCGCCCAGCGCCCATGCATCCGTGGCCGACCTGGATTGTCTCGAGACGCGAGCCGGCTGTCGCCGAATGGCGCGGCCTTGGGGTCTCGCGGGGTTTCAGCGCCCCGACCGATTCATCGGGAGCCAGTCGTGACGATCCGCAACGTTGAATCCGCGGGGGCGAGGCTGCATGTCGGGGTGGTCACAGAGACCTATCCCCCCGAGATCAACGGTGTCGCCAACACCATGCGTCATCTGGTCGAGGGGCTCGCGGCACGCGGCCATGTCGTCCATCTCGTGCGGCCCCGCCAGCCGAGGCGCGGGGGCGTGTCTCCGCCGCCCAACCTGGGCCCCCGGATTCAGCAGACGCTGGTCCCTGGGTTTCCGATACCCGGTTACCGGGGGTTGCGGTTCGGGTTTCCGGTCTTCTCCCCGCTGCGGGGGCTATTGCGAGGTCACCGGTTGGACGTCCTGTATATCGCCACCCAGGGCCCCCTGGGTCATGCCGCCCTCACGGTCGCACGGCTCGAGCGCGTCCCCACGGTGACGGGATTCCATACCCAGTTTCATCAGTACAGCCGCCATTACGGACTGGCTATCCTGACTCGATCCATCGTTCGTGCCCTACGCCGATTCCACAACCGATCCGACGCCACCCTGGTGCCAACCCGAGAGCTCGAGGCCGAGCTCGCCGGCCAGGGCTTCGCCAACCTGCACCTGTTCGGGCGGGGAGTCGACGTGGAGCTTTTCTCGCCCCAGCGCCGGGATCCCCGCCTGCGCGGCGCCTGGGGGTGCGGCCCGGACGACCTGGCGGTCCTCTACGTGGGCCGGGTGGCCGCCGAGAAGAACCTGGACCTGGCGCGAGAGGCCTTCGAGGCCATCGAGGCCACCTGTCCCAAGGCCCGCTTCGTGATCGTGGGTGATGGTCCCGCCCTCGCCCATCTCCAGCGGGACCATCCCCGCTTCGTGTGCACGGGGTCCAGGGTGGGGGAGGCCCTGGCGGCACACTACGCGAGCGCAGATCTTTTCCTCTTCCCGAGCCTGACGGAGACCTTCGGCAACGTGGTGCCCGAGGCCATGGCAAGCGCCCTCCCGGTGGTCGCCTTCGACTATGCGGCGGCCCACGCGGCTATCGTTTCCGACGTGAATGGGGTTACAGTCGCGCCGAATGACAGCGCGGGCTTCGTAGCCGCCGCGGTTCGGATTGCCCAGGATCGGGCGCGGCTGAGGACGATGGGCGTGGCCGCCCGACGCGCTGCCGAGGGCATGAGCTGGGAGCGGGTCCTCGGTGACGTGGAGGAGCGGTTGCTGGAGGTGGTTAGTCGGCGCAGCATCGAGGATGCCAATGAGAGTGTGGCTGGAGCAGCTGAATGACCTTGAGGCCTGGGTCTGCCGGGCAGCGGCCCGGCCGGTCCAGTACCGGGGTGTCGAGCGGGTCTTCGCCTGGGTCTCCCGGCTGGGTGACGGCGTCTTCTGGTACAGCCTGATCGCGATTCTGCCGCTGGCCGACGGGTTGGACGGGCTCAAGGCGGCGTCCCACATGCTGATTACGGGCGGGGTGGCCCTGCTCCTCTATAAGTCGCTGAAGGGGATGACGCGGCGGGAGCGTCCATGCCACAGCGACCCCCAGGTGGCCGCCGTCGTCCCTCCCTTGGACCGATACAGCTTCCCCTCGGGCCATACGCTCCATGCCCTGAGCTTCTCCACCGTCGCCATCTACCACTATCCCGAGCTGATCTGGGTGCTGGCCCCCTTCAGCCTCCTGGTGGCGCTCTCCCGGGTCGTCCTGGGGCTCCATTATCCGAGCGACGTGCTGGTCGCCACGGTCCTCGGGCTGGGCTTGGGCTACCTCGCCGTCCTGCCCCTCGGTTAGGGTCGATCCTCCAAGGACCGATGGCCACGATCCGCATCGAGGTCCGGGAAGACCCCCTGGACATCCAGGCGGAGCAGCAGGGCCTGTGGCGTGGAAATGCGCGGGTCGGCGCCCTGGTGAGCTTCGTGGGGATCATGCGGGACTTGAACGCCGGTGCCGAGGTCCGCTCCATGACCCTGGAGCACTACCCGGGCATGACCGAGCGGGCCCTTGGGGCCATCGCGGAGGAGGCGGCTCGGCGCTGGGACCTGCAGGGAGTCGCCATCGTCCACCGGGTCGGGCCCTTGGCCCCCCAAGACCCGATCGTCTTCGTTGCGGTCGCGAGCAGCCACCGGGGGGAGGCCTTTCGGGCCTGCGAGTTTCTCATCGACTATCTGAAGACCCGCGCCCCGTTCTGGAAGAAGGAGACCACCGGCTCGGGCGAGCGCTGGGTGGAGTCCCGGGAAGCCGACGAGACGGCGGCCGGTCGCTGGGGCCAGGGACCCGGTCGATCCGAGCCCTGAACGACCACTGGCGCTATACTCCCCGCCCGGTTTCCGTGGGCCGTCGCCCACCCGAGGAGGGACTCAGTGTCTAGTGGCGAGAGCTTCGAAGATCTACTCAAGCAGTATGACCGCGCGCACCCTGGTACGGGCCCGGGGGGGCCGAAGGTAGGAGAGCGGGTGCGGGGCACCCTGGTCTCCATCGCGGAGGACTATGCCTTCGTAGACCTTGGGGGCAAGACCGAGGGGCGGCTGGAGGTCGCCGCCCTCCGCGATGCCGAGGGTGAGCTGACCCTGGCGGTGGGCGACACCGTGGAGGCCGCCGTCACCGGCACGGACCCGGACAGCGGAACCCTGCTCCTCGGCAGTCAGCATGGGCACAAGTACCATGGTCTCGAAGAGGTGCGGCAGGCCTATAGCCAGGGGCTGCCGGTTCAGGGACAGGTGACGGGTGCGGTGAAGGGCGGCCTGGAGGTCCAGATCGCGGGGCTGCGGGCCTTCTGCCCCGCCTCTCAAGCGGACATCCGGTTCGTGGAGGATCTCGCGGAGTTTGTCGGCCAGCGGCTCGACTTCCGTATCACCAAGCTCGAAGGGGGGCGGCGTCCCAACCTGGTGGTGTCGCGCCGCGTTCTTCTGGAGGAGGAGCAGCGGCTTCGGGCCGAGGCCACCCGCGCCCAGCTCAAGGAAGGGGCGGTCCTGAGCGGGACCGTGACCAGCCTCAAGGACTATGGTGCCTTCGTCGATATCGGCGGTCTCGAGGGCATGATCCATGTCAGCGAGCTCGCCTTCGGTCGGGTCCAGCATCCGAGCGAGGTGCTGCGGGTGGGCCAGCCGGTCGAGGTGGCGGTGCTGCGCATCGAGCCCGCCACGGGGGGGCGGCAGGCGGAGAAGATCGCCCTGTCCATCCGCGCCCTGGCCCGGGATCCCTGGAGCGATGCCGACCAGCGCTTCGCGGTGGGGACGCGGGTCCAGGGTACGGTCAGCCGACTCCAGCCCTTCGGCGCCTTCGTGGAGCTGGAGCCGGGGGTCGACGGTCTGGTCCATGTCAGTGAGCTCGGCGCGGGACGCCGGGTCAACCACCCGAGCGAGGTGCTCAAGGTCGGGGACCGGGTGGAGGCGTCCGTGCTCGGGGTGGATATGGAGCGGCGCCGCATCAGTCTCACCCTGGACCAGGAAAAGGGGGGCGAGGCGCTGGCGGAGCCCGCCGAGCCGGCGGCCGCTCGGCCCGGCACCTCGGAAGGCCAGCCGGCCCTGGGCAGCTTCGGTGCCCTGTTGAAGGAGAGCCTGGACAAGCGGCGTTGAAGGGGCGGGATGAGGGGGCACCGGGTGCTGTGTCGGCGACCGATCCCGGGCCATCCCCCGGCCGAGGTCCGGGTCCGAGCGGGGGTACGCAGCGGCGCCCCGGGCTCGGCGTCTCCCTGAGTCCGGCAGATGGGGAATCCTCCGCGGTCTGGCGGGGGCGTCCGCCGCCGCTGTCGCTCTATGTCCACACCCCCTGGTGTGTGCGCAAGTGCCCCTACTGCGACTTCAACTCCCATCAGGTACCCGCCGAGCCTCCCTACCCGGCCTATATCCAGCGCCTCTTGCGGGACCTGGACGAGGAGTTCTTGGACGTCGCCGCGCGCCGACCGCTCGCCAGCATCTTCATCGGCGGGGGGACCCCGAGCCTGTTTCCCGGTACCTCGATCAGGGCCTTCCTGGACGGTATTCGGGCGCGTACCGGTCTCGACCCCGAGTGTGAGATCACCCTGGAGGCCAACCCGGGGGCGATCGACAGCGGGAACTTCGCTGACTATCGCCGGGCCGGGGTGAACCGACTCTCCATCGGGGTCCAGAGCCTCTCGGCGACCCGGCTTCGGCGGTTGGGCCGCGTCCATGACCCTGCCGCCGCTCGGGCCGCGGTCCGCGCCGCCCGCGGGGCCGGTTTCGCGAAACTCAACCTTGACCTGATGTTCGGCCTTCCCGGCCAGACCCTGGCCCAGGCGCGGGGGGACTTGTCCAGGCTGATCGACCTGGGGCCCGAGCACATTTCCTACTATCAGCTTACCCTGGAGCCGAACACCCCCTTCCATGCCAATCCGCCCGAGCTTCCGGACCAGGATCTGGCCGCGGACATCGCTGCGCAGGGGCGAGCGCTGCTGGCGGCCGCGGGCTACGACCAGTACGAGGTCTCGGCCTATGCCCGACCTGGAGGACGTTGTCGGCACAACCTCAACTACTGGCGCTTCGGCGACTACCTGGGGATTGGCGCGGGGGCCCATGGCAAGCTCACCGATTCGGCGACGGGTCGGGTTCGTCGCCGGGCCAAGCTCCGCCAGCCCAAGGCCTATCTTGCGGCACCGGTCGGTGCCCAGGTAAGCAGTCAGCGGATACTCGATGAAGGGGAGCTGATCTTCGAGTTCGCCCTGAACGCCTTTCGTCTCACTTGCGGGTTCGAGCGGTCCCTGTTCGAGTCGGCCACCGGTCTTCCTTGGTTCCGGATGGAGGCCCTGGTGTCCATGGCGGTCAGCGACGGGCTGCTGTGCCTCGATGGCGCGCAGGTGGCACCGACGGAGCTTGGACGCGCCTTCGTGGACGAGCTGGTGGCGCGGTTCCTGCCGGAGAGAGCCTCGGACTGGCGACCGATAGCCGACACGCCGCGGTTGTTCGCGAGCGCTGACAGTGCTACTATGTTCCGTTTGAAAAGGTTACGTGGCCCCCATCAGGGCAGAGGTCGAGCATGAAAGACGGAATCCACCCCACCTACGGCGAGGTCAAGGTGGTCTGCAGCTGCGGGAACGAGTTCACCACCCGGTC
>Ga0316579_10000157_pt1 | contig 19319 bp, 14 predicted proteins | sample J5NA_2_FD_203074 | JGI IMG/M metagenome (GOLD analysis project Ga0316579, IMG submission 203074) | Rhizosphere microbial communities from salt marsh grasses in Alabama, United States - J5-7_160517rDrA | ecosystem: Host-associated > Plants > Roots > Rhizosphere | place: USA: Alabama | collected... | reverse complement strand
ACCACCGTTCCGGGTCCTGCTCGGGATCGCCGGGGAAGCGGGCGAGGGCCTCGTACCCGGCGACCTCCAGACGGGTCAGGGACAGCTGGGGCTGGAAGACCATGCGGGGACCGCCGCGGCGCAGGAGTTCGCGGATCGTGCGCTCGGGGTCCCGGAGAGGGTCAGGCCGGTTCTCGTGGTCCTGCGCCGCGGGGACACGGTGGGCCTGGTCACCGGAGGGATCGGTGGGATCCCTCCACTGCGAGGCGCGGGACCCGGGCGGGACGGGCGGGGCCTGCTGGATCTCGGGGGAGGCCAGGAGCGTCCAACCGGACACGGGCGGACGGGAGGTCGCGACGTGCCCGATGACGCGAGGGGTGCGGTCAGGATCGTGACCACGGCCGGAACGGCCTGCGCTGGGCGCGCTACTCATCGGTGGCCCTTCCAGCAGGTGATGAGCGCCGCAGACATGATGACACAGAGTGGCTGGATTGACCGAATTGTCGCTCACCGTGGACGAGTGGTTACGTCTTCACACCGGTGGGTATCATCCGTAAACAGTACAAAAAGTAAATTACGGATCATGCTGCATCCGGACCGGCGCGGGGTCGACCGAGATCGGGCTCTGGGATCCTGGTCCCAGGACGAGCCGGAGGTCATCGATCATGAGCGCAGGTGTCCCGGAGACATCCGCCCCGCAGGACAGCACCGGACCGACCGACCGGACAGAACGGGAGGTCCTGCGCGGCGTCCGGGCGGACCTGCTCCTGGCCGGCATCTGGACCCCCGCGCGCGACGGGGCCCGCATGGACGTCGAGGATCCCTCGACCTGCCAGGTCCTGGCCTCGGTCGCCGACGCGGGGCCCGCCGACGCCGTTGCGGCCCTGGACTCGGCCGTCGAGGCCGGCGCGGCATGGGCCGCAACGGCGCCCCGGCACCGGTCGGAGATCCTGCGACGCGCGTTCGAACTGGTTCTCGAGCGGTGCGAGCGGCTGGCCCTGCTCATGACCCTGGAGATGGGCAAGGCACTGGAGGAGTCCCGGGCCGAGGTCAGGTACGCGGCGGAGTACCTGCGATGGTTCGGCGAGGAGGCCGTGCGCGTCGGCGGTCGTTGGGCCGTGTCCCCCGACGGCACCGGGCGCCTGCTCACCATGCGCGGACCCGTGGGACCGTGCCTGCTCATCACCCCGTGGAACTTCCCTCTGGCCATGGCAGCGCGCAAGATCGCCCCCGCCCTCGCCGTCGGGTGCACCGCCGTGATCAAGCCGGCCCGGCTGACCCCGCTGTCGACCCTCGCGCTCGCCGGGATCCTCCAGGAGGCCGGGCTGCCCGCCGGGGTCCTGTCCGTCCTCACCGGGCACGACGCCGCGGCCGTCACGGAACCCCTGCTCGCCGATCCCCGGCTGCGCAAGGTCTCCTTCACGGGGTCCACCGCCGTGGGCCGGCGACTGGCGGCACGTGCTTCCCGGAACCTGCTGCGCGTTTCGCTCGAACTGGGTGGGAACGCGCCCTTCCTCGTGTTCGAGGACGCCGACCTCCCAGCGGCCCTTGACGGCGCCGTCGTGGCCAAGATGCGCAACATCGGCCAGGCCTGCACGGCCGCCAACCGCTTCCTCGTCCACGAGAGCCTCGTGGAGGAGTTCGCGCACGGGCTGGCCGAGCGCCTGTCCCGGTTGGTGCTCGGACGCGGCACCCGGACCGGCGTCGACGTCGGTCCGTTGATCGACACCAGGGCCGTGGGATCGATGCTGGAACTGGTGGACGACGCCGTTGCCCGGGGGGCGCGCGTCCTGACCGGTGGGGGAGCGCCGGAGGGAACCGGGCACTTCTTCGCGCCCACCGTGCTCGCCGGGATCCGCCCGGGGTCGAGGGTCCTCACCGAGGAGATCTTCGGTCCCGTGGCCCCGGTCGTCGCCTTCGGTTCCGAGGCCGAGGCCGTCGCCGCGGCGAACGACACGGAGCACGGGCTGGTCGCCTACGTCTACACCCGGGACGTGGGTCGCGCGCTGCGGGTGGCCGAGGGACTGCGCACCGGCATGGTGGGGGTGAACCGTCCGGTGGTGTCCGATCCGGCCGCTCCCTTCGGCGGCGTCAAGGCCTCGGGGTACGGCAGGGAGGGCGGCAACGAGGGGATCGAGGAGTACGTCGACCTGAAGTACGTCGCGATCGACCCGCGCTGAGGGCCTGTCCCGGGATCCCGGGACAGGCCCACAGCGCGGGTCCCCGTGTTGTGACCGGGTGCTCGGTCTCGGTCGTGTGGGGTCTGGTCGATGGCGGAAGGCCCTGTCCATGGTCCGGGTCTCCGCACGAAGATCGAGAGGCAGGGTCCTTCGTGGCCGGGGCAGTCGGGGGTGTTTCCTGTGGGCGGGATCGACGGTGGCGCGGGCGAGTTCGTCCGGTGGCGGTGGGGTCTGCACGAGCAGGTCCTGGGGCGTGGTGGACTCCGGCCTGGCGTTGACGCAGGACTGCCGGGTCGCCGCTCGGGTCGGGCCGCCGCGTGTCCACTCCGTCGGCACCACAGCCTGGCCCCGGCCCGACGCGCCGACCGGTCCGGATCGTCGGCCCCAGTACACCCCCGGCGGCCCACCGGGCCCAGCCATGATCAGGGCGGGGTGGTGCGAGCAGCGGGTCGTCCGGCTGACGTTGACGCCCGGCTCGTGGGTCGCGCCCGACCTGCCGGTCGACGCCGGCTTCAGCGCACCGGTGGACGTCTACGGCACCGTCCGAGCCCGGCACCACGCCCACCCCAAGATCGACCGATCGACCCGTGACCTCGCCGACCACCCCGCCCCACCGATCGTGGAGGGCAGCGTGCTGCTGGCCCGCGTGCAGCACCTACGCCCCAGCCGCCGAGCCGGGGACCTGGCCCTGTGGTACTCCGACCCGGACCGACCTGATCATTCTGATCATGGCCTACCCGGCCGGGTCCGACGTCGAGCACTACTTCCGCTGCCTCAAGACCACCGCCCGAGCCAGCGACTTCCACCCCCGGCGACCACAGACCCTCACGACCTGGCTACGCCTGCACGCCCTGGCCCGCATCGAACTGTTCCTGGCCCGCCCCCCACGTCACCAACCCGCTCATGCCCTGGGAGACCCACCAGCACTACACAACACACCCACAACCCGGTCAAAACACGAGTCGGCCCGCGCTGGGGGCCTCAGGCTGCCGTGGTGGATCCGACGTTCGTGAACAGGCTCCTGGCCTGCGGGCCCAGGTACGGGCCCAGCAGGACGTCCGGAACGGTCTCGTAGTAGAAGCTGATCACGGACGTGATGGTTCCCTGCCCGGTCACGGGGTTGAAACCGGTGAACCACGGACCGCCGCTCGATCCCGGGGTCATGGTGCAACCGACCCCCTGCGCCGAGGTGCCCCGGGTGTCGTCGGTGGGGGTCCCGGCGCACCAGACGAGCTTCCTGCCGTCGAAGGGCGGGTCGGCCGGGTAGCCGAACAGATGGGTCTGCGCCCCGCGCGTCACCGAGAACGCGATGCCCTGTCCCCCGACGGCATCGGTCAGGTACCGGCCGGATCCGTTGGGCGCGACGTTGACGAAGGAGAGATCGAAGTCGAAATCGCTGTCGTTCGCCCATTCCTCGGGCACGGCGAGGTGGGTCGCAGGGAACAGGCCGTTGGGGGCGGTGCCGTCGGTGTACGCGGGGACGAACACCCAGTTCGTCGCGGCCTTGCCCGTGTCGGGGTCCCAGACGCAGTGTCCCGCTGTGATCACTGTCGACCTGTCCGGGCTGTTCACAGCACTGCCCGAACACACGTAGTCCTCCGATGCCTGCGTGAAGAAGACCTTCCCCGTGGTCCGCACGACCGCGCCGCCGCCCGTCCAGTCCTTCCCGCTCCTGACGGTCGTGGGGTTGGGGCGGGTCAACCGGAACCGGTCCTGCACGCCGTCGAGGCCATCGGGACGGGTGGGGGTTCCCGTCCAGGTCTGGACCGGGACGTCCCGCGTGGGCAACTCGTCCGCCCTGGCCGCCGCCGGGTGCCGGAGAGCCTCGTCGGGACCGGCCACGACCGGACCGGTGACGGGCTCGGCCGCACGCATCCGCTCGGCCGTCCAGTACTCGCCGATCGTCCGACGCTGGGCCGGACTCGTCGCACCGGGGATCCGGACCTCGGATCCCACCGTGGTGGGCACGGAGGTCCCCCCGCCGTCCCCGTCCCGCCCCGGCCGCGTGGGCCCGCCCGCCTTCCCCCCGACGGGCTCCGGCGACGTCGAGCCGGCGGCGGGGGCCTGGGTGGTCCCCCCACCGCGCACCATCCGCAGACCAGCGAGGGACGAGGACCCTGTGGCCGGGGCCGTGCCGCCGGGGGCCGACGGGCCCTTCCACGACGCGCCGGCGGTTCCGTCCGGTCCGTGCAGGACCGCGAAGACCCCTCCCGCGAGGAGCAGCAGCAGCGCACCGCCCGCAGCGGCCACCGGGCGGCCGGTGGGGCGGCGGCCCGGTCCGTCGGAGGCGTGCCTGTGGTCCCGTCCGATCCCCGACATTGGTACCTGAGCCCTTCCGTCGTTCTCGACAGCGACATCGATCGAAGCGAGTGCCCGGTCCCCTGACCGGACACGCCATGATCTCGGAGGGATTGCGGTGATTCCACCGTTCAGGGGGTCAACCATCCGAACGGCTGATGGACAGGGGAACGTTCGACCCCGTCCGTTCCCGTTGTGCCCCGATCGGTCGACCGCTGCCGGTGCGGCGGCTGCCGTCGGGGACAATCCTGAGCGTGCGAGAACCCTCCTGCTCCGACGGTCCCCGCGGGGACCGTGCCCACAGCGCCGCCGACGGTCCCCGCGGGGACCGTCCCCCCAGGGAAGTCGTGCTGCTCGGATCGACCGGCTCCGTAGGCCGTCAGGCCGTGGACGTCGTCGAGAGGGCCCCGGACCGTTTCCGGGTCGTGGCACTGGCTGCCGACGGCGGACGGCCCGAGGCCCTGGCCGACCAGGCGGCCCGGCTCGGCGTCGGGACGGTGGCCGTGGCCAGGGCCGAGAACGAGCCGGCTCTCCGCCGTGCCCTGCGGGACCGGGGACGGGACCGCGTCAGGGTCCTGACGGGGCCGTCGGCCGCGGAGGAGGTCGCGGCCACGGGCGCCGACGTCGTCCTCAACGCGATCACAGGATCGATCGGCCTCGGCCCCACCCTTGCGGCGCTGCGTGCCGGCAGCACCCTGGCACTGGCCAACAAGGAATCACTGATCGTCGGCGGACCGCTCGTCGCACGGGCCGCGGCCCCCGGACAGATCGTTCCGGTGGACTCCGAGCACTCGGCCATCGCCCAGTGCCTGCGGGCCGGGTCCTCCCGGGAGGTGCGGCGCCTGGTCCTGACCGCCAGCGGCGGACCGTTCCGGGGCACGCCACGCGAACGGCTCGCCGGGGTGACCCCGCAGCAGGCGCTGAACCACCCCACCTGGTCCATGGGGCCAGTGATCACGACGAATTCCGCGACCCTGGTGAACAAGGGCCTGGAGGTGATCGAGGCCCACCTGCTCTTCGACGTTCCGATCGACCGGATCGACGTGGTCGTGCATCCCCAGTCGACGGTCCACTCGATGGTCGAGTTCGTCGACGGATCGATGATCGCCCAGTGCTCCTCACCCGACATGCGCCTGCCGATCGCCCTGGGCCTGGGATGGCCGGACCGGGTCGAGGGCGCCGTACAGGGGATCGATCTGACCAAGGCGTCCACCTGGGATTTCCTGCCCGTGGACGAGGAGGCCTTCGGGGCGGTCCGTGTCGCGCGACGGGTGGGTACGGCGGGGGGAACGTATCCTGCGGTGTACAACGCGGCGAACGAGGAGTGCGTCGACGCCTTCCTCGCCGGCCGGATCGGTTTCCTGCAGATCGTCGACACGATCGAACGGGTCGTGGATGATCATGTCGGGGCCACGGGTCCGCTGTGCCTGGAGGACGTCCTCGCCGCCGACGCCTGGGCGCGGCGCCGGGCCGGGGAGCTCCTGGCACCGGACCGCCGCAGAGGGCACGACCCCCAGAGAGGATCGGACCGGTGAGCCAAGCCCGCGACGAGGTGACGAGCCGATGACAACCATTGTGCTGTACGCCCTTGGCGTCCTGTTCATGGCCGTGGGGGTCGGCGCGTCGATCGCCCTGCACGAGCTGGGCCACCTGCTGGCAGCCAAGCGCTTCGGCGTCAAGTGCACCCAGTACATGGTGGGTTTCGGTCCGACCGTCTGGTCCCGGCGCATGGGGGAGACCGAGTACGGCGTCAAGGCCGTCCCCCTGGGGGGGTACGTCCGGATGCTCGGCATGTTCCCCCCGCGGGACGGGCGCCGGGTCCGGGCCGACAGCACGGGCCGGTGGAGCGGGTTGATCGACCAGGCCCGGCAGGAGTCCCAGATCGACATCGGTCCGCAGGACTCCGACAGGCTCTTCTACCAGCGTTCCGTCCCCCGGCGACTTGTGATCATGCTGGGGGGTCCCTTCATGAACCTGCTGATCGCAACGCTCCTGCTCGCCGTCGCGATCGTCGGTTTCGGCGTGCAGGAGGAGACCAGGACCCTGTCCTCGGTCTCGGCCTGCGTCATCCCCGCCGACGTCGCCGACGAGGTCGCCGGGCAGACGGACGAGCAGATCTGCGCCTCGGGCGAGTACGAGCAGGCTCCGGCGGCCAGGGCCGGACTGCACCCGGGCGACGTCGTCGTGGCCTTCGACGGCGAGACGATCGCCTCCTGGGGACAGCTGCGCGAACGGATCCGCGCAGCGGGCGGTCGGACCGTGCCCGTCGTCGTCGAACGGGACGGCCGCAGACTCGACCTGACGGTGACCCCGGTCCACGAGCGCCGCCCCCAGCTCGACTCCGACGGGAACGTCGTGCGCGACGATGACGGTTCCCCGGTCCTGGTCGACGTCGGTTTCCTCGGGGTGAGCCCCACGTCGGAACTGGTGCCCCAACCGATCACCTCCGTGCCCCGGATCGTGGGGGACTCCCTGTGGCGGACCGCGGGGGTCGTGCTGAACATCCCCCAGAAGATGGTCGGCGTCGCGCAGGCGGCCTTCGGCGACGCGGAACGGGACCGGAACGGCCCGGTGAGCGTCGTGGGGATCGGACGGTTCGCCGGCGAGGTCACGACGGCCGACGGGAGCTCTGCCGTCCCCATCGGCTGGGTCGACCGGTTCGTCGTCCTCCTGTCGCTGATCGCCTCCCTGAACCTCGCGCTGTTCGTGTTCAACCTGATCCCGCTGCTGCCCCTGGACGGCGGGCACGCCGCGGGAGCCCTGTGGGAGGGCGCCCGCCGCCAGGTGGCCCGGATGCTGCGCCGGGAGGACCCCGGCCCCGTCGACGTCGCGCGGGCGCTGCCCCTGGCCTACGGGGTGGCCTCCCTGCTGATCGGCATGTCCGTACTGCTGATCTACGCCGATCTCGTGCGCCCGATCCGGCTGGGCGGCTGACCGCCGGCCCTGCCGCCCGGCCGGCGGGCAAGGACGAGGAGCGGACCCGCCGGCACCGGGCCCGCTCCCACCTCGGGTGGGCGCAACGGATCCCGCCGGGGATACTGGGGCGACGGGTCCGGGCCCCGGCCACCCGCGGACCCGTCGGCGGGCACAGCCGTGTCCGCCGACCGACCGGCCCGCCGACCGAAGGCTGAATCACCGATGACCGTGAACCTGGGCATTCCCGCAGGGCCTTCCCCTGTGCTGGCACCACGCAGGCACAGCCGGCGGATCCGGGTCGGCGCCGTGCCGGTCGGCGGCGGCTCCCCGGTGTCCGTCCAGTCCATGACCACGACCCCCACCCGTGACGTGGACGCGACCCTCCAGCAGATCGCCGAGCTCACCTCCGCCGGGTGCGACATCGTCCGGGTCGCGGTCCCGGGCCAGGAGGACGCCGACGCGCTGAGGGCGATCGCCGGCCGTTCCCGGATCCCGGTCATCGCCGACATCCACTTCCAGCCGCGGTACGTGTTCGCGGCGATCGACGCCGGGTGCGCGGCCGTCAGGGTGAACCCCGGGAACATCCGCCGGTTCGACGACCAGGTCCAGCAGATCGCCCGGGCCGCTTCCGACGCAGGGGTGTCCCTGAGGATCGGCGTCAACGCCGGTTCCCTCGACCGGCGACTGCTGGACAAGCACGGCAGCCCCACGGCACAGGCCCTGGTCGAGTCGGCGGTGTGGGAGGCGTCCCTCTTCGAGGAGCACGGCTTCCACGACTTCAAGATCTCGGTGAAGCACCACGACCCGGTGGTCGTGGTCCGCGCGTACGAGGAACTGGCGCAGCGGGGCGACTGGCCCCTGCACCTGGGGGTCACCGAGGCCGGGCCTGCCCTGCAGGGGACCGTGAAGTCGGCGGTCGCCTTCGGCGCGTTGCTGTCCCGCGGGATCGGTGACACGATCCGGGTCTCCCTCTCGGCCCCGCCGGTCGAGGAGGTCAAGGTGGGGGTGCAGATCCTCCAGTCCCTGAACCTCCGTCCCCGCAGGCTCGAGATCGTCTCGTGTCCCTCCTGCGGGCGGGCCCAGGTCGACGTCTACCGGCTGGCCGAGGAGGTCGCCGAGGGGCTGGCGCACCTCACCGTCCCCCTGAGGGTCGCTGTCATGGGCTGCGTCGTGAACGGCCCGGGGGAGGCCAGGGAGGCGGATCTCGGAGTGGCCTCCGGCAACGGCAAGGGACAGATCTTCGTGCGGGGCGAGGTCGTTGCGACCGTCGCGGAGGAGGAGATCGTCCAGACCCTGCTGCGCGAGGCCGACCGCCTGGCGCGGGAGGCCGAGCCGGTCCCCGACACGGCTGCAACGGTCACGGTCGGCTGAGGTCCGCTGTGGACCTGCACGCGCGGACGGCCGGGGGCCCGGCGCGTGCCCGGGACGTCGGCGGCGGGCCCGGGACCCTGCGTCGCTCCCTGCGGGTGCTGGGCAGCCGTGACGTCCCCGCCGCCCTCGCCGTGTGCGACCGGGACCCGGCTTCGAACCTCTTCGTCGCCTCGCGCCTGCTCGCGACGGGGCTGAGGGGCCGCAATCCCGGCGGCGAGCTGTGGGGGTGGTACCAGGACGGCGAGCTGCGCTCCCTGTGCTGGTCCGGGGCCAACCTCGTGCCGGTCCATGCCACCGGCGAGGCCGTCGACGCCTTCGCCGCGCGGGCCCGGCGCCAGGGACGGCAGTGCTCCTCGATCGTCGGACCGGCCCACACGGTCCTGCCCCTCTGGGAGCGTCTGAGATCCGTCTGGGGCCCCGCGCGGGAGGTCCGCCCGGACCAGCCCCTGATGGTCCTGGACGGCCCGCCCGCCGTGCCGGCCGATCCCTGGGTGCGCAGGGGACGGTCCGACGAACTCGAACTGTTGATCCCCGCCTGCATCGCCATGTTCACCGAGGAGGTCGGGTACTCGCCCGTCCTGGCGGACGGGGGGACGATCTACCGCGCACAGATCACCTCCCTGGTCTCCGGCGGGCGTTCCCTGGTCAGGACGGTCGGGGAGGGCACGGGTCGCAGGGTCGTGTTCAAGGCCGAGCTGGGATCGGTGACACCGCAGGCCGTCCAGGTCCAGGGGGTGTGGGTGAACCCGCAGTTCCGGGGCCGTGGGATCGCCGCCCCGGGGATGGCGGCCGTCGTGGACATCGTCCGCTCCGAGATCGCGCCCCTGGTGTCCCTGTACGTCAACGGGTTCAACACCAGGGCGGTGCGCACCTACCTGAGGGTCGGTTTCACCCAGGTGGGGACCTTCGCGACAGTCCTGTTCTGAACCGTCCTGCCCCGGAGCCGTCCCGCCCGCCTCCCCCGGGGGTCCCGCCCGCCTCCCCAGAGGGGGGACCCTCCTCCCGCTGGTGGAGCGGTTCTCCGGCACCCGTCGGAACCCCACCGCGCGGGGCCGGACCGGCCGCCGTCCCGGTAGCCTGATTCCTTCACGAAGCACTGGAGGTCTGCCGTGTTGTTGCGGATGTCGTCGCTCTTCCTGCGCACCCTGCGCGAGGATCCCGCCGACGCAGAGGTCCCGGGGCACCGGTTGCTGGTGCGTGCCGGGTACGTCCGCCGCGCCGCTCCCGGGATCTTCACGTGGCTCCCGCTGGGATGGCTGACCTTCCGGAACGTCGAACGCGTCATCCGCGAGGAGATGGACGCCGCGGGTTTCCAGGAGGTGCACTTCCCCGCCCTGCTGCCCCGCGAGCCCTACGAGGCGACCGGCCGCTGGACCGAGTACGGCGACAACCTCTTCCGGCTGCAGGACCGCAAGGGCAACGACATGCTCCTCGGCCCGACGCACGAGGAGATGTTCACCCTCACGGTCAAGGACCTGTGCTCGTCCTACAAGGACCTGCCGCTGTCGCTCTACCAGATCCAGACCAAGTACCGGGACGAGGCCCGCCCCCGGGCCGGCCTGCTGCGCGGACGCGAGTTCGTGATGAAGGACTCCTACTCCTTCGACGTCGACGACGCCGGCCTGGCCGTCTCGTACCAGAAGCACCGGGACGCCTACATCTCGGCCTTCACCCGGCTGGGACTGGACTTCGTCATCGTCTCGGCGACCTCCGGCGCGATGGGGGGCAGCCGCAGCGAGGAATTCCTGTGCCCCCTGGAGGTCGGGGAGGACACCTTCGTCCGCAGCACGCAGGGGGACTACGCCGCCAACGTCGAGGCCGTCCTCACCCCCGCGCCAGAGCCCCTGCCCTGGGACGACCTGCCCCGGGCCCACGTCGAGCCCACCCCCGGCACCCCGACGATCGAGGCCCTCGTCGCCAGGGCCGACGAGCTGTACCCCCGGCCGGACCGGCCGTGGCACGCCTCGGACACGCTGAAGAACGTCGTGTTCACCCTGACCCACCCCGACGGCAGGCGCGAACCCCTCGCGGTCGGTGTCCCGGGGGACCGGGAGGTCGACCCCCGGCGCCTGGAGGCCTCCGTGGCCCCCGCGCAGGCCGAGCCGTTCACCGAGGAGGACTTCGCAGCGCATCCCCTGCTGGTCCGCGGGTACATCGGGCCGGGGGTGCTGGGGGAGGAGGGCCCCAGCGGCATCCGCTACCTGCTGGACCCGAGGGTCGCCCCCGGCACCCGCTGGATCACCGGCGCCGACGAGCGCGACAAGCACGTGTTCGATCTCGTCGCGGGCCGGGACTTCACCGCGGACGGCACGATCGAGGCCGCGGAGGTCCGGCAGGGCGACCCGTCACCCGACGGCTCGGGCACCCTGGTCCTGGCGCGGGGCATCGAGATCGGGCACATCTTCCAGCTCGGGCGCAAGTACGCGCGGGCCCTGGACCTGAAGGTCCTGGACGCGCACGGCAGGCTCGTCACGGTGACCATGGGGTCCTACGGGATCGGGGTCAGCCGGGCGATGGCGGCCGTCGCCGAGAGCAACCACGACGAGCTGGGCCTGTGCTGGCCCCGCGAGATCGCCCCGGCCGACGTCCACGTTGTCGCGACGGGCAAGGACCGCGAGGTCTTCGACACCGCGGAGAGGATCTCCCGGGGCCTGCTGCGCGCGGGCGTCCGGGTGCTCCTGGACGACCGTCCCAAGGTCTCCCCCGGGGTCAAGTTCAAGGACGCGGAACTCATGGGGGTACCGACGATCCTCGTCGTCGGCAGGGGGCTGTCCGAGGGACAGGTGGAGGTGCGCGACCGCCGGACGGGGAAGAAGGAGCCCGTCGCGGTGGACGGGGCCGTCGACCGGCTCGTGGAGGTCGTCCGTGGATGACGGGCTGCCGCGGGCGGACGGGGACGAGCCGGGGGAGGCCGCGGCCGACGCTGTCCGGTTCGGCTGGCACGCCTCGATCAAGGCCGTGATCTTCGACTGGGGCGGGACGCTCTCCCCCTGGCACGAGATCGACCTGCGCGAGCAGTGGCAGGTGTACGCCCGGACCTACCTCGGGTCCGCTCCGGCCCGTTCCGGTGGCCACGGCCCGGACCCCCGCGCCGTGGCCGAACTCGCCGCCGACATCCTCCGCGTCGAGGCGGCCGCGTGGAGGCGGACCCAGGCGGACGGGGCCAGCGCGCGCCTGCCCGAGATCCTCGCCAGGGCCGGGGTCGAGGCCGACCACCCCGGGTACCCGGCGGCGCAGGCCGCCTACGAGGAGTTCTGGGAACCGCACACCATCACCGACCCCCGGGTGCCCGGCCTGTTCGCGGGACTGCGCGCCCGGGGGGTGCGGATCGGGGTGCTCAGCAACACGATCTGGTCGCAGGAGTACCACCGCGGGGTCTTCGCAAGGGACGGCGTGCTCGACCTGATCGACGGGGAGGTCTACAGCTCCCGGATCGAGCACGCCAAGCCGCACCGGCAGGCCTTCCTCGCGGCCGTGGCCTCCGTGGGCCTCGACGACCCGGGCTCCTGCCTGTACGTCGGTGACCGGCTCTACGAGGACGTCCACGGAGCGCAGCGGGCGGGCCTGCGGGCAGCGCTGGTGCCCCACTCGGACATCCCGCCCCACCAGCAGGTCCACGTCGACGCCGCACCGGACGTCGTGCTCGACCACCTGGAGGACCTGCTGCCGCTGCTGGACACCGGCACGCTGCCCCCGTCACCCGGGCCGGCGGGGGACCGGGCGACGGGCTGAGCGGTCGGCCGGCGGTCAGCCCGGCAGGGACGGCGGGTCGCCGCTCCAGCGGGCCGAGTCCCGCGCGGCCCTGACCAGGAACTGCGCCACCCAGACCCGGTCGGAGGGCTCGGCCTGGCCGACCGCGTCGATCGCGACCGAGGCCAGGCCGTCCTCGACGTCCGCTGCCAGTGCCCTGACCCCGGCCCCCCGGGAGAGGTCCTCGGTCCCCAGCCCGTAGGCCGCGGAAGCCGCGGGGGGCCGGCCGCCCCCGGCGCGGATCCGCCGGATGATCTCCTCACGGCCGTGCACGTGATCGTTCCACAGCTCCTGGGCCCTGGCCCGGGAGGAGGACGGGATCCGGGCCGTGATCGTCCCGTAGGCGAAGACCGCGGCGTGCTCGCCCTCCAGCAGGGTGGACAGGGCCTTCAGGGTGGTCTGCGGCAGGCTGCTCCGGGCGGTCGGCCCTGTTGAGGCCGGCGCGGTGGAGGCACCGGAGGAGACGGCCCGGTCTGCGTCGACCGGAGCGTCGCCGTCCGCCGGCGTCGTGCCGGCCCCGGTCGCCGCGAGGTCCCGGGAGGCGGATCCGTCCGTGGCTCCCGCCCCGCCCGTGGGCAGGACCAGGTCTCCGGGGGCCGCGAGCCCGGCCGCCCCGGCCAGCAGATCGGCCTGGACGGCCCGGGCCGCCGCGATCCTCGCGAGTTTCACGGCAACGGGCGCGCTGGTCCCGCTCAGGTCCTCCAGGGCCTGCCTCGCGGCGTCCCGCTGGGCGGTGACGAGTTCCTCAGGGGCCGTCGGCCCGGACGCCGTCGGTCCGGAAGGGGAGGCCGCCGACCCGCTCGCCGCGGCGGTCTGGTCCTGCGCGGCGCCCGTGCCCGTGGGGGAGGGGGTGACGGACTCCTGCGTGACGTTCAGCAGGAGCAGGTGCGCCCTGTGCCCGGCCGCGACCCGTTCCACCGCCTTCGTCCAGCGGGAACCGGAACGGTCGACAGTTCCCAGAGCGGACAGGAGTCCGCGGGAACGGGCGATCGTCCGTTCCACGGCCACCTCGTCGGCGTCGGGGGAGGAGTCGGAGGTCGCGCCGCCGGCATCCTGGCCCGAGGTGCAGCCGGCCAGCGCCGTCGCCATCAGCAGGACCGCGGCCAGTGCAGCCCGGCCGGTCCGCCGCGGCTCGGCCGGTGCCGTGGTCCCGCGCGGGGGACCGGCCGGGTCTCGCCGTTCCGGACGCTGCCGGCGGTCCGGACCTCGCCGGGAGGCGGTCATGTCGTCGTGCCCGATCACCGCGGGATCATCCCACGCCAGGTGCCGGAGGCTGCGTCCGGCCCGACGCCGCGGGTCCCGGTCGGCCGCGGATCTCTTGGCGGTGCCGGGTCACCGGTACGCTTGAACGACCGGTCACGGTTCGTTGCCGTGACGTGCATGCCGCTGCGGCCGTGACACCGGGCCGGCGAGCGGTCCGGCAGGGCAGCGGACGGTCCGACAGAGCAGTAGGAGGAACTGATGGTTGCGTCGTCGCAGGTGGACGGCGTGCGTGCGATGGTGGCACCGGTCGTGGACGGCTGCGGGCTGGTGCTGGAGGACGTGACGATCGCACCCGCCGGGCGACGCACTGTGGTGCGGATCGTCGTGGACCTCCCCGAGGACAGGACGGGGGGCGTTCCCCTGGACGACGTCGCGGAGGCATCGACCCTGATATCGCACGCACTGGACGGGTGCACCGTCCTGGGAACGGGGCCGTTCGTGCTCGAGGTGACCTCCCCGGGGGTGGGCCGGCCCCTGGCCCTGCGGCGGCACTGGATGCGGGCCAGAGGCCGGCTGGTGACCGTCGACCTGGGCGGCTCGGGGAACCGGACGGGGCGGTTGGAAGAGGTGGACGGCGACGGGATACGCCTCGGGGGCGACCTGCTGGCCTGGGACAGGGTCTCGGGCGGCAGGGTCGAGGTCGAGTTCGGTACGCCGTCGGACGCTCCGGTCCACGGGACCGGCGAGGACTGATGGACGGGGATCGGTGAGATCTGATGGACATCGACATGGCTGCTCTGCGGGCCCTGGAACGGGAGAAGGAGATCCCCTTCGACCTGCTGGTCCGCACCATCGAACAGGCGTTGCTGCTGGCCTACCACCGGACCGATGGCGCCGTCCAGACCGCAAGGGTGGAACTGGACCGTCGTACCGGGCACGTGGTCGTGTGGGCCCAGGAGGTGGACGGGACCGGCGCGGTCCGGCGGGAGTGGGACGACACCCCCGTGGGGTTCGGGCGGATCGCCGCGACGACGGCACGGCAGACCATCCTGCAACGGCTGCGTGACGTCGAGGACGAACAGGTCCTCGGGGAGTTCCGCGGGCGGGAGGGCGACATCGTTGCCGGGGTCGTGCAGCAGAGCGGTGACCCGCGCATGGTGCACGTCGACCTGGGCACGGTGGAGGCCGTCCTGCCGCCCCAGGAACAGGTCCCCCAGGAGAACTACGCGCACGGGACCCGCCTGCGCTGCTACGTCGTGGGAGTGCGCAAGGGCGCGAAGGGCCCGTCGATCACGGTCTCCCGGACCCACCCCCACCTGGTCCGCAAGCTCTTCGCCCTGGAGGTGCCCGAGATCGCCGACGGCACCGTGGAGATCGTCGCGCTCGCCCGGGAGGCCGGGCACCGCACGAAGGTCGCGGTGCGTTCGACCCGTCCGGGGGTGAACGCCAAGGGGGCCTGCATCGGTCCCATGGGACAGCGCGTGCGGGCCGTGGTCGCGGAGCTGCAGGGCGAGAAGATCGACATCATCGACCACAGCGAGGACCCCGCGTCCTTCGTCGCGGCGGCGCTCTCCCCGGCCAAGGTCGACGCGGTCGAGGTCGTCGACCTGGTGGCCCGGTCGGCGAGGGTCACGGTCCCCGACTACCAGCTCTCGCTGGCGATCGGCAAGGAGGGCCAGAACGCACGGCTCGCCGCGAAACTCACCGGATGGCGGATCGACATCCGTCCGGACGTCGCGGGGGCCGAGCCCCCGTTCCACGATGATTCGATCACTCTACGGAATGAATCGGAATCGAGGAGTGAGGATCATCCTGCGAACGAATGACGGTGGCACCTGGTGACCGCCGGCCGGCGCCGGGCGACCGTGCCCGTTCATGGGCGGGCACGGCGTCGGGGTAGACTGGCCGAAGTCGGTGATGCGGTCCGGAGTTCCTCGCCTGCCGGTGGGTGTCCGAATGCTCTCAGTTCGAAAACTGTCGGTTCTCGGACGGCCTGGCGGACATGTGTGGGATGCCGCGGCCGTGATGACCGATCCGTCCTGTTGAGAGTGGTCGCGGAGAGGATCGACGGCCGGTGGCTCGTCCTTCCCGATCCGTACCGTGTCAGGCCGGGCCGGGGCGCCTCGTTGCATCTCGATCAGGCCTGTCTCGACGCGGCCGAGCGCCGTCGGGCGTTCTCTCGGGCCCTGCGCCGGAGCGAATCGCTCGATCTCACCGCGCTGCGTGCACACGTCGCCGAAGCAGGGCGTGACAGCAGTGAGCAGGGCTCGCCGGGACACGCGTCCCGGACCGGTCCGCCCTTGACGTCCAGTCCACCACAACCGTCCGAGCCGGAAGCGGGTCAGAAGCTGATGAGCACCCGATGAGCGCGCAGCTATGAGCACCCCCCAGCTGTAACGACGGTCCGCGCCTGTCAGGCCCGGACCGAGACAGGAGAGACGTGGCAAAGGTCCGGGTCTACGAGCTCGCCAAGGAGCTCGGGGTCGAGAGCAAGGCCGTCATGGCCAAGCTCCAAGAACTCGGTGAGTTCGTGCGGTCGGCGTCCTCGACCGTCGAGCCGCCGGTTGTCAGAAAGTTGCGGGAGGCCATGCCAGCCGGTGGATCGTCGGCAGGCGCGAAGGCGGCGCCCAAGCCCGCCCCGCGCCCGTCGGCTCCCTCAGTCAAGTCCGGGGCGGCCAAGTCCGGCCCGGCACGTCCGACCCCGCCTTCCCCCCCGACCCCGGCCGCGCCGGGCGCGCGGGGCGGAACCGGCCAGCCCGCCGCACCGCACCGTGGTGGCCGGCCCTCCGAGGCCAGGTCCGGTCCGGCGGCCAAACCCGGCCCGGCGCGCCCCCAGGGCCGTCCGGCGTCCCCCCCACCGGCACCGGCACCGGCCCCGGGACCGTCGGCCGCCAGGGGACCGGCTCCCGTGCCGGCCCCGGGCGCGTCCCCGGCACCGCCGGCTCCCACCCCCGGTCCCCGCCAGCAGGCGCCGGCCCGTCCCGGCCCGAGACCGGGTCCCGCCGGCACGGGCCGCGGCCAGGCGCAGCAGGCTCCCGGTGCCGGACGGCAGCAGCAGGCCGGCGGCCGTGGCGGGCAGCGGCAGGCCAACGCCCCGCGCCCCGGCCCCCGACCGCAGGCCCCGGCCTCCCGGTCCGACTCCGGCGGCCAGGATCGGGGCGGCAAGTCCCGTTCCGGTGGTGGCTCGCCGCGTCCGGGGAACAATCCCTTCGCCTCCAGCCAGGGCATGCCCCGTTCCGGTGGTGGCTCGCCGCGTCCGGGGAACAATCCCTTCGCCTCCAGCCAGGGCATGCCCCGTCCGGGTGGTGGCTCCCGCGCCGGCGGTCCCGGCGGTCCGCGTCCCCAGTCCGGTGACCGCCCCGGAGGGCCGCGTCCCGGCGGTCCGCGTCCCGGCGGTCCGCGTCCGAACCCGGGGATGATGCCCGCACGGGCCAACCCGGGGATGATGCCCGGTCGTTCCTCGAGCGGCCGGCCCGGTGGCGGCGGTGGCGCCGGGCGTCCCGGAGGACCGGCGCGCGGTGGCGGCGGTGGCGGCCGCGGCGGGTTCGGCGGCCGTCCCGGCGGTCCCGGGGGCGGCCCGGGCGGCGGCTACGGCAAGGGCCGCGGCGGCCGCGGTGGCACCCAGGGCGCCTTCGGGCGCGCGGGGGGCCGTCCGGTCCGCGGGCGCAAGTCGCGCAAGCAGAGGCGCCAGGAGTTCGACAACATGCAGGCGCCCATGGCCGGTGGGGTGCAGATCCCGCGCGGTGACGGCAGCACCGTCGTGCGCCTGCGCCGCGGCGCCTCGCTGACCGACTTCGCCGAGAAGATCAACGCGAACCCTGCCAGCCTGGTCACGGTCCTGTTCCACCTCGGCGAGATGGCCACGGCGACCCAGTCCCTGGACGAGGACACCTTCCGCCTGCTGGGCACGGAGCTCGGCTACGACATCCAGGTCGTCTCGCCCGAGGACGAGGACCGCGAGCTGCTGGAGTCCTTCGACATCGACCTGGCCGGGGAGCTGGCCCAGGACGAGGACCACATGGAGCCGCGGCCGCCGGTGGTCACGGTCATGGGGCACGTGGACCACGGCAAGACCAAGCTCCTGGACGCGATCCGGCACGCCAACGTCGTCGAGGGCGAGGCGGGCGGGATCACCCAGCACATCGGTGCCTACCAGGTCCACTACGAGTTCGAGGACGTCAACCGGGCGATCACCTTCATCGACACCCCGGGCCACGAGGCCTTCACGGCCATGCGGGCCCGCGGTGCCAAGGTCACCGACATCGCCGTGCTCGTCGTGGCGGCGGACGACGGTGTCATGCCGCAGACGATCGAGGCACTGAACCACGCCCACGCCGCGGGAGTGCCGGTGGTCGTCGCGGTCAACAAGGTCGACAAGGAGGGCGCCGACCCCTCCCGGATCCGCCAGCAGCTCACCGAGTACAACCTCGTGGCGGAGGAGTACGGCGGCGACACGATGTTCGTCGACGTCTCGGCCAAGCAGAGGATCAACATCGAGGGAGTCCTCGAGGCGATCCTGCTGACCGCGGACGCCGCGCTGGAACTGCGGGCCAACCCGGACAAGAACGCCCGGGGGGTGGCCATCGAGGCCAACCTGGACAAGGGCCGCGGGCCGGTGGCGACGGTCCTGGTGGAGTCCGGGACCCTGCACGTCGGTGACGCCATCGTCGCCGGGACGGCCCACGGCCGGGTCAGGGCACTGCTCGACGAGAACGGCGACACCCTCCGGGCGGCGTCGCCGTCACGGCCCGTGCAGGTCCTGGGGCTGACGTCGGTCCCGCGGGCGGGGGACTCCTTCCTCGTGGCGCCCGACGACCGCACCGCGCGTCAGATCGCCGAGAAGCGCGAGGCCGTCGAGCGCGCGGCCGTCCTGGCCAGGCGCCGCAAGCGGATCAGCCTGGAGGACTTCACCAAGGCACTGGAACAGGGCAAGGTCCAGACCCTCAACCTGATCCTCAAGGGCGACGTCGCCGGTTCGGTCGAGGCGCTGGAGGACGCCCTGCTGCAGATCGACGTCGGCGACGAGGTCGAGCTGCAGGTCATCGACCGGGGTGTCGGTGCGATCACGATGAACAACGTGAACCTGGCCGTCGCCTCCAACGCGATCATCGTCGGGTTCAACGTGCGCCCGGCGGAGAAGGTCGGGGACCTGGCGGACCGCGAGGGCGTCGACATCCGCCACTACTCGGTGATCTACCAGGCCATCGAGGAGATCGAGGCAGCGCTCAAGGGCATGCTCAAGCCGGAGTACGAGGAGGTCCAGCTCGGCTCCGCGGAGATCCGGGAGGTCTTCCGCTCCAGCAAGTTCGGCAACATCGCCGGCTGCCTCGTGCGCTCCGGGGAGATCCGTCGCAACGCGAAGGCCAGGCTGACCCGGGACGGGATCGTCGTCTCCGACAGCCTGGGCATCGAGTCCCTGAGGCGCTTCAAGGACGACGCCACCGAGGTCCGCGAGGGCTACGAGTGCGGTATCGGACTCGGCTCCTTCAACGACATCAAGGTCGGTGACGTCATCGAGACCTTCGAGATGCGGGAGAAGCAGCGCGGTTGAGCACCCGGGTCGCGGGGGGGGCCCCCCCCGCGCCCCCCCGCCCCGCGCGGCGCGGGGCGGGGGCCAGTAGC
>Ga0316579_10000156_pt1 | contig 19325 bp, 17 predicted proteins | sample J5NA_2_FD_203074 | JGI IMG/M metagenome (GOLD analysis project Ga0316579, IMG submission 203074) | Rhizosphere microbial communities from salt marsh grasses in Alabama, United States - J5-7_160517rDrA | ecosystem: Host-associated > Plants > Roots > Rhizosphere | place: USA: Alabama | collected... | reverse complement strand
GACTTCGAGCTGGCCCGCAGCCTGGTTCCGGTGGATCTGCCGGAGGACGACCTGTTCGCCGGGCTCAGGGACCGGGCCTGCGCCTGCCGGTGACGGGACCTGCCGGCGTGGGCGGGGCCCGCCGGCGGGGGGCGGGGCCTGCCGGCGACCGGAATCCGGGACCGGCGATATCCGAGCTCCCTTGCTCCGTTCGCGGGAAACAACTACCGCGAGTGGCTGACTTTTTTCTTTCAGCTCCCTTCCGCGGTGACGGACGGGGACGATCGGGTGACCGACGGTGTCCTGCGATGTCCGGGAGGCTTTCGTGCGGCGCCGTTTTCCAACCACGGAGGCCGAGCGGGGAGCTTTTTCGTCACATTGCTGCAATGATGCTTCATCCGAATTGATCGGGTGGACACGCGTTGTTCATCCATGAATACCGTATGAAATCGGACGGTCGATCGTCCGCCGGTGACGTCGCCGTCCGTCCCGCAGGTGCGGGCGAGGTTCGTCGTCGTCAGGAGGTCCGGTGCGATGGGGCGCAGATCGAGCCGGGGGCGGATGTGTCTGTTCGGAACAACTCTGCTGGTCACGGGAGTGACCGGCCTGGTGGGCTGCGGCGGTCCCGCCGAGACGTCCGCCGCTGCCGCGGGGGAGTGCGGAACTCTCAAATTGGCTCAGACCTCCTGGTCGGCCCTGGAGGCCAACAACGCGGTGGTCGCCTACCTGGCCCAGAAGGAACTGGGCTGCCACATCGAGTACGTGAAGGTCACGGAGGACGGGCTCTGGGACGCCCTCGCCGTCGGTGACGTGGACGTCGTGATCGGTAACTGGAGCGACGACTCCTACCGGCAGCGATTCGTCGAGCAGCAGGGCAGGGTCGTGGAACTCGGCCCGGACGGGACCAGCGCGCGTGCCGGATGGTACGTGCCGGCATGGATGGTGAAGAAATACCCGAGTCTCACGAACTGGGAGGAACTCCGTAAGAAGTCCGATCTGTTCCGCGACGCCGGTTCGTCGGGCAAGGCCGGCTTCCTCGGTCCCAGCAGTTCGGACTTCTCGACCGATCGGCAGCTCATCAACAACCTCGACCTGGACTTCACCATGCGGTACACCAGCGGGGAGACCGATCTGCTCCAGGCGTTCGAGAAGGCGGAGGAGGGACGGACCCCCCTGCTCGGGCACTTCCGCAGTCCCAGCTGGTACCTGGCGAAGAACACCATGGTCCGGGTGAAGCTGCCGGCCCACACCGAGGGCTGCGACGACATCCTGGTGCAGACGGCCTGCGACTACGCTCCCCAGGAGCTGCAGAAGCTCGCCACCAAGAACTTCGCGGCTTCCGACAGCCCGGCCGTCCTCCTGGTCAAGAGGTTCAGCTGGACCAATGCCCAGCAGACCGCGGTCGCCCAGGCGATCTTCTCCGAGGGCTCCACCCCCGAGAAGGCGGCACAGGCCTGGGCGCAGAAGAACTCCGCGACGGTCAAGACCTGGCTGCAGTGACCCGACCGGGACGAAGGGACCGGCAGAGGCGATCCGCGCGGGGAACGACCGCATGAGAGCGCTCGTCGCGATGGCAAGCAGGCACGGCTCCACGGTCGAGCTCTCCCGCGCGATCGCGCAGGTCCTGCGGGGCTACCAGGTCCAGGTCGAGACCTCGGCGGTGGACCGCGTCGCGGACCTGCGCAGGTACGGAGCGGTCGTGCTCGGCAGCGCGGTCTACCAGGGCTCGTGGACCGACGCGGCGCGGATCTTCGTGACCCAGCACGAGGACGCGTTGTGTCGGGTCCCGCTCTGGCTGTTCTCCAGCGGGCCCGTCGGGGGACGCTGGTACGACGAGCTTCCCGAGGAGGTCTCCGACCTCCACGGGCGGCTGCGGGCCCGTTCCCATCGTGTGTTCTCGGGCAGGCTGGACCGCGGGCTGCTCAGCGATCCCGAGAGGGGGGCCCTCGGACCGGGCGGCCCGCGAGGGGCCGACGACAGGGACTGGGGCGCCGTGCGCAGCTGGGCCCGGGGGATCGCCGAGTCCCTGACGGACCCGGACCGTTGCGGGTGCGTTCGCAGCGACCGGTGACGGGAACGCCGCCGGGTGCCGCGCAGCGTGGAAGCGGAGCGTCGGGAGAACGTCCTCAGGCGGAGTAGACGACGATCGAGGCTCCGACGTAGTGGCTCACGAAGGCCGCGATCGTCAGGGTGTGGAAGACCTCGTGGAAGCCGAACCACCGAGGGCTGGGGTCGGGACGCTTCAGGCCGTACACGAGACCGCCCAGGGTGTACAGGGTCCCCCCGACGACCATGAGCACGAAGGCCGTCATCCCGGCCCTGAGGAAGTCCGGGAGGTAGACCAGCGCCGCCCAGCCCAGGGCGACGTACAGCGGAACGTACAGCCACCGCGGGGCGTGCACCCAGAAGACCCGGAAGACGACCCCTGCCAGCGCGCCGCCCCACACGATGATCAGCATGGTCCGGGCCGACCCCCCGGGCAGGAGCAGGACCGAGAAGGGGGTGTAGGTGCCGGCGATGATCAGGAAGATGTTGGCGTGGTCGAACCGTCTGAGCAGGCCGAGGGTCTGCGGGGACCACTGCCCGCGGTGGTAGAGGGCGCTGACCCCGAAGAGCATCGAGGCGGTGACGGCGAAGACGGCGGCGGAGATCCTCGCGCGTCCGGCCGGTGCGAGGGTGACGAGGACGATCCCCGCCGCCACGACGAGGGGGAAGCATCCGGCGTGCAGCCATCCCCGTAGGCGGGGTTTGACGAGTTGAGGGGTGACCTCGAACCACCGGCTGGACATCATCATGGACCGGACTCTACCTTACGGAACCGTAGGTTACGGAACCGTAGGTTGCTCCGATCGGAGGGTGCGCAAGCGGCATGTGCTCATATTAGGGGTGGATCGGGCAGGGGTGATCATCTTCTCGCACGGACCGCCTGTACCGTAGCCCTGCCGGTCGTTGCCGGCGCCGAACGCGGAAGGAACAACGCCCATGGGGCTGCGGGGCCTGCTCTACGGTGTCTACGAGCGTCGGCTGGCCGGATCCCTCTCGACGCAGAGCCTTCCACGCCACGTGGGAGTCGTCCTGGACGGGAACCGTCGCTGGGCCAGGGCCCTGGGCACCTGCACGGCCGACGGGCACCGGGCAGGGGCCGACAAGATCCTGGAGTTCCTGGACTGGTGCGGTGAGGTCGACATCCCGCTGGTCACCCTGTGGCTGCTGTCGACGGACAACCTCAGCCGCTCCGCCCAGGAACTCACGGAACTCCTGGCGATCATCGAGGACGCCGTCGAGCGCATCGCCGCCACGGGCCGGTGCCGTGTGAACCCGATGGGCGCCCTGGACCTGCTGCCCGCACCGACCGCCGCCCGCCTGAAGGGCTTCGAGGAGTCCACCCGGCCCGTCCTGGGCATCCACGTCAACGTCGCCATCGGGTACGGCGGCCGCCGGGAGATCGCGGACTCGGTGCGCTCGCTGCTCCTCGAGCACGCGGCCCGGGGGACCTCGATCGAGACCCTGGCCGAGACCCTCGACGTCGAACACATCGCGGAGCATCTCTACACCCGCGGCCAGCCCGATCCGGAACTGCTCATCCGCACGTCGGGGGAGCAGCGCCTGTCCGGTTTCATGCTCTGGCAGAGCGCACACAGCGAGTTCTACTTCTGCGAGGCCCTGTGGCCCGATTTCCGGAAGGTGGACTTCCTGCGGGCCCTGCGCTCCTACGCGCAGCGCGAGCGCCGCTTCGGCAGCTGATCCGGGGCCGGTTTGATCACGGGCAAGGGCCCGGCCTCCCGCCCCGCGCGACCGGCGGTCGCACGCGGCCGACTCCGGCGACAGCGGCCCCAGCACGGCCCGCAGCCCGGGCTCCCGGGGTTTTGCGAACATCCCTCCCCGGGGAGTGTCATGACGGTACTGTCCCTTCACATTCTTGAGAGGTACCCCCCGGTACCCGATCAGCCCCTGCGAGGAGAATGCCGTGAGCACGACCCGCCCGAACGGCGAGGCGCCCCGGAGCGACACCACAGCCCCCCGCGAGCCCACCGGACGCGGACGCAGGGCGGTCCTGACCGCGGGAACGGCCGCGGCCCTCGGCGCCGTCGGGGTGGCAACGGCCCGGCCGGCCCAGGCGGTCTCCACCGCGTTGATGACGGAGACGACCACCGCGGCGAGCGCGGCGACGGCGCTGTACGCCACGGCATCGGGCTCGGCCTTCACCGTCTACCAGAAGGGGTCGGGCAACGGCTCCTTCCTCGTCTCGGACACCACGATCGGTTTCACCGGGCGGACCCTTGCCGAGAACTCCTGGGGCGGTCTGGTCCAGAACGCCGGGAGCGCCCTGGGCAACGGGGGCGCGCTGCGGGTCGAGGGCAGGCAGAACGTCGGGGTCTTCGCCGACACGTCACCGGGGGCCGACACGGTCCCGGCCCTCATGGGCGTGGGCGGGGACGAGGTGAACGGGATGGCCCTCTACACCAAGGGCGCCAACATCCTGGACGGCGACGTCTACGCCCTGCGCAGCTTCGTGGGGGGCGTCGGCGCCGACGGCAAGCTCGCGTACTGGCCCACGGCCTCCGGACAGCGGGCGGACCACGACCTGAAGGGCAGGACCACCCTGGACTCCTCCGGGGCGGGCACCGTCACGCTGCCCGCCGCCTACCTGCGCGTCGTCGACGCGACCACGCTGCTGGTCTGCCTGACCCCCGTCGGAGCCGCGATGCCGAACCTGCACGTCGTCGCGGCACCCACGACCGGGAGCAGCAGCTTCCAGATCTCGGGGGGGAGCGCCGGCGGAACGGTGCACTACTCGGTGTCCGGCGAGCGGATCCCCGTGACGGTCACGAGCACGGCCTCCGCGGCCGGCACGAAGGTGAAGACCCTCGCCGCGGCGGAGAGCCCCTCCGTACGGGCCCGGCCGTCGCTGACGTTGCCGGATCGCTGACGGTTCCGGCGGCGGGCACGGTCGCGTAACGTCGAGGGCAGCGTCCGCCGGTGACACAGATCGATCGACGAGTCGCGTTCCGTCTCTCCGGCGGGTGCTGCAACGCGCTGAACGCGCGTGCTTCTCGCGTGAGAGGAGTCGACATGACAGCCGGCCGACGCGGAACCAGGGACCAGGTGGATCCTCGACGCACCTTCGTGCTCGACACCTCGGTGCTGCTGGCCGATCCCAAGTCGCTGTTGCGGTTCGCCGAGCACGAGGTCGTAGTCCCCATCGTGGTCGTCAGCGAGTTGGAGGCCAAACGGAACCATCCGGAGCTGGGGTACTTCGCTCGGCACGCGTTGCGCTTGCTCGACGACCTGCGGGTCCGTCACGGCCGTCTGGACACCCCCGTCCCCAGCGGGGACTGCGGGGGCACCATCCGCGTCGAGCTGAACCACACGGACACCGCAGCGCTCCCCGCGGGGTTCCGCGTGGGGGACAACGACGGCCGGATCCTCGCGGTCGCCTGGAACCTCGCGTCCTCCGACGGCTGCCACGTGACCGTCGTCAGCAAGGACCTGCCGATGAGGGTCAAGGCGGCAGCGGTCGGCCTGGACGCAGAGGAGTACCAGCCCGAGGGGATCGTCGACTCCGGGTGGAGCGGTATGGCGGAACTGTGCCTCGACGCGGACTCCATGGCGGAGCTCTACGCCGAGCAGGCCCTCGACCTGGAACCGGCCCGTGAACTGCCGTGCCACACCGGCCTGGTCCTTTCGTCGCCGCGGGGCTCGGCCCTCGGACGGGTCCTGCCCGACAAACGTGTGAGGCTGGTGCGGGGGGACCGGGACGTCTTCGGCGTCCACGGCCGCAGCGCCGAGCAGCGGATCGCGATCGACCTGCTGCTGGACGCGGACATCGGGATCCTGTCCCTGGGCGGACGGGCCGGGACGGGCAAGTCGGCCCTCGCCCTGTGCGCCGGGCTGGAGGCTGTCCTGGAGAGCAGACAGCACCGCAAGGTGGTCGTGTTCCGTCCCCTGTACGCGGTCGGCGGGCAGGATCTGGGCTACCTGCCGGGGACCGAGGCCGAGAAGATGAATCCCTGGGCGCAGGCGGTGTTCGACACCCTCGGGGCCCTGGTCTCGCAGGAGGTCCTCGACGAGGTGATGGACCGCGGGCTGCTGGAGGTGCTCCCGTTGACCCACATCCGGGGGCGGTCGCTGCACGACGCCTTCGTCGTGGTCGACGAGGCGCAGTCCCTCGAACAGAACGTTCTGCTGACCGTCCTGTCCCGCGTGGGGCAGAACTCCCGGGTCGTGCTGACCCACGACGTCGCGCAGCGGGACAACCTGCGGGTGGGACGGTCCGACGGGGTCGCTGCCGTCATCGAGGCGCTCAAGGGCCACCCGCTCTTCGCGCACGTGACCCTGACCCGTTCGGAGCGTTCACCGGTCGCTGCCCTGGTCACGGAGATGCTGGAGGGACTGCAGCCCTGATCCCGCGGGCCGTTCCCGCGGCTGCGGTCCCGGCTCCGCCCGAGTTCCGAGGCCCTCGGCGCACGGGAGGGACCGCGGTCGCGGGCCTCCAGGACACAAGGATCCGCGGAAGTTCTGCCAATCCCCACCGGGATGTTTCTTGCGTGACTACTATCTGGAGTTGTTCGATCACTACAGGTAGGGGAAACGGTGCTCATCCGCGCTCCGGAATCGTGGCCGCAGTGGGTCGTGGCCGTGTCGGCCATGCTGATGCTGGCGGTTCTTGATCTGGCGGGAGCCCTGGCAGCCAAGGAAGCCGTCGAACGGCGCTCGCATTCCTTGGCTGCGCTCGGGGTCGTCCTCTTCGTCCTTCTCTTCTGGGTCTACGCCTCGAGCCTCCAATACGCCGAACTCGCTCCGGTGACTTTCGGCTGGATCGTGATCCTTCAGGTGGGGGTGCTGCTCGTCGACCGTTTCCGGTACGACGTGCAGCTGTCCCCCGGGAAGGTCGTCGCGGTCCTTGCGATGCTCGCGGCCCAGGCCTACTTGCTGATCGCCCCCTCCTCCGGCCCCGCCCGGGCCGGGGAACCGGACGGCCCCCGGCCGCGGACGGAGTCCTCGGCCACCGCACCGGTCCCCCTGCCGACGGTCGGGCCCGTGGGCGAGCAGGGACGGATCCCCGGACCCGGACGCCCGGCCCGCACCGTGCCCCGTCAGGGCACCGCCGGCACGGGTGCCCAGGACCCAGCCCGTGCCCAGAGCGCCGGATCCTCCCGGCCCGCGGCCTCCGGCAAGGCGCCGGCATCGGTCGGGCCGCGCCAGCGGAGCCTTCCGGCCCGGCCCGGGGACCGTTCCGTGCAGAACCGCCGTTCGATCCCTGCGCAGCGCGTCCGGTGAACGCCCTCACCCTGACCGTCCCGGCGGCGGTCCAGCGAACCGGCTTGCCCGCGCAGGCACGGGCCGACGTGCCCCCGGCCCCCGTCGCCCCCCGGCACCGTGCCCCGGTGGACCAGGACCGGGCCCCCCTCCTCGAGGCCGTCCGCAGGGAGTCCCGGTCGTCACTCGCCCGGCTCCACTGCCCGGGGCATCAGGGGGGCAGCAGGGCGTCGGACGACCTCACGGCCCTCATCGGTCCCAGCGCCCTGGCCGCGGACGTCTGGCTGGAGACCGGACGGCACGACAGGATCCGGCGGGAGGCCGAGGACCTGGCGGCCCGGGCCTGGGGCGCCCGGAGGGCCTGGATGATCGGCAACGGGTCCACCGGCGGGAACCTCGCCTGGCTCCTGGGAACCCTCAAGGAGGGAGAGGAGGTCCTCGTCGGCAGGGACGCCCACGTCTCGGTCCTCGCCGGCCTCGTGCTCTGCGGTGCCCGTCCCGTCTGGGTCCCCCCGCGGGTCCATCCCGTGCTGGGCCTGCCCCTGGGGGTCGATGCCGCCGACGTCCACGACGCGCTCCGTGCCCGTCCCCGGGCCCGGCACCTGCTCGTCACCTCACCGGGCTACGCATCGACCTGCGCCGACCTGCCCGAGATCCTCGCGGTCGCCCGGAGGGCCGGGGCCGAGACCTACGTCGACCAGGCCTGGGGCGCGCACCTGGCGTTCCACCACCGGTTGCCCGCCGATGCCCTGGCCTGCGGGGCCGGGGGCGCCGTCGTGAGCCTGCACAAGACCGGCAGCGCGCTGTCCTCGGGAGCGCTCCTGCTGGCCGGGCACGGGCTGAGCGACGAGCACCTCGACCGTGTCGACAACACGGTGAGGATGACCCAGACCACCAGCCCGCTCATGCCCCTGCTGGCCTCGGTGGACGCGGCACGCCGCGACCTTGCCGTCGGCGGCGCCCGGGCCGTCGAGCACGCCGTGGAACGGGCGGGCCGTCTGGCCCGACGGCTGGCGAGGGTCCGCGGGGTCGCGGTCCTGACACCGGCCGACCTGGGCCTTCCCGCCGAACGCGTCGATCCGCTCAAGCTCGTTGTCGACGTCAGCGGCCTGGGGGTCAGCGGGTGGACGGTGGAGACCTCCCTGCGCCGGACGGGGGTGCCGCCCGAGGGAGCGGACGCCAGCAGGATCTACCTGGTCCTGCCGTCGACCAGCCGGGGCGTCGACGGACGGATCACCGACCAGGTCATGGCGGACGCGCTGGTCGCGGGCCTGGAGAGGGTCGCGCGGCAGACGGGCCGGATGCGGGGTCGCCACGACGCGCTGCTGCGGCCGGACCGGGGACTGCCCGCGGACGCCTGGCGGGCGGCGGTCGTGCCCGACCGGCAGGAGCTCACCCCCCGCCAGGCCCACCGCGCACCGTCGCGGGCCGTGCCGTTGCACGCCGCCGTCGGAGAGGTGACGGCGGAGCCCGTGGTCCCGTACCCGCCCGGGCTGCCGGTCCTGCTGCCCGGGGAGATCGTCGGCGAGGCCGCTGTCGAGGTGCTCGACGCCGTCCGCGGGGCGGGGGGGCATCTGCACGGCTGCGCGGACCCGACGTTGCGGACCCTGCGCGTGGTGTCGTGGTGAGGGGAGGGGACCGGCGCCGGTGAGGCGCGAGGGGACGCTCCGAGGGGGACCTGGTGACCTTCCGGAAACGGCGGGCGGGTTGACAGGATGAGCGCGTGAAGACCAGTGAACCCCCGCGGATCCCGCAGCGGGAAAGCGCGGACCACGCTCGCCGTCTGCTGCGCACCGGCGGGCGGCGGCTGCTCGGGATCGCGGGGCCTCCGGGCTCCGGCAAGTCCACCCTCGCGGCGTCCCTGGTCGCTGCGCTCGGGGACGCGGCGGTCCTCGTCCCCATGGACGGCTTCCACCTGGCGCAGGCCGAGCTGGAGAGGCTGGGCAGGGCCGACCGCAAGGGGGCCCCGGACACCTTCGACGCGTCCGGTTTCGTCGCCCTGCTGCGGCGGCTGCGCACCGCGGACGAGAGCGTCGTCTACGCGCCGCGCTTCCACCGCGAGGTCGAGGAGGCGATCGCGGGGGCCATCGCCGTCCCCCGGAACGTCCCCCTGGTGATCATCGAGGGGAACTACCTGCTCCTGGAGGAGGAGGGGTGGGGAGGGGTGCGTCCGGAACTGGACACCTGCTGGTACATCGACCTCGACGACGCCGAGAGGGTCCGGCGGCTGGTCGACCGGCACGTCCGCCACGGCCGGACCCGCCAGGCCGCGACCCAGTGGGTCACCCGCACCGACGAGGCGAACGCCGCGCTCATCGCCGGCACCCGGTCCCGCGCCGATCTCGCCGTCGTGCGCTGACCCGGCCGTCCCGCGCCGATCTCGCCGTCGTGCGCCGAACGCGCCGGTGCCCCGGCGGCCGGCGTACCGGAAGGCTCAGCCCGGCCGCTCCGACAGGTACACCGCGTACTGGAAGGTCCTGCCGTCACGCTCGACGTCGAGCAGGACCTCCCGGGTCGGGCCGCAGGCCTCCTGCAGGGCACCGCGCAGCTCGGGGGCCGGGTCGGCCGACCAGACCGCCAGCACGCCGCCGGGACGCAGGGCGAGGGCAGCGCGTCCGAGGAAGGACGGGCGGTAGATCCCCCGGTTCCCGGAATGCACCAGGAAGCCCGGGCCGTTGTCGACGTCGAGCAGCACGGCGTCGACGCTGCCCGCCCCCAGCTCCGGCAGGGCCGCGCGCACGTCACCGGTCCGCACCCTCACGCGCGGGTCGGCAAGGACCCGATCGGCCGGCCGCACCAGCCCCTCCCCGGCCCACCGGACCAGGGCCGGGTGGAGTTCGACGATCAGCAGGTCGTGCAGGCGCGGGTCCTCCAGCAGCCGCTGGGCGGTGTATCCCAGGCCGAGGCCGCCGACCACGACGTCCAGCGGCCGGCCGGGCAGGCGGCGCAGCGCCAGCTCCGCCAGGGCCCGTTCGGTGAGCGTGTGCCCGGAATCCATCGCGAAGACACCGTTCACGATCAGTTCGAGCCTCCCGACGCGGTGGCGCAGGACCGTGCGCCCGTCCGGGCCCTCGGCCTCCGCCAGCACGATGGGCCCGTCGTCGTGAATCGACTGCTTCCTGACGCCATCGGGATGATTCATCATGCCCACGAGGCCATCCTTGCAGCGTTGCGCGTCCACATACACTTCCGGCCGTGGTGGTGTTGGAGAGCGCAACGGAACGGACCGTGAGGGGAACCGGCCGGGACCCGGCGAACGGGACGGGAACCGGCAGCACGCGGGTTCCCGTCCTCGTGGCCTGGACCGTCCGTGTCGTGGCGCTCCTCGCCGTCCTGGGAATGCCGAACCCGCAGGACGCCGGCTACACATCCGGTCCGCTCGATCCGCTGGTGGACGGCACGGCGTTCGCGGCGACCATGCTGTCGGCCGGGACCATGCTCGTGCTCGCCGGCGCGCTCAGCCGCCGCAAGCGGCGGGCCTGGGTCCTGATGCTGATCGTCGTCGCGATCGGGACGGTCGCGAACTGCCAGGTGCGGCGCTGGTGGGTGGCACTGCTCAACATCGCCGTGCTCCTGCTGCTGGTGCGGGCCCGGCAGGACTTCCGGGCGCGTTCTGAACGTGCCTCCCGGCTCGCTGCCCTGCGTCTCCTGGCCGTCATGGGGCCTTTCTGCGTTTTCGCTGGAATGCTGATCGCCCTGCGCCTTGCCCCCGACGAGCCGGCGGACACGAGGTTGCAGGAGGTCCTGCTGGGACTGCTGGGGTTCGCCCCGGACGTCGAGACGGGCAGGAGCCCGGGGTGCACAGCCCTGCAGGTGGCGCTCAACACCCTCGGGGGCCTGACCGCGCTGCTCGTCCTCGTCGTAGCCCTCGCACCGGCACGCAAGACGTCGCGCCTGTCCGCGGCCGACGAGTGCCGTCTGCGGGAGCTGCTGGACCGTTTCGGCGACCGGGACTCCCTGGGGTACTTCGCGCTGCGGGGGGACAAAACAGCGATCTTCTCGCCGTCGGGCAAGGCAGCGGTCGTCTACCGGGTGGTCGGCGGGGTCTCCCTGGCCTCAGGGGACCCGGTGGGCGATCCCGAGGCCTGGCCCGCGGCCATAGAGGCATGGTTGCGCGAGGCCGGGGAGTACGGCTGGACCCCCGGCGTCATCGGGGCCTGCGAGAACGGGGCGATCGCCTACCAGCGGGCCGGCCTGGACTCCCTCGAGGTCGGCGACGAGGCGGTGCTGGACCTGAACGCCTTCACCCTCCAGGGGCGGAGGATGCGTGTCGTGCGCCAGGCCGTCAACCGGGTGCGCAGGGCCGGCTACACCCTGGACGTGCGCCGTCAACGGGACCTGCCGCACGAGGACCTGCCGGAGCTGATCGCCGTCGCCCACGCGCTGCGTGCCGAGGACGTCGAACGCGGGTTCTCGATGGCGCTGGGCCGGCTGGGCAGCCCAAGGGACCCCGAGCTGATGCTGGCCAGGGCCCGTGACGCCGAGGGAAGGCTCGTTGCCGTGCTGAGCTTCGTCCCCTGGGGGACCGACGGGCTGTCACTCGACGTCATGCGCAGGTCCCGCAACAGCGAGAACGGGACCTTGGAGTTCGTGGTCTGCTCCCTGGCCGAGCAGGCCCGTGACCTGGGGATCCGCAGGATCTCCCTGAACTTCGCCGTGTTCCGCTCCGTGTTCGAGCGCGGATCCAGGGTGGGGGCCGGGCCCGTGCTGCGGCTGTGGCACCGCACGCTCGTTGTGGCCTCGCGGTGGTGGCAGATCGAGTCCCTCTACCGGGCCAACGCCAAGTACGCGCCCCTGTGGTCCCCGCGGTTCCTGTGCTTCCGCCGGGCGGCGGACCTGCCGCGGGTCGCCGTCGCGGCCCTTGAGGCCGAGGCGTTCATCCAACGGCCGACCCTGCGCCTGCTGGACCGCTGAGCGCCCCGGCGCGCGTTACGCGAGCGGCGCCCGGCCCCCGCGGGAACCGGACGCCGCCCCCGGCGCCGTCGACCGGCACGGTCCCGGTAGTCACGGACCGGTCGGGGTCACAGACCGGGCCGTCGTTCGATGGTCGCGCCAAGGGGGGTGCCGACCTGCTGGAAGAAGTCGTTGCCCTTGTCGTCCACGATGACGAACGCTGGGAAGTCCCTGACCTCGATCCTCCAGATGGCCTCCATCCCCAGCTCGGGGTACTCCAGCACCTCGACCTTGGTGATGCAGTCCTGGGCCAGCCGGGCCGCTGGACCGCCGACGGAGCCCAGGTAGAAGCCGCCGTGCTTCTTGCAGGCATCGGTGACGGCGTTCGAACGGTTCCCCTTGGCCAGCATCACCAGGGAGCCTCCCGCCGCCTGGAACTCCTCGACGTAGGAGTCCATGCGTCCGGCCGTCGTGGGGCCGAAGGAACCCGAAGGGGCACCCTCGGGGGTCTTGGCCGGGCCCGCGTAGTAGACGGGGTGGTCCCGCAGGTACTGCGGCATGGGCTCGCCCGCGTCGAGGCGCTCCTTGAGCCTCGCGTGGGCGATGTCCCGCGCGACCACGAGGGTCCCCGTCAGGGACAGGCGGGTCTTGACGGGGTACTTGCTCAGCTCTGCCCGGATCTCGTCCATGGGGCGGTCGAGGTCGATGCGCACGACGTCGCCCGCGAGTTCGTCGGCCGAGACGTCCGGCAGGAACCTGGCCGGGTCCGTCTCCAGCTGCTCGATGAAGACCCCCTCGGGGGTGATCTTCCCGAGGACCTGCCGGTCCGCCGAGCAGGAGACCGAGACCGCGACCGGGCAGGAGGCCCCGTGCCTGGGCAGCCGGACCACCCGCACGTCGTGGCAGAAGTACTTGCCGCCGAACTGGGCACCGATGCCGAAGTCCTGCGTGAGGCGCAGGACCTGCTCCTCCATGTCCAGGTCCCTGAAGCCGTGGGCCGCGGGCGAGCCGCTGGTCGGCAGGCCGTCCAGGTACTTGGCCGAGGCGTACTTGGCGACCTTGAGCGCGTACTCAGCGCTCGTGCCGCCGACGACGACCGCCAGGTGGTACGGAGGGCAGGCCGCCGTCCCCAGGGAACGCAGCTTCTCGTCGAGGAAGGCCAGCAGGGACGTGGGGTTCAGGATCGCCTTGGTCTCCTGGTACAGGTAGGACTTGTTGGCGCTCCCGCCCCCCTTGGCCATGAACAGGAACTTGTAAGTGTTCTCGTGCCCGGGCGCGGTGTCGGCGTACAGCTCGATCTGGGCCGGCAGGTTGCACCCGGTGTTCTGCTCCTCCCACATGGTGAGGGGAGCCATCTGCGAGTACCGCAGGTTCAGCTTGGTGTAGGCGTCGAAGACCCCGAGGCTGATGGCCTCCTCGTCGCACACGGTCCGCCCGTCGAACGGGCCGCCGGCGGTCCCCGGCGCCGTGAGCACGCCCGCCCCCCGCTTGCCCATGACGATCGCGGTGCCGGTGTCCTGGCACATCGGCAGGACACCGCCCGCGGAGACCGCCGCGTTCTGCAGCAGGTCCAGGGCGACGAAGCGGTCGTTGGCCGAGGCCTGCGGGTCGTCGAGGATCCGGCGGACCTGGGCGAGGTGTGCCGGCCTCAGGAAATGGGCGATGTTGTGCATCGCCGTGCGGGTGAGCAGCGCAAGGGCGTCGGGTGACACCTCGAGGAAGGTCCTGTCCCCGGCCCGGACCGTTCGCACGCCCTCCGTCGTCAGCAAGCGGTACGGAGTGTCGTCGTCCTGGCCGGTGGGAAGCGGATCGCTGTAGGTGAACTCCACGGACAGAAGCCTATTCCGCCGGCCCGGTGTTGCCAGGACCGCGGGTGTGACGTCGTCGACGCGCCGGACCGGCCCGGGCCCGCCGGGGGAACCGGCCCGGAGGGGAGGGGGCGGACGGTCTGCGGCAGAAGGTCATGAAATCGCTTGCATGCACGATTTCCGGAAGCCACCCGCTGGTTCCAGGGATTTTCGTAGGAAAACGCGAATGATTGCTGCAAACGTTTGCCAGTGAATGGGAGCGCGTGACACCGTATACCAACGGCAAGGAAGAGGTCACTCGGAGGAAGGCAGTGGCGAGCGAGAGGGGCAGGACGGGCCATCCCACCAGGGCCGGGATCGTGGACGTCGCGCGCCACGCCGGGGTCTCGGTGGCCACCGTCTCACGCGCCCTGCGCGGCATGCCCAACGTCTCCCAGATCACCCGGGCCCGGGTCCTGCGCTCGGCCGCCGAGCTGCAGTACACGGCGTCGCCCCTGGCCTCCGGCCTGGTCACGGGCAGGGTGCGGTCCGTGGGGGTCGTCCTGCCCTACGCCAGCCGGTGGTTCTTCGCCGAGGTGATCGGTGGTATCGAGGAGGCCCTGCGCGACCACGGGTACGACCTCGTCCTGCACGTGCTGGCCGACGAGCGTCGCCGGAGGGACTTCTTCGGGTCCCTGCCGGTGCGCCGGCGCGTGGACGCGCTCCTTGTCGTCGGGCTTCCCCTTGACGACAGGGAGAGCGACGTCCTGCGCGGTCTGGGCATCCCGCTGGCCTGCGTCGCGGAACCCGTCCCCGGCCTGCACGGCGAGCGGGTGGACAACGTCGCCGTCGGCAGGCTGGCCGTCCAGCACCTGCTCAACCTCGGGCACCGCAGGATCGCCTGCGTCGGCGGGGACATGGCCGGCCAGGAACGCTACAACCTCCCCGGCCTGAGGACCCGCGGTTACCGGCAGGCCCTGGACCGGGCCGGGATCGACCCCCGCCCGGAGTGGGAGCGCGACGGCGGTTTCTCAGCCCACGGGGGCGAGTCCGCGATGGCCTCGTTGCTGTCCTCGGTCGACCCGCCGACGGCGGTCTTCTGCCAGTCCGACGAGATGGCCTTCGGGGCCTTCCGCGCGTTGCGGCACTCCGGGCTGCTCTGCCCGCGGGACGTCTCGGTCGTCGGGGTGGACGGGCACGAACTCGCGGAGGTCTTCGACCTGACGACCGTTGCGCAGCCGGTCGCGGACCAGGGAGCCGCCGCCGCCCGCTGGCTCGTGGAACGCCTGGACGGGCAGCCGGCCCCCGGGGAGGCCGACCGCATCCCCGAGGACGTCTCGCTGCATCCGGTCCGGTTGGTGCTGCGGGGGTCGACCGGTCCGGCTCCCGACCGCCGTTGAGCCCCGGCCGCCGGCGGATCCGGCCGTCGGACCGCACTCGGTCCGGTTCGCACCCGGTCCGGTCCCGTCCGGTCCGGCTCAGCCCAGTTCGGCCAGGGCCGGCGGGTCCGCGCCCTCCCGGCCGCAGGTGATCGAGGCGATGCGGGCGGCGTGCTCCAGCATGCCCCGCACGAACGCCGGGTCGATCCCGCGCAGCCGTTCGGAGCGCTCCGCGTCCAGCAGGCCGGCCCCTGCCAGGTGGTCCAGCAGCCCGGACATGAACGAGTCGCCCGCGCCGACGGTGTCCACCACCGTCGTGGGCGGCGCCGGCACCTCCACCCTGCCGGCGGCCCCCAGCCCCACGGCACCCTCCCCGCCCAGGGTGACCACGACGAGGGCCGGCCCGCGCTCGGCCCAGCCCTCCGCGACGGCGAGCGGGTCCTCGCCAGGGGCCAGCCAGGCCAGGTCCTCGTCGCTGACCTTCACCAGGTCGCTGAGGGCGACGATCCGTTCGACCCTGGCCCTTGCCGCGCGGGCATCGCCCATGAGGGCCGGCCGGGCGTTGGGGTCGTAGCTGACGATCAGGCGGCCGCGGACGGCCTCCAGCAGGCGCAGGACGGCGTCGCCCCCCGGCTGCAGGAAGGCCGCGATGGACCCGGTGTGCAGCGCGCGGTGCCGGCGCACCGCCCCGGGGTCCAGGGCCAGCGGCAGCCGCCAGTCGAGGTCGAAGTCGTAGGTGGCCGCACCGGACTCGTCGAGCCGGGCGGTCGCCGTCGAGGTGGGCCCGTCCGTGACCGACCCGTCGAACAGATGGACCCCGGCACCCTCCAGGTGACTGCGCACCGTCCCGCCCCGGTCGTCGCGCCCGACACGGGTCAGCAGCGTGACCGGCCTTCCCAACCGTGCCAGGCCCAGCGCGACGTTGGCCGGGCTGCCCCCCGGATGTTCCACCCGGGAGCCGTCGGTCCTGAGCACGATGTCGACGAGGGCCTCCCCGATCACCAGGACGTCGTTCATGGGACGGCATCCTATGGGGCGTGCTCCGGCGACCCCTGCGGGCACGGCACCGACCGGGCCGGCGGAACACGCCCGGGCGACCGGTGACCGATCCGATCGACCGGAGCGGGAGGGACGGGCGGGGCATTACTGTGAAGGCATGACCAGTGCCCCGGATGCCACGGACGCTCCCGATCCAGCGGACGCCGCAGACCCCGCGGACCTCGGCTACGAGCAGGCCCGCGAGGAACTGGTCGAGGTGGTGCGCCGCCTGGAGTCCGGGTCCCCCGGGCTGGAGGAGTCCCTGCGCCTGTGGGAGCGCGGCGAGGCCCTGGCCCGGCGCTGCGAGGAGTGGCTCGCCGGAGCCCGGGCCCGGATCGAGGCCGTGCAGGCCGCCCGGGCACCGGACGGCGCGGGCGAGGCCGCCGTGGACCCGGACGGCGAGGCCCCCCGGTAGGGGACCCTCAGGACTCCTCGGCCGGTGCCTCGCCCGGCAGGCCGAGGGCCGAGGCCAGCCGCTCGGCCTCGGCACGGGCGACGTCCAGCTCGTCGGGCGTCGCGTGGCCCGTGACGACGGTCGTCACCCGGGATCCCGTGTGGACCAGCCCGACGGTCCCGCGGACGTCCCGCTCGCGCAGGATCCACACGTCCCGGTCGATCCGGCGGGTCCCGGTCGGCAGGCCGAAGGCCACCTGCACCGTGACCCACCTCTCGTCGAGCCCGATCACCTGGTCCAGGCCGACGAAATGCCCGCCGGCGCTGCGGTACCCCACGTGCCAGGCCGCAAGGCCGTGGGTGGAGCGGCGCACCCTGGCACTGGTCACCGTCCACCCCTCGGGCAGCCCGGAGGGCACGGACGGGGAGAACCCCACCTCGCCGGCCGCGCGCTCCGCCCGTGCCGCGACGTCGGCCTCGTGGGGAGCCAGGCCGCTGGTCCGGGGGAACGCGACGGCCCCGGCCGACGCCAGGCACACCGCGACGGTCCCGAGGACCGCTGCCCGCAGGACGGACGGACCTCCGGGCTCCGGGCTCCCGGGGGCCGGACTCGATCGGACCTCGTGCGGCATCGCCCCATGGTGCCATCGCCGCGCGGCGGGCCGCGGAGCGACTCGGCCCCGCCGTCGCCCGCCGGGCCGCCCGGGCACGGGAGGGCCGTTCCCGGCGGCGGTTCCCGGACCGCCGCCGGTGCCCCCCGGACGCCCGGCAGCGATCGCCGAGCTGCCGTCGGGGACGTCACCGTCCGGGGCCGTTCCAGGGGCCGAGGGACCGCGCTGCCAGCGAGCCGCCGTGCAGGCGGACCCGCAGCTCCGTGCCCTCCGGGGCCGAGCCGGGGGAGCGCACGACGTCGCCGTGCCCGTCCTGGACGACGGCGTAGCCGCGGGCGAGGGTCGCGCCGGGGGACAGGGCCGCCACCCGGCCGCGCAGGTGCTCGACGTCGGAGCCCGCCGCCCGCACGCAGGCGAGGACCGCGGCCGTCGACCGCTCCCGCAGGGAGGTCACGGCCTGCGCCCGCTCGCGCAGCAGGCCGGCGGGGTCGGCGAGGACCGGGCGCTCCGTCAGCGAGGCCAGCGCCCTGGCCTCCCGCCCGATCCTCGCGAGCATCGCGGCCCGGGCACGCTGCCTCGCCCCGGCCAGTCCCACCTGCTCGGCCGCCACGTCGGGCACGATCCTCTCGGCCGCGTCGGTCGGGGTCGACGCGCGCAGGTCGGCCACGAAGTCCAGCAGCGGGGTGTCCACCTCGTGGCCGATGGCGCTCACCACCGGGGTCCGGCAGCGGGCCACCGCCCGCACGAGGGTCTCGTTGCTGAAGGGCAGGAGGTCCTCCAGCGACCCGCCCCCCCGGGCCACGACGATCACCTCGACCGCGCCGGCGGCGTCGAGGTCCGCCAGGGCCGCCACGACCTCGCCGACGGCCCGGGGACCCTGGACGGCGACGGGCCGGATCTCGAAGCGCACCGCCGGCCAGCGGCGCCGGGCGTTCTCCACGACGTCCCGCTCGGCAGCGCTCGCCCGACCGCACACCAGTCCCACGACCGCGGGCAGGAACGGCAGCGGACGCTTGCGCGCCGGGTCGAACAGGCCCTCGGCGTCCAGCACCCGGCGCAGGTGCTCCAGCCGGGCCAGGAGCTCCCCGACGCCCACGGGCCGCAGGTCGTCGGCGGCCAGGCTGAGCGAGCCGCGCCGCGGGTACAGCTGGGGACGGGCGTGCACCACGACCCGCGCCCCCTCGGGCAGGGGCGTCCCCAGCGCGTCCAGGACCCTGCGCCCGACCGTGACCTGGAACGACAGGTCGACGTCCGGATCGCGCAGGGTGAGGTAGCACAGGTTCTGCCCCGGACGGCGGGTCAACTGGACCACCTGGCCCTCGACCCACAGGGCCGGGGCCCTTCCGATGTACTCGGACAGTTTGGTCGTCAACATCCGCACCGGCCACGGGCGCTCCGGTGTGGTCTGTCCCGCGGTGGGGGGGAGATCCGCCCCCGGCCCCGCGGCCTGCCGGCTGCTCACCGGCCCACGGTACGCGCCGACGGGCCGCGCGCACCCCGCGGACCTACGATGTGACGGTGAACCCACCCCCCTCCGGCAGTTCCCCCCGCCCGATCCCGCCCCGGCCCACGACGGCCGGGACGGCCCCGGACGCCGCCGGCCCGGACGCCGCGGGCAGGGACCCGGTGCCCGGGAACGGGGCGGAGCCGGGGGCGCGGGCCGGGGGAGGGCGCGTGCTGCTGGCGGCCCCCCGGGGGTACTGCGCCGGGGTGGACCGGGCCGTGACGACCGTGGAACGGGCGCTGGAACGTTTCGGCGCCCCCGTCTACGTGCGCCGTCAGATCGTCCACAACAAGCACGTCGTGCAGACCCTCGCCGACCGCGGAGCGGTCTTCGTCGAGGAGATCGACGAGGTCCCGCCCGGATCGGTCGTGGTCTTCTCCGCGCACGGCGTCTCGCCGGAGGTGCACCGCCAGGCGCGCGAGCGCGACCTGACGGCCGTCGACGCCACCTGCCCCCTGGTCACCAAGGTCCACCGGGAGGC
>Ga0316579_10000155_pt1 | contig 19334 bp, 19 predicted proteins | sample J5NA_2_FD_203074 | JGI IMG/M metagenome (GOLD analysis project Ga0316579, IMG submission 203074) | Rhizosphere microbial communities from salt marsh grasses in Alabama, United States - J5-7_160517rDrA | ecosystem: Host-associated > Plants > Roots > Rhizosphere | place: USA: Alabama | collected... | reverse complement strand
CGGGCGACCCACACGTCCCCGCCCCGGTCGCCCTCGGACACGTCCCGCTGAAACCAGGCCGGGGCGGTCATAGTTTCGCCAACTTCACCAGCAACATTCCACCCCAATTGTCGTGTCCGCGCTCAGCGGGCGTGACCCGCCGGAAATCCACGGATTCCAGGCGGGCCGTGAAAGTCTCGCCCGACGTGTTATCGACCATCCCCACCACCGGCGCCGTAGCCAACAACGCCTCCAAAGCCTCGACCCGGGCCCACGCCGACCCCTCGAACCCGTACCTAGCGCCGCGCCGATCCGACTCACGGTCATAGCACAGGAGCGGTAGCGTGATCTCGGGCAGCACGTACGGCACCGGCAACGCCTTCACGGACAAGCCACGGAGAACAGGCGTCGAAGCGCCCCCTGCGGAAGGCGCGAGCCTCAAAAGGACCTCCGCCGAAGTCGTCGGCGCCGGCAGCGCCGTCGACAGGTCGAGATCCTCGCCCGTGTTCGACGCCCCCGTCAACGCGACCACCAGGGACTCGTCCCCGTCCTCGTCGACCGTGTACAGCGAAACCGATTCCACGCCCGTAATGTCCGCGCGGACCCGGCACCGCAGGAACGACTTCAATTCGTTCGTCGCATACCGGATCGTCCCCGTGTACAGGTAGCCCTCGTCGCAATACGCAGTCTCGGACTGGACCCACACACCCGAGCCCACGGCCGCGACCGCGACCCGGCCCGTGTTCCCGACCGTGCACACCCCGACCGGGACCGAAACGTCATCCAGGGTCACATCCCACGCCCACGGAAAACGCAAGTCCGAGATTTCCTCGGACAGGTCGACGCGGGCCAGGCCCGACATTCCATCGATAGCCCGCGTGACCCCCGCATAAATCCACGTATCCCGAGCGCACAGGCACGTCACGCCCCCGGGCGCCTCGAACAACAGCGGCCCGTACTGGACTTTTCCCGTGGTGTCCATGACACCGACTCGCAGGCCCCGCGACGTCCCCAGCACGAGGTACGCGCCCAGGTAGGACAGCATCGACAGGCACTCCTCCCCCAGGGGGAGAGTGCACACCGACGACGGGATCCCCAAAACGGGGGACAGGCCCGTGCCCTGATCCTCCAGGACCGCCGAGAACACCTCGCCGACCCCGTTCGAATGCCCGCATAGGATCACCGCCCCCGGGGCTTCCACGGCCCCGGTCCACTGCCACGCCGGGTCCGGGTGCGTGAACAACGGCGTCTCGTCCACGAGGTCCCCGCCGTCCAGCGTCAGCTCATAGACGCGGTTCGCCTGGAACGCGATGATTCTTGACTTCACCCAGTACGGGACCAGCGGGCCGCCCGTAGAATACCACAACTGTGCCAGCGTGGAACCCGACGTAGCACCCAGGACCATTCCCGTGGTGTATGCGGCAAGGACCGCCGACCCCGCTACCACGGGATTTCCGAAAAGATACGAAGACGTGTACGACACGTCCGTGTCGTCGGTCCACCGGTGCAGCACGCCGTCGACCATCCCAAAAACCGTGTCGACCCCGTTCACGACCGCGGTAGCGCACCCCGCCGTCGCACCGCCCGACCCCGTGATCTCCGTGCCCATGGCACGCAGAAGCGAGACCTGCCCCTGAGTCCACACGTCCAAACCAGCGGACGCCCGGTACCGGTACTCGGTCTCTTTCACCGACCCGGGCTCGTAAAAAGTCACCCCGGCGCCGCGATGCCAAGAATCTTGGGTCCGCGTCCACCACGACGACAACGTCTGCTCGCCCGGCGACGTCGACGTGTCGATCTGGGAATGTTTCCACTCCGGGGTACCCCGAGAATACGGAACCATCCCATCCGCCGTCACCACCGGAGCCAGCCGAAAAGGCATCCCCGCGATCGACACGTCCGGAAGAACCGTCGTCCTGGACATGCGGTCCGCGACCGCGCGGGCCGCTATCTGCGCCGGAAGCCCCTCCGTGATATCCGGAGGAACCGACGCCAGGAATGGGCACATCACCGATCACCCGGCCGCCGACGCGGGAAGCATCTGAAGAGCGTTCCAGTGCACCGCAAGATATCCCGAAAAAGTCGTCCCATCGTGCGTGTACAGGACGACGTCCATCGACGAGGACGAAACGGACGTGATACGAGGAGCGGCGAACTGCCGACCATTGTATTCGGTAGTCATCGTCACAACGGGGGTCACGGAGAACCTACCCGACGGGAACGTCACCGTCGCCGAGGCGTTCGTGGTCCCGGAAAACGTCAACGTGACCTTTCCAGCTGACACGGCGTACGGCAGCGGACCCGTCGGATGATACCACTGGTAATAATCATCCAAATACGTTCTCAGCGTCCCCCCGGACGTTTTTGTCTCAACCAGATTCGCCGTCTGCGAAGCCGACGCCAGAACAACAAGAGCCTCATCACCAGCAGTCGCAGATTGGACCGTTTTCCCCGTCAACGTCTGGGCGGCGTCCTCCGTGACAACAGGATCAGAACCCACCGTCAACGTTGTAGCGTCGATCGTCCCCCCACTGACCGTGGGAGCCGTCAACGTTTTTCCCGTCAACGTTTGAGTGGCCGTCGTCGTCACCACTGGGACGCCACCCACCGAACAAGAATTCGGGTTCGCCGTCCCACCCGTGATCGTCGCCCCGGTGACCGTCCCACCCGAAAGGGTTTTGTTCGTCAACGTCTGGGTCGCGGCCGTCGTCACGATCGTACCCGTCGTCCCGTGCACGGACGACGTCGCCTGTACGTGGTCCATGAACGTCTGCAAGTCCGCGCCGGTCAACATGTGGCGGAATTCCGACCCAGAGGCGTGAGCGACCGCCGACGTCCCCTCGTCGCCGCGAGAAACCGTCAAATCGGTCCCGGAAACCCCCGAGACGGTGACGATTTCCTCGTTCGCCGTCCCCGGTTCCAGGATCCCCCGGAACGGCGTCGACGGCGCCCCCGCCACCGACGCCACGGAAATAACCGTCGCAACGTCATTCACCGACGACGTCAACGTCGTCGCAAGCATCGTAGACGAATAATTCGCCACACCATTAGTCACGAAAACCACCCCGGCCGCATATTCACGTTGTGCACCGGGATCCGGTACTGATCGAACAATGCAGTCCGCTCCTCAGTGACACGACGCGCATACTGGTCCCGGAGCTTCTCGGCGATCGTTACCGCGAGGCCGCCTTGCCGAGACGAACCCACCGCGTCGGCTTCCGCCGTCCGCGTCGGCAGCCGCATATAGTCCATCGTCGGCAGAAGACGAATCATGGCCCCCAGGACCACGACGTCCTTCGACGACGCCGGCAGGCCCGTAACCGTGGCGAAAACATCCGTGGACGCCGTCATCGCCGACGGACGGGCCGCGTACACGATTTGCACGGAATCCCCCGGACCGATCCCCGACGGCAGGACAATCGCCTTGCCCGTCGTATACACCGCCGTCGGTAGACTGTGCTTCACATCCCACCGGTCGATCTCGTCCCACTCGTCGTACCCCGACCGCTGGGCACGCACCGACAGGACACGAACACAATCCGCGGGCAACACGTACTCATAATCGGACGTATCGTACGCGAACGTCGCCGCGGTCTTCACCGCAAAAACGTTCGGATACAGGGCGCGGACCTCGTCGTTGATGGCCCGCTCGGCGACCGACGCCGGGAACACCGGGTTCACAACCACCTTGGCCCCGGCAGAATGCGCGGCCGGGGTCGTCCCCCGGTAACCCCGGCCCCACGACGGCAACGCCACCGTGACAGCAGCGCACCCGTCAACCCACATGAGCTCACCGTCGATTTCGATCACGCCGCGGGAAACCGTGTCAGCATCGGTGACGTCGAACGACACCGCGGACGAATCAATCCCGGAGACAAGGGACGTGTGTTGCTCGCCGGCACCGTCCCACCCCAGCAGGGACGAGACAACCTGCTCGGTCATCGTCCCCAGGGTGTCAGCGCTAGGGAAAGACACGACCAGATCACCTCAATCCACAGTAGCGTCGTAAGCGACACCAGTAGCGTCCGACACGGCCTTAGCGTGGTCAATGTGCTTCCATGTCGTCCCCGCCGGGTTCATGCCCTGCCGGACGCAATCCCGGTACGCCGCGAGCTCGTTGTCCCACGCCTTTTGCCGCGTATAATCCTGCCGGTTCGCCTCGTCGCAATACGCGACGCGGACACGAGCCGCGCGGAGACATTCCCCGTAGGACTCGTGATCCCGCGTCCGACACCCAGACCTACAATGCTCACCGGCCATTACTGGATTTTCCCCCACACCCCGAGAACCAAACTCAATACCGAGATCACGACCGCCGCCGACGGAATCGCATACAAACGGCGCTCGATCGACCGCATGCGGTGCTCCTGGTCGCCGTCCCGGCCCTCCAGCTGGTCGATCTTGACCTGCTGCACAGCCGACATCGTACGGATTTCGTTCAATATCTCGCCCTGAACGACCAGCTTGTCGTACAGGTCGCGTATGCCGATCGTCTCAGACATACCAGGGCCACCCCCACCTAGGGGTCCGGCACGGCCCCCGTCATCCGGCACTACCCACGACCGCCTCGTGGATCTCGTCGATCTTCGCCATGAGGTCACCGATGCCGAGATGATCCTTGTACGCGCCCCGCAGCGCAGTCCGCACCGTCACCGGGACACCGTTACCTTCTGTGTACACGACGTCATCAAGCTCCATGCCGTCCTCCAAATCGATTTCTTGCGTCCTACCCGACCGAATCCGCTTGACCTCGGCGATGATGTCCGCGCGCTGACCGGCACGGATCCTCCCCGGGCACTCGTGCCCGCCCCACCTGGCACCACCCATGGAATGTGTGCCGATACCCCGACCGGTCGTCTTGTTCGTCACCGCGTCCTTAGCGCCGCACCACACGTGCCACGCGGCCAAAGACCGGATCTGGGCCTTCGTCAGGGGCTCGTCCGGTTTCCCCTCGGTCTCCACAGACCACCAATACGGGTTCCCGGACGCCTGGGCCCACGACTGCCGATTCAACCGCTGGTACTGCTCGATCCGCCCGTTCTTCGCCACCCACAGGTGCGAGAACGCCCGCTTTCCCTTCGGGAGACCACAAAAATAGTTGTACGGCGACCCGTCGCCGACAACGACGTGAAGAATCCACCCGCGGTATTCCCGCATCGGCGGTGCTTCGTCAACGTACGGGATCGGACGCCACAACGCGGCCCCGTACAGAACACCTGGAGCAGCCACGAAAACCCCCATCAAACCGGAGTAACTTCCGGGAAATTTTCCTTATCCGTACGATACTCGCGTTCGAAATTCTCGAACCGCTCCGCAAGAGCGGAAACTAACGCTTCAAGCTCGGCAACCCGGAGAACCAGCGACGCGATATCTTCCGCGGTATTCGCCGCAGCCGCGGCCACGGTGTCCATGCGCCGCGAAACACTTACCACTTTGCCGCCGATCTCCTCGATACGACCTGTCAGCATCCGGTCAGGAATCACACGACACCCCACCCCGGGTCCACAACGCCCACCAGGACCCGTACCGAATCCACGTCGAATTCGTAGGTCTTCGCCGACGTCGTTCCCAAATGGAAAGACCGAACAAACGACTCCACGGCCGAATCCTGCGAAATCTCGTGCTCGACGCCGTCCAGCAGCAGCCACGCCCGATGGGTATCGGACCCGTAATCGACCTTGATCTGAGCTTCGTGCCACACGCCCGCGTCGGCGGCAACACCCGTGTCGACCTCGCTCAACCCGCCCACGAGATCAAACCAGAAATTGCCGTTCGAATGGACGAAGAAATCGGCGTGCCCAGACCCGGCCGTGTTCCTGAGAGTCGCGATGTCCGCGGAACCCGACGACGGAAGAGCATTGAAACGGAAACGGAAAGACGCCACGCCCCGGCAGAAGAGCTGTGGCCATTTCGTCGTTGACGTCGCGATGGACCCTGCCGACGCCGACGGGGACAACCGGGCCCCGTACGAACCCGCGTAGGCGGCCCCTGTCGCCGCTGACGCGGCCCCCGTCACCGTCGGCCACGCCCCCAGGTCGCCGGCCTCGAAGCCGTCCGAAAACTCCGTGAACCCTGCCGCGGTGTGAGACATCGTCGACACGGCCCGGGGAGGCTGATCGAGGGGAGGGAACACCACGGTGTTCCCCGCAGCGTCCACGGCCCGGACACGGACGTAGTAGGACGTCCACGGGGCCAGGCCCTCGACGGCCCCCGAGGACACCCCGTCAAGAGGATCATCTAAAGAGACCTCGGACCCGAGGTCCTCGGTCCCCCCGTACACGGCGGTGACCAAGGTACCGACCTCGGGACCAAGAAACCTCACCATTACTACGAACTTCTGCGAAAACGGTGTAATTTCGAGGCCGGCGACCTGGGGTGGCGACGTGTCCTCCGGAGACAGGCAGTCATCGTATCCGGCCGTTGACAGCTCGACAGCCGTGGTGTCGGACACCGTGTACACGCGGCCCCCCAGATACGCGGCGTCGGCGTCGCGGACGTCCTCGGCGCGCGGGTCGGGGGCCTGGCGGTACAGGCCACCGACCTTCAGCAGCGTAACGCCCTCATGGCGGGGGAGCCGCCCGAAGAGCCGCCCACCAGACCGGTACTTGACCGTCCTCGTAGGCGGGCGAAACAACTTCGCCAAGAAAACCACTCCTCTGGACGGATCCCCCGCCGCGACTTGTCAGACGTCAGTACTCGGAGAAGCCTCGGCGTACAGACTGGACGACGAGAGAACCTGAACCAAGGCCAGGTTTCGGTACAGGGCCCACCCGCCGCACGAATACCACCCAAGAGACATGAACCGACGGAGCCGGTCGGTCTGCGGAGAAACAACCGTCTGGGGCTCGACGAGCATTCCTTCGGCGATAGCCTCACGGCCTACCACGAAAGTCCGGTACACCAGGGCACTGGACGAACCGGTCGCGGTCCGGCGGGCAAGAGCATTCTCGATGAACCGGAACCCCTCGAACTCGCCGATCTCTCCGGCCCAGATACGATCCTGCGACATGCCGTATTCGTTCGGGACACGCCACCCGCCCGCGCCGGTCTCTTCCCGCAGGTCGTGGATGATGTGCGGGTGGGCGTACGCGGCGTGGAAATCCCCGTACCATGCTTGGGCCGCGTTGGTGCGGAGCAGGGTCTTAGCCCGGCGGAAATCGGCTGCAGCGGCCTCGTCCCCGGCGACGATGTTTCCCTCGGCGGTCCGGGACGCGGCGTACTTCTTCTGCGTGCCGGTCACCGCAGCGTCCACGACAAGGCTGTCCATGGTCCGGTACGCGTGCCGGCCCACCTGGTAAGCCTTTTCCATCTCCACGTCCGCGAAAGACATGTTTCGAAGCTTTTTGGTCGTGGTGACCGAGAAACCCCGCTCCTCGTACGCGAGGTCAACGTACAGGGTCTCGGGAAGCTTCGTCGAGTCGACGTCGAGCAGCTCGTCGAGCGGAGTCTTAGCAGCCGACACCGTGGCGTCGGAGAGGTTGTCGTACAGGGGGAGTCGGACCGAGCTGCCCGGCATCGACGGGCGCTCGGGACGCTTCGAAACGAACTGCCGGAATGCCGGCTGCTCGTCGAGGACCCGGTTGAAAGCCAGGTCGTACGCCATTTTGACAGTGTTATCGCCGAGACCCGGGGTCTCGGCGATTGCGGTATATTCGAAAGCCATCACAAGCCCCTAAGAGTTTAAGGAATGAACTTGTGATTCCTGAAAGCTTCCTGGAGGTCCTCGAACGATCCGCCCTGTAGGGCGAGACCCGCAAGGAATTCCTCAGGCGAACTAGCCGCGGACGCGGGAGAAGAAGAATCGTTCACGTCGCCGATCTTCGAAGTCCTGGCGACGCCGTCCTTGTACTCCTGGGACACCTGCTTTCCCCCGGAGTCGTCCTCGGTCTTTTTCTTTTCTCCGCCGTCGGAAAGCGGTCCCATGGTAAGATTAAAAACGTCCTTGTATTCGTCGACCCACGCCTTCACGGCGTCCTCGGTCGACGCAACACTTTCAGGAATCAAATTAGCGACCTTAGGGTTTTTCACCCCGAGGCTGGACAGCGCGGCCTGGATGTCGACACTGCGGGTCCTAGCGGTGAGTTCCGCCACCTGCTGCTCAAGTTCCTTGACCCGCTTGTCCTTCGCCTGGAACGCTTTTCGAAGGGCCTTGGGCCCGTTCTGTTCGTCGCCAACGCTCGGAGGCTTCCCGCCGTCGTCGCCGCCGTCGTTGCCCAGGTCATCCAACCACGCATAGTCGCTCACAGCCCACCACTCCCTTAAACACCCCACATCGCCGACGTGCACGAGCCGCCCCAAGGGGAAAGGGCGTGTGATCGGCTACCGGTCTTATACGAGCGTCAGGGCCGGTTGATCTGACGCTGAGCGCGGAGGGCGGGAATCGAACCCGGCAGAAACCGTTCTCCGCTCATTGCTCATTTTCTGTTAAAGGATTCCCTCCAATGCCTTTTCTGAGGGACCGAAAAGCCTTGTCGGGAGGCGTGCCTTGTCGAACCACTCCAGGTGGGAGAAACATTCTCCCGGCACGACTGGGAAATTATCGCACGGACCACTCAAATTGATGTTGTAAAATCTCCGGAAACCTACCACAAAATGTACGACCCCGTGGCCGTCGCCGCGGATATCAGACCACGTCGTGAAAGCACTGAGCACCCGGGGCTCGCCGGCGGCGATCCCCGTTTCCTCGTACAGTTCTCTTAGTGCCGCTTGTAGGGGGTCTTCTCCCCGTTCGAGATGCCCGCCCGGGAGGGACCACAGCCTTTCCCCGCCGGGGGCTTCCCCGTAGCCGAGTAGCACTTGGCCGTCAGCGTGGTTGACCACGCATTGGACACCGCAGTAGAACTCTTGCCTCTTCTCGTCCATGGGCGCATAGTAACGCGTGTGGTAGCCCCCCGGCCGCCCGCTTCCGTCCGCGCGACGGCGCGGGGGGCCCGAACCCCGGCAGGGAGTCGAACCCCACCCAGGCAGTGATGCTCCCCCGGCCCCTCGTCAAGGGCCGGGGGAGCTGTCCCGGTCACCCCAGCCGGGACAACACCGCGCGAACCGGCTAAGAAGCGGGTTCCTTGCGCGGTGGCCGCCCACACCCGGGCGGCAAACCATTCGCCGGGAGCTACCCGGCGGTGTGAAAATCGGGTACCCGCCCGCACCCGGGCCAGCACCCGCTCAGAGGCAAAAATATTTTGCCTCTGAAACAACAATACCATGCCGCGCAACCCCCACCTACTTACAGTCGGGATCTTCGTTGAGGCGTTCCGCGGACGCCTTCATGTGCGACCACGCCGACAGCACCCCCTGTACCGCGAGATCCCGTTCTAGGTTGTCGGGCAGGTTGGCGTACACCGCATCGCACAGCTTCTCGGCGAGTCCGGAGAGATAGAGGACGGTCTCTTGCTGCTCGTCGTCCTCCAGGCCGATCACACAAAACCTACTCACCGCGTCTTTTCTCCGCATCGATTCTCCTAGCTGTTTCTGGGCGGACGAATCAACGCCGCGAACACCCACCGCATGGATTCGTCCAACCTCGACGCTGCATGCTCCGCCTCCTGGGAACCCGGTAGAGGGCCGAGCACCTCATGCGCCAACCTCCGGAACTGTTCCCGGATCTCCTCGAACCGGCCGACCATGTCTGGGCCGGCGCGGTAGTACAGGAACCTGCGGTCGATCTCTTTACTGTCCATTGTGATCCATTTCCCCAGCCTTCACGCTGGTACTGTGACTACTTCTGATCCACTCCATCAGACCTGTCCTTTATCTCGGGCCAACGAACCAGAAGCCAGGCCGGACCCCTCCGAGAAAGCCGCCCGCTCCTGGGACGCCAGCCGCTTACGCCGCTGTCCCGCCCCAGTGTCCCCCAGGAACGCCTCCCGGACAACGTCCTCGGCCGTCACGTCACCACCGTAGATCGACGACAGGTGCTCCACGGTTTTGCTCTCCAGCGCCGCCGCCTGGAGGACGTCGCTGACGTTCTCACCGGCCACGGTACCGGCCTGCTCGGCCAGGCCCCGGGAAACCCCGGTCGCCGCCGCGATACGGGCCGCGTTGAACCGCTGCTGCACCACCGACGTAGCCCTGTCCACGTCCAGCGCGGAAGCGATGATGTCGGCTTCCGTGAACTTCTGCACCCCGCCCTCGTACCAGTCGAGATAGGTGCGTTTCGTCTCCGGAGACAACGTGTTGTACCATGTCTTCGCGGCGTCGATCCGCTGCTTTACCTCGGTCGGAGACACGTCCATTTCCAAAAACTTCGTGAAATCCTCTTGCGTGTCGTAGAACCCGACCGGGAGACCGGCCTCCTGCATCAACTGCCGGTACGACCGTTCCGTGCTAATGTACTCGGCCGGCGTCAACACCGACATTCCCGCCTTGCGGCGGGTCTCGTTTGCCTTAAACCGTTCCTTGAACTCCGGAGTCTCCTGGAGGAGAACAGCTACCGTGTCCGCGGAATACCCTTCACGGATGTACTGAATGATCTTCGGCGCGAGAGTCGACAGGCCATACTCTTTGAACAGGTTCGTGACGAACGTCGCGGCGTTCTTCTGCTCCCCGGTCAGGCTAGCAGTCAGGCTGGGTTTCGGAGCTACAGCCATATCACACCCCCTGGAAACCGAACGTGGAAAGAACGCTCTTCGCCGTCGACGACATCTCGTCCCGCGCCTTGTCCGTCTTCAGCCACCGAGAATCCTGCCGAAGATCCCGCTCGAACTCCCACAATGTTTTCGAGACCGGCCGGCCCTTCGAGTCCCGATTCGACAGGGCGCTACGGATCGTCTTGTCGAAAAGATCGATATCCGTCGAAGGAATCTCCAACGTCGACGCCATGGACTGCATGTACGGCTGCGCGATGTCGTACAAATCTTGACCGGCAGCGAGCTGGTCGGCGTGGTCCGGGGCCAGCGAAGCCGCGGACTTCCGGATCTTCGTTTTATACTCCTCTACGGACATGTCGCCACGGGCCACGGCCCGCGCGTACTTCTGCAACGTGGTGGACGAGATCCGGACCCCGTTCCTCCACGCTGTTTCCCGGAGCGCCTGCGCCGTGTCGGCGGCCTCACCGTAGAACACGCCGTTCTTCATCCTGACGTAGTTCGACAGGTAGTCGCGGGTCTGCGAATCGGACCAGCCGTGGGCAATCGAATTCCGGGCGATCATCGCGGCTTTCTTGTACGACAGGCGGGCACCCATCGTCGTAGCGGCGTCAACGACCTGCGCAGTCGTGGCGTTGATTTTCGCGGCCATCGACGCCGGATCGTCCGCTTTCGCGAACAAATAGTCCCGATACGACTTCTCGGTCTTCCGATACCACCTCGTGTTTTTCAGGGCCGCCTGGAACTTCGTTGAAGTCCAATTCCCCCTAACGGCCTTGTTGAACACTTTCCACAGTTCGGAGTTCGATTTGAAGAACGACAGGGCGAACCCGTAGTTTTCTGCAAGCTCGCTCGCGTCTAGGGTAGGCACCGGGCCTCCTCCTAATAGTTCAGATGGACGCCCCAAGCGCCGCCGTTGAGTTCCTTTTTCGACAAGGACCTGATCCGGACGTTCAAACCGGTACGTGGTGCTTCCAGGATCTGGCCGTTCCCCAGGTAAAACGCCACGTGGTCGGCCCCCGCGGGGCCTCCGTGGTCCCAGAACACAAGGTCCCCGGATTGCAACTGGGAAAACGGGACCCGAGTCCCTCCGTTCTGCTGCTGATAGGTCACCCGGCCGATGTTGATGCCGGCCTTACGGAGACCGAGCATGACGAGACCCGAGCAGTCCACGCCGGATGTCGGCGATGTTCCGCCCCAAACGTACGGCAGGCCGATCATCGTCTTCGCGTAGTTGATGACTCTGGACCTGGCCGACGACATTCCTGTCGTGACAGCCCCAGCCCTCGACGCCGCGGAAACGAACGACTGGGACGTTTGCGTCGCTGCCTGTGCTTCCTTGAACGTTTCGAGATCTGCTATTGCCATAGACCACGGTTCGAACACGGAATCGAAGTCGCCGATGTCCACGGAACCCTCAATGGACGTGTCAACGCCCAGGGGCTTTGTGGTCTTTAGAACGTCTTTTTCCAACGTGGCCTCGGCCATGGCTCACCCCCCGGAAAACAGTTGCATAGCGGCGTTGTAGAGAGTCGTCCCTGCGAGATACGCCGCGTACTCGGGATCGTTTTCGGCCGACGAAGAAGCGACCTCGCCGAGATCGGCTCCACCGGACGTCGTGGACGTCGACGTAGAATTTCCCGCCTCGTCCACGGTCGTCGTCGTGGTCGTCTTCTCAGGGTTCGCCCGAGCAGCGGAAAACAGGTTAGCCGTGTACGACCGGAGTTCTTCCTGGTCCGGATCCCGGCCGAGCTTCTCTTGAAAAATCTGTTTGACGACGCTCTGAACCTCGGTCCGCGACGGGAGATTCGTCGACGTCGCTGTGGACCGTTGGGTCTTCGGGTACCCGCCCGCCTTGTCCGGGGTCATGTTCGCCATGATCGACAGCGCCTGTGTGGGCGTCACGTTTTTTTTCGCGAACTGCCGGTACCGGGCAGCCTCGGTCACGGCTTTCTGCCAAATGGCGAACGCCGAATCATAGTCGGCTGGATCCGACGTGAGGCCCTGGGAATAGACCTGCCGGGCGAATGCCTGGCGTTCGCCCTCGGTCCACGAATACCATGTTCCGATAGCCTCGTCCAAGGAAACGATCTCAGCGCCGCCAACCTTTTTGGTCTTCCCGGCCATCAACGACTCGCGGGCCGGGTCGACGATGCTCACATTTTTTGGACGCCACCCCATGAACACCGTGAGGTCGCTCGACTTCGTGGTCGTCAGATACGGGCTCGTCGACGGCGACGACGACCCCGCGCTGACGCTTTTCGACAATTTGTCGAGAGCAGACAGCGCGTCGTCCGTCCCACCGCTTCCGCTATCATACAAGAAAGGCATTACCAGACCACCTTAGTAGTGAGGTCGTCCCGTTCAAGCACCCTGTCGTACATTTGTTTGAAACCAAGATTCGACGCCACCAGGGCGGCAACGAACTCGTCCCACGCTTCTTGCACTCCTGGGTTCCTGTCCAGCGACGAATACTTTTGGCCCGACAGATGCTCTTTCACCAAGGCCCGGGCCTGCATGTAAACGTCGAGGATCTTATAATCCTCACGGGCCGCAAACTGTTTGGAATCACCGGCAGCCCGGCGGGCAACCGCCGCCAACTCGGCCACCTTGTCAACGTCCTTCGCTTTCTCTTCAGCCCACGACGGGTTCTCGGAGGACAGGCCGCGCGTGAACTCGTCCCATGCTTTTTTGATGTCCTCGGCGCCCTTCGCCTGGAGCGAGTACAGGCCCCGGCCGGCCATGGCCTGATCTACGATTTCCCGGGCACGAGAATATTCGATCCATCCCCGCTCGGCCTCGACCGAACGGATGGCTTCCGCTGGTTCCCGGGCCCCCCGGAACGTCTTCGTCGACCCGTAGCCGATCTGTTCGGCTTGCTGCGCCGTGTAAATGCTCCCGTCGAACCCTCCCGCGAGGTTCTGAGCACCCGTGAACATCCACCCGTACGCCGGATCCGTGGCCGTCAACCGGCGGACCCACGGCTTCGTCGATTCCCTCCAAGCTTCCTGAGAAGCTTCGATACCCGTCGTGTTCGCTGACAGCGAAACCGTCAAATCGAAATAGTCCGGGTACTTGTCGTAGAATACTTCCTGAGCGCTCATCCCGTCGTGGCTCTTGTCCCAGGCTTCAGGGTCCTTCGCGCGTTCACGTTGAAGGTCTTTGAAGCGGTCCACGTAGAACTGGAACTCCGGAGTCGGAGCAGCGGTGACCGGGGAGTTCGCTGCGGTAACAGCTCGCATGACGAACCACAAGCGGGTCTTGTTCGCTATCTCTTTCGGCGTCGGGTCCGTGGACCGCTGCCCGAGTTCTCGCTTGACCCGCTCGACTTCGTACAACCGGGTGTACGTGTTCGCGTAATCCCGCGTGTTCCCGAACGCGTTCCGCGCCTGACGTGCCCACGACGGCAACGCCTGCACGGCAGCCGGGTCGTCCGTCACCCCGTACGGGAGGATATGTTTGATGATCGGGTCTTCCGCCTTGTCGGGGAACGCGGCGCGGACGACCGCGTTAGCGGGGATCTGAACGGTGGGCCCGTACCCGGGGAGCCACCATGGTTCTCCCTGAAAAATAATGTTCGCGGACTTCATGTTGATACGAACGTCCTGAGCAGGGACGCCAAGGGGTTTGAACGCGTTGGGGATGATCACGAACTCGCCGTATCCCTCGTAATCCTTGTCCGTGATCTGTTTCCCGTCGGCGCCCCAGACGCGGCCCTGGTCGTCGATCCGGTGCCCCTCGGAATCAACCACGGCACCGGTTGATCTCGTGGCGGGGAGAAGATTCGACATGCGGACACCGGCGCGGGGGTTTTCCCACAGGAGTTTGCCCCACTTCTTCATCGTGTCTTCCCACGCGGCGAAGAACGGGGAAACGAACCTCGCGTGCGTCGCGAGGTTCGACACGTCGGACGTGTCGAACAGGACTTTTTTGATGTCGCGGCGGGCCTGGATCGCGGCGTTCTTCCGGACGCGGTCCCATTCCTCCGGAGCAAGCTCGGTCTTCTCACGACCCAACTGGTCGAGCTGCGATCTGACACGTTCATTGAAGCGGTGCCGGTACAGCGGGGAGCGGCCTAGGATCGTCTCGGGGGCGTCGGACGCGAACCAGTACCAGGACTTCCTGAATTTCTCTATCCGCGCGGTCATCGGCCCGCGCACAGTCGTCAAATACGATTCTCCGTGCACGGGCATGCGGTTCGTCTGGTCGGAGAAATATTCGTCGACCTGTTGGGCGGTCCAGCCCTCCGGGTGCTCGGCGACCCGTTGACGGGCCGCCGAGGTCGCACCAGCCGCCTGTTTTTCCGTCGCGACCGCGCCCCTGCGGGTCTCCACGGCGCGGCGCTTGGCGTCGGTCCGGAGCCGGATTGCGCTACGCCAGGACCTCGCGAGGCTGTCCCGCTCGGCGATCGCTGAACCCAGTTCGCTGTCAGGTGCCCCAGACTCTTTCAGCTTCCGGACCGTCGCACGCTGCCTGTCGAGGTCGGCCCGGATACTCCGCACCGTCCTCGACAGCGCGTCGAGGTCCTCGCGCGTCACCTGAGCGGCCCCCGTCTTCGAGGTGACGTCCTGCGCGAGCTCCAAGCGGCGGCCCACAGCGTAAGCGGCTGTCTCGACGTCCCCGGCCTCCAGCCGCTTCGGGAAACGTTTGAGCACGAAGTCCTTGAGCTCGGGGGTCGGAACAAGGTAGTCGACCGCGCTGCGCAGAGAGTCGATCCACTGCTCACGGGTGTCCCATGAGCTGCGCATGTTCAACCACTCGTTTTGTCCGGCGGGGTCCGCGAGGGTCCACGCCTTGACGGCGGCGTCGTCCGGCTCCTGAAGGATCTTGACAGCTGTCGGAGAATTCACGACCTGCCGGTCCACAGCCCGATGCCAGTTCTCCAACCAGTTCGGGCTGTTCCGTTCGCTCCACCCCCAACTACCGGTCCCCCGGAGACTCCTCAAATCGTCGACGGCGACGGACCCGGCGAGGTCCGCCATCCCCCCCGGCTCGCCCGCGGCGAGTCGCAAGAACTTCGCGGCGTCCTCGTCGTCCGCGAACACGTCGCCGCGTCCGCGGCGGCCCCGGGACTTCATCACAGCCCCTACGAGGTCCCCCTCTCGGAAAAAATTCTTTAGCCCCAGCCCGGCCTCGCCCTTGCGGGACAGCAGGTAGTGAAGCTGTCCCCGCACGGCGCCAGGGAGAGACTGGAGGTAGGGCAACGCCCCCATGGCGGTCATGAGTCGGGCCTGGGTGTCGACCTGGACCCGCAGAGGATACGCCGGCCGAAACAAGGCCAAGTCTTTCCACGCCCTCGTGAGGGCGAGCATCCCGTCCGACGCGAAATCCTCCACGTCCTGGGCAGCTTTTCGCAGCCCGGTCCTGGCCGTGAAAGCCTGGATCGCACCAGAGCTGACGTTTCGCTTCAACGCCTTTTCCAGGACGGCGGGGTTCGTCAAGGGCGCCGAGTCCTCGACCTGGGACACCATGAGCGGCCGGGCAACCACTTTCGTGATGGAATCTTCCGGATCGACGACCTGGATGTATTGTGCGTCCGGGGCCGCGGAATACAACCTGTCCGAGCAAAGCCGCAAATACGCTCCCCGCCGGCCTTGAGCGGATTTGAGGAACGTTTCTGCTTCTTCCCGGCTGAGCCCGTACTTTTTCGAGTAGGCCTCAAACATGCGTTTTTCGGATTCTTCGACGATCCCGTGCCGCTCTCCTGGAGTAGCGGCCCGAACGTACCGGTCGAGAATATCCTTTTTGACTGCGGGGTCCACGTACCGGCTTTGCTTCATGTACTCGGAAAGCTGCCGGTAACCGGTTGTCACGTCCTTCGTCGACACGAACCCGGACACGCGGGGCCGGAGCAGCGAAGAACCGGAGTCGTGGAGTTGCCCGGAGACGACATGAACAGGGCGGTTCGCCATGCCGAAATACAGGGTCGATTCTTTCAGGCCCCGCGTCGTCGGGATCCTCGACACGGTTCCCTGCTGCTCGACGACACGGTTCATGCGCGTGATCTCGGCTTCAATGCCGTCCCGCGCTGCCTCCACCGCGGGATCGGAACGCTTGTTCGCCTCGAACAAGGCTCCCTGACCGTGGTCGTCCCACGAGAATTTCTCCGCAAATCTTGTCGGCTCGGGGCGTTCGCCGAGCCGGTACAGCTCGTTCGCCATAGCGTCCTGTCGGCCGCCGAGACGCTGGATGGATCCCACATCGCCCATGGCGGCGCCGAGAAGATCACGTTTTATCGACCGGCGCGCATCTTGCGCTTTTTTCGTGTCCCCGGCGTAAGATTTGTTCGCGCGCTCGAACAAATACGCCAGGGCCCCGCCATCGGGCATGTCCTGGAACATCGGGGTGTCCATCAGCTCGGATGCGCTCTTGCCGTCCGTCGCGTCCAAATACTGTTGGAACTTCTGCCCGAACCGCCATTCGCGCCGCGACACCTGCGCCTTGTTCGCTTCGCCCGCGGCAACTCGCATGATGTTCCGCGTCTCGGTCGCCCCGCGAAGCGTCTTAGACGCCTGGTTGACGTCCGACGCGATTCCCGCGGCACCGGCAACCGGGTCGAGGAACCACTCGGAAAGAAAATTCGTTGCCCCGGCGGTCAACCGGGACGACCACGTTCCTTTCCACCGTTCATATTCGGCGGGATTCGTGAGGGTCGACACGGACGGCGCGAACAGGACGTCACCGGGTCCTACCCGGTCGGCTATGTCCCACGCATCGGACCACGACCGGACATCGAACGGCCCCCCGGGGAGGTCACCGGCGAGAAGGGCCGTCGTGAACCCGCGTTGGACCTGTTCTCCAGGCCACGAGATGACGTCCAATGCCTTGGACCCGACATCTACTCCGGCGGACAAGACCGGTCCGGTGACCGGTTCGAACGGCGTTTTCACGCCGAGCGAACCGTCTTCTCGGCGGCCGAAGAATTCTCCGGACCTGACGACATCCCCGAACGCGTTATCAGTCGCAGCATCATATGCGCTGCCGATCTGCTTTCCAGTCGTCTCAAAAAAATCCCCGACGTCGTCCAGCCAGCCCACGTGTCATCCCCTCCACTCGGCGATGACGCGCCGCGCCCACGCGCGCGTCGATGGAGTCGCGTTGGGGTTGTCCGCCGCCTTGACGATCACCGGCCAGTACTTGCGCAAGAACTCCGCGTCCTGGCCCTGCCCCTGGGGCGTGAGACCGAGGGACCCGGGGCCGGGGCCAGCCCCGTACTGGGCTCCCGAGGTCACCGGGATGTCCGGGGCCGTCGACGCGGCGGTGAAAGGTGCTGGTAGGGCGGCCGCGTTCTCACGGCCGCCGCCGGCGTCCGCAGCGGCGGCACCCGCCTGTTGCACGGCCTTGTAGTCGGTGTTCTCGCCGTACGCGGCGTCCGGGAGATCGGTCATGTTCGCGCGGCCGTCCGTGCGCCGGGCGTGGACGCCCGGGCCGGAAACCGGCGCCGGGTTGGAGGGCCGGCGGTATCCGCCTCGGTTGTCAGGCATTGGTCGGCACCCTCCTAGAGATACCCGATCGGATCGACGGAGACCCAGACTGGTCCGCCCCGGCAAAAAGCATCCTCAGCTCGGGCGCGTACCCGCCCTCCTGTCCTCCCCCCAGGGCGCCCGCTAGGGCCTCCATGGCGCCCTGAGGGCCGCCCTGTGCCTCTCCGCCCTGCCCCGGGCCGCCCGGAGTCTCCGGGGCGCCTTCAGGGGTTTTCGGTGGGGCAAAGACCTTCCCCATGACCTCCTCGATCGGGCGGCCGCGGGAGAGCCCGGACACGACGTCCGCGGACTTCCCCAGGATCTCCGCCGGGTCCACCCCCGCAGCGACCATCTGGGGGATAGCCTGAGCGGTCGCCGACATCGCGTCGACAAGCGACGCCCGCAACCGTTCGACCTGGATTTTCTTCTCTTCCTCGGCGGCGTTCACCGCGACGGGGAGAGAACGGCGCACCAAGTCCTTAGAAACGATACCTGCCCCGTCAACCTGCAACAGGTACACGAGCGCCTGATTCGGAGTCAGGCCCGCGGTGAACCCGTAAGAAACATCGACGTTCCGGCGGCCCGCGATATCCCGAGACGGCCGGTACCGGATCTCGTACGGGACGCCATTGTCCATCCCCGACACGGACTTTTCTTCGTCTCCCCAAAATTTCTCGTCCATCGCCAGGCACTTGCCCAGGACCCGGGAGAAGTGGTCCGTGAACACCATTTGCGCGGCGGACACCTGCGTGTCCCACCCGGCCATCAACTGCTGAACCCCACGGCCCGTGATCACCGACGCGTCGATGCTGCCCGTCCTGGCCTCTGGGGACCCCGCGGCGCGCCGGGTCTCTTCCTTCAACAGCTCAGCCGCGTTGAACGCCTGTGCGGGCATGTCCAGGCGGGCCCGGCCTACCGCGGCGGCGCCGGTATTCGTGTGGAGCACCGCGCCCGGGCCCATCGGCACGCTGGCAACGTCCATCGGGACCACGAGAGGCGCGTTCACCGCGTCGTCGACGCCCTGCATCGTCAGCATTTGCAGCCGGTGCGCCGCGAGCAGCACCCACGCCGCGTCGTCATAGGCTCCCCGCGGCGCCTCACAGTCCAAGCCCGGTCGCAGAGACGCAACGTACGGGCATTCTCCTAGCGGATTCTCGAAACGGTCGAACACGTGGTTACCGAAATCCGGGAGATAGCACACGGTCTCGTCCCGGTCCGACCATTTCACCACGCGGACACGGTTCCCCAACAGGGCCCCACGGAATTTGTTCTCGTCCAGCATGGCCAGCTGCGGGTAATCGGCGCACAG
>Ga0316579_10000154_pt1 | contig 19337 bp, 17 predicted proteins | sample J5NA_2_FD_203074 | JGI IMG/M metagenome (GOLD analysis project Ga0316579, IMG submission 203074) | Rhizosphere microbial communities from salt marsh grasses in Alabama, United States - J5-7_160517rDrA | ecosystem: Host-associated > Plants > Roots > Rhizosphere | place: USA: Alabama | collected... | reverse complement strand
CCGCACCGATCGTGCCCGGGACGCCGATCGACGCCCCGAAACCGGTGTTCCGCAAACTCGACGACTCCGTCATCGCCGAGGAACTCGACCGCATGCGGGAGGGCGGGAACCGGTGACGGCCTCCCCGCAGGGCCCGGTACGGGGCAACACCCCGCCCCGTACCCGGCCCGACCGGGAACGCGCCGGGGAGCCGGCCGACGGGACAGGACCTCACCTGCCGGTGGGACTGCCCCCGCTCGGCGAGCCGCTCCCCGGCCCCGTCGCCGACGGTCACGCGCACTTCGACCTCGCCCGGTCGGGAGCAGAACCCCTCGACGTCGGGACCGTCCTGGACGCCGCGGCGGCGGTCAACGTCACCCGGGCGATCCAGATCGGGTGCGACCTGGACAGCGCGGCCTGGACGGTCGGAGCCGTGGACCGGTACCCGCGGCTCCTGGGAGGCGTGGCGCTGCACCCGACGCAGGCCAGCAGGATCTGGTCCGGGGCCCCGCGGGACGCCCGGGACCGGGACCCCGGGGCCGCGGACGGCCGGCCCCGGGCAAGGGGCCTGCCTGCCCTCGAAGCCGCCCTCGCCGAACTCGAACGCCTGGCCGGCCACCCCCGGATCCGGGTGATCGGGGAGACCGGCCTCGACCACCACTGGGTCACCGACGAGGCGGGCAGAGCGGCCCAGGAGACGTCGTTCCGGCTGCACATCGACCTGGCGAAGCAGACGGGCAGCGTGCTGCAGATCCACGACCGGGACGCGCACGGCGACGTCCTGCGGATCCTTGGCGACCAGGGGGCGCCCGAGCGGACCGTCTTCCACTGCTTCTCCGGCGACGCGCAGATGGCCGGCGTCTGCGTGGACAACGGCTGGTACCTGTCCTTCGCGGGGAACATCACCTTCAAGAACGCGCACGGGCTGCGGGAGGCGCTCGCCGTCGTCCCACCGGAACTGCTCCTGGTGGAGACGGACGCCCCGTACCTGGCCCCCGTACCCCACCGGGGAAGGACCAACGCCTCGTACCTCGTGCCCCACACGGTCCGGACGATGGCACGGGTCCTCGACCTCGACCTGGAACAGGTGTGCGTGGACCTGGACGCCGCCTTCGAGAACCTCTACGGTCCCTGGTGAACGTCGCTGCCCCGTGAACGCCCGTTCGGGGGAACCGGTCGCTCCCGTTCCCACGGGCCGTGTTCCTGGACCGCCGGTCCGGGCATTACAGTCCCCCGTGCACATCACCCGAACGGACGATTTCTCGTCATGTCCGTGTCGTGGGCTTCACCCGGCTGTACCAGGTCCCGACTCTTTGGTCAGCACTACGGTTACGGACCACCGGCCGTAGGGTGCCGTTCACCGCCTTGGCGTACGGACGGGCGTTCGTTACGGTGGCCCGCGACAGCCGGGGTCGGACAAACGCCCCGGGGACGGCACGTACGAGGTGCGGCCAATGGTGACCGCCCGTACCTGGTCCGGACGCAACGGCGTCCTTCGGGGGGCGTGCGATCCCCCGGAGCGCCGTGCCCGGAGGACCGAGGTCTGGAGCATCGTGCTCGACATCCTCAGAGGTCGGACCGCCCGCATCGCCGCGCAGACGGTGGTGCTCGGCGCCATCGTCGGCGGGACGGTGGCGTACTCCGACATCGACAAGACCATCGTCCTCACGGTGGACGGCCGGAGCAGCGAGATCCGGAACAGCGCCGACACCGTGGGGGACCTTCTCGCATCTCGTGACATCACCGTGGGGGAACACGATCTGGTCGCCCCGGCGGTCGACAGGGGGCTCTCCGACGGCGACGAGGTCGTGGTCCGTTTCGGTCGGCCGTTGACGGTCACCACCGACGGGAAGCGCCGCGACTACTGGACCACGGAACTGACCGTGGACGGGGCCCTGCGGTCCCTGGGGATCCGGGCCGAGGGGGCGCGGCTGTCCGTGTCCCGGTCCGAGCCGATCGGGCGCAGCGGGCTGCGGCTGTCCCTCTCGACCCCCAAGAAGGTCACCCTGGCCGCCGACGGCCGCACCGCCACCGTCACCACCACGGCTCCCACCGTCGGTGACCTTCTGGAGGAACAGAAGATCACCCTGGGGACGCTGGACACGGTGTCGGTGTCCGTCGAGAGCAGCACGGTCGAGGGACAGGTGATCGCTGTCACCAGGATCGTCCACCGGACCAGGACCAAGACGGTGAAGGTGGCCCACTCGACCGAGGAACGCAAGACCGAGTCCCTCACGAAGGGCACCACCAAGACCATCACACCGGGGAAGGACGGCAGCCGGCAGGTCACGTACCGTGATGTGCTCGCCGACGGTAAGGTCGTCAGCACCAAGGTGGTGGCCAAGAAGCTCCTCACCACACCGGTCACCGAGGTCGTCCAGGTCGGGACGAAGCCCCCGGCCCGGGAGAGCGACAGCTCCGGCGGCTCCGTCGCAGGGGCGGACGGTCTCAACTGGAACGCCCTGGCGCAGTGCGAGTCCGGTGGCGATCCCCGGGCGGTCAACCCGGCCGGGTACTACGGGCTCTACCAGTTCAGCGTCTCCACCTGGGCATCGGTGGGCGGCTCCGGCAATCCCGCGGACGCTTCCGCGGCGGAACAGACCTATCGGGCCAAGCTGCTCTACAACAAGGCCGGCGCCGGTCAGTGGGGGTGCGGCGCGCACCTGTACGACTGACCGTCCCGGCCGCACGGTCGTGACGACCGTGCCCACGAACCGTCGTCATACCTCCGACGGCGCAGGTGAGGACGGCGTGGCCGTCGGCGGTGGGCGGACCTCAGCGGCGAGGTCCGCCCACCGCCGGACGGCCGGACCGGGCCCCGACCGTTCGACGGCCGGGGCCCGGTCCCGTTCCCCCCGGGCACCGGCCGGCCCCCCGCCGACCTCCCGCGGACCTGCTGACACCCTGGTCCGGTGACAGCAACCGTCGCCGACCTGCTCGGACCGGCCGAGATCCGCGAACTGGCCACGGAACTCGGCGTCCGCCCGACCAAGTCCCGGGGCCAGAACTTCATGCACGACGCCAACACCGCGCGCCGGATCGTCCGCATCGCCGGACCCGGTCCCCGGGACACGGTCGTCGAGATCGGCCCGGGGCTCGGCTCGCTCACCCTTGCGCTCCTGGAGACCGGGGCCCGGGTCGTCGCCGTGGAGATCGACCGGACCCTTGCCGCGGCCCTGCCCGCAACGGTCGCCCGGCGCTGCCCCGCGGGCGAGGACAGCCTCCAGGTGATCCTCGCCGACGCCCTGCGGATCGAGGCGCTCCCCGGGCCGGCGCCCACGGCCCTCGTCGCGAACCTTCCCTACAACATCGCGGTCCCCGTCCTGCTGACCTTCCTGGAACGTTTCGAATCCCTGACCGGAGGGCTGGTCCTCGTCCAGGCCGAGGTCGCCGAGCGCCTCGCCGCGGCCCCCGGGGAACCGGCCTACGGGATCCCCTCGGTCAAGGCCGCCTGGTACGCGCGGGTGAACCGGGCGGGCACCGTGCCGCGGGGGGTCTTCTGGCCCGTTCCCAACGTGGATTCCGGCCTGGTCTCCTTCACCCGCCGGCAGCGGCCGAGGACGGACGTTCCCAGGTCGGCCGTTTTCGCCTGCGTGGACGCGGCCTTCTCCCAGCGCCGCAAGACCCTCCGGGCCGCCCTGGCGGGGTGGGCGGGATCACCGGGACGGGCCGAGCGGGTGCTGCGGGACGCCGGGGTGGATCCAGGGACCCGGGGCGAACGCTTGTCGGTCACGGATTTCGCAGCCATTGCCGCCGCCAACGAACGGTCTCGAAGGACTGAACCGGATACGGATCCGGGTACGGGAACCGCTTGACGGTACGGAGCGCCCGATACCGTGGATCGGACCGCCGTTGACCAGATGGGCCACATCGTGGATAGTGACGCTCGGATCGAGCGTGATCTCCTAGCGTAGCTTCCGGACGCGGTGAATCCTTCCGTCATCCCAGGCCGTTCTCCGGGCGCCGTCCACGTCATCCGCGACAGACCACAAGCAGGGCAGAACAAGGCAGGGGTACTCGCATGACGACGCCCACGGCGGTGACCGTGCGCGCACCCGCGAAGATCAATCTTGAGCTCGTGGTGGGTGCGCCGCGGGCCGACGGGTTCCACGACCTGGCCACCGTGTTCCACGCGGTCTCCATCACCGACGAGGTCTGCGCCGAACCCGCCGACGACATAACGGTCACGGTCGAGGGGGCCCAGGCCGACCAGGTCCCGTGCGACGGCACCAACCTCGCCGTGCGCGCGGCCCGGCTCCTCGCGGCGCACACTGCGACCCGGACCGGGGCAAGGCTGCACATCCTCAAGGGGATCCCCGTCGCCGGAGGCATGGCCGGTGGCTCGGCCGACGCCGCCGCGGCCCTCCTCGCCTGCGACACCCTCTGGGGTACCGGTCTCGGCCGGGACGAGCTGCTCCACCTGGGAGCCCAGCTCGGATCCGACGTCCCTTTCGCCCTGGTCGGGGGCACGGCCGTCGGAACGGGCCGGGGGGAACGCCTCACGGAGGCCCTCGCGGTCGGTGAGTACCACTGGGTGGTCGCCCTCGCGGGGCGCGGCCTGTCGACGCCGGCGGTCTACGAGGAGCTCGACCGGCTGCGGTCCGGCGAGATCCTGCCGGCCCCCCGCGTCTCGGAGCAGATCATGGCGGCCCTGCGCGCGGCGGACCCGGCGCTCCTGGGCACCCGGCTGTCCAACGACCTCGAACAGGCGGCCTGCTCCCTGGCCCCGGAGCTCCAGACCACCCTGAAGATCGGACGGTCGTGCGGCGCCCTCGGCGCCGTCGTGTCCGGGTCGGGTCCCACCGTCGTCTTCCTGGTCAAGAACGCCGACCACGCCCTCGACCTCGCCGTCTCCCTCGAAGCCTGCGACTCGGTCCGCGACGTCCGCCGGGCCCACGGTCCGGTGCGCGGGGCCGAGATCGTCGAACATGCCCGGGCCTGACGGCCCGGCGTCCCCGCTCCCACGAACAGGACCATGGCACACCTGCTGAACGTCGAGAACGTCGTCGTCTCCTTCGCCTCCCGTCGCCTGCTGGACGCCGTCTGCCTGGGGCTGGACGACGGGATGCGGATCGGGATCGTCGGAAGGAACGGTGACGGCAAGTCCACGCTGCTGCGGGTCCTCGCCCGGCGGCAGCCCCCCGACGACGGCCGTGTCACGCACAGCCGGGGACTGCGCCTGGGAATGCTCGACCAGGGCGACCTGCTGGACCCGGACCTCGACGTCCGCAGGACCGTCCTGGGCGAGGTCCCCGACCACGTGTGGGCCACAGACCCCGGCGTGCGGGACGTGCTCAACGGCCTGCTGGGCGGGCTGGACGCCCCGGCCGTCGGGGGGCTGGGGACCGCCGTCGGCCGGTTGTCCGGCGGGCAACGACGGCGGGTCGCCCTCGCCGCCCTGCTCGCTGCCCCCTGGGACGTCCTGCTGCTCGACGAGCCCACCAACCACCTCGACGTGGAATCGGTCGCGTGGCTGGCCCGCCACCTGCAAGAACGCTGGCCGGCAGGTCGGGGGGGACTCGTCGTGGTGACCCACGACCGGTGGTTCCTCGACGCCGTGTGCAGCCGGACCTGGGAGGTCCACGACGGGACCGTCGACGGGTTCGACGGCGGGTACGCGGCCTGGGTGCTCGCGCGGGCCGAACGGCAGCGGCGCACGGATGTCGCGGAGGAACGCCGGGCCAACCTGCTGCGCAAGGAACTGGCCTGGTTGCGCCGTGGCGCGCCGGCCCGCACCAGCAAACCCCGTTTCCGCCTCGACGCCGCGGCGGCCCTCGTCGCCCACGAGCCACCGCCGCGGGACCGGCCGACGCTGCAACGGATGGCGACCGCCCGGCTCGGCAAGGACGTGCTCGACCTGGAACAGGCCACCTTCTCCTTCGGCCGGGGGGAGCGGAGCAGGCCGGTCCTGCGCGACGTCACGTGGAGGCTCGGGCCGGGGGAACGGGTCGGGATCGTCGGGGTGAACGGTTCGGGAAAGTCCACCCTGCTGCGCCTGCTGCTCGGCGATCTGGAACCCACCGCGGGCCGGGTGCGCCGCGGCAGCACCGTCCGGGCCGCGATCCTGTCGCAGGAGGTCCGGGAACTCGACGAGGTGGCGGGCCTGCGTGTCCACCAGGCGGTGGAAGGGGTCCGCGGGTCCGTGCGGATCGGGGACAGGGAGGTCACCGCGGGGCAGCTCCTCGAACGGCTGGGGTTCGCCCGCGAACGGGTGTGGACCCCGGTCGGGGAACTGTCCGGTGGGGAGCGCCGGCGCCTGCAGCTGCTGCGGCTGATGATGGGCGAGCCGAACGTCCTGCTGCTCGACGAGCCGACGAACGACCTCGACACCGACACCCTCGCCGCCGTGGAGGACTCGCTCGACGGGTGGCCCGGGACCCTCGTCGTGGCCTCGCACGACCGGTACCTGCTGGAACGGGTGACCGATCATCAGGTTGCCCTGCTGGGGGACGGCCGCGTGCGCGACCTGCCCGGCGGGGTCGAGGAGTACCTCGCCCTGCGGGCGGCGGCACCGGACGGGGGCGTGCCGGCCTCTCGGGGGACCGGCCCCTCCGCCGCGGACCGGGGGACGGCCACGGTCCGGGACCCGGAGGGCTCCCGGACCGCCGGCGGGGCCGGCGCGGGGGAGATCCGCAAGGCGCGCAAGGACATGGCGCGACTCGAACGGCGCCTGAACAGGCTGGAGGAACAGGAGAGACGCCTGCACGAGCAGATGGCCCGGCAGGCCACCGACCACGAGGCCGTGCTCGCCCTGGACCAGCAGCTGCGCTCCCTGCAGGAGGAACGGCTCGGTGTCGAACAGGAGTGGCTGCTGGCCGCCGAGATCGTGGGATGACGTCAGGTCCAGACAGGAACCACCGACCTCAGGGTCAGGAACGGACGCGGCGCGTCAGCGGAGGCGGTCGAACCCGATGACCAGGCGTTTGAGCAGCCCGGCGAGGGCGTCGCGCTCGGTGGCGTCCAGGCGGCCCAGCAGCTCGTGCTCCCACTCCAGCAGCCCGGCCAGAGCCATGTCCACCAGCCGCCTGCCCTCGGGGGTGAGCCGCGCCATCACCCCGCGCCCGTCCGCGGGGTCGGGCAACCGGACGACCAGCCCGCGTGCCTGGAGGCGGTCGATCCGGTTGGTGATCGTCCCGCTGGCCACCATGGTCTCGGCCATGAGCCGGCCGGGGGAGAGCTGGTAGGGGCTGCCGGACCGTCGCAGGGCGGACAGGACGTCGAACTCCCAACCCTCCAGGTGGTGCCGGGCGAAGACGGCCGTGCGCCTGCGATCCAGGTGACGGGCGAGCCTGCTGACCCGGGAGAGCACGCGGAGGGGGCCGACGTCCAGATCCGGGCGTTCGCGTCGCCAGGCCGTGACGATCCGATCCACCTCGTCGTGCCCGTCCGCCCGGATCCCTGCGGCCGGGTCCCCGCCCGCCGGACCCTGTCCCCGGAGGGGCGCGGCACGGCGCGGACGGCCCTGCGTCACCGTTCGCTCTCGGGCAGGTTCAGGCTCGGCCTGCGTTCCAGTCCGGACAGCCCGTTCCAGGCGAGATTCACCAGATGCGCCGCGACGTCGGCCTTCTGGGGCCTGCGGGAGTCCAACCAGTGCTGTCCCGTGAGGGCGACCATCCCCACGAGCATCTGCGCGTACAGGGGCGCGACCGTCGGTTCGAGGTTCCTCGCCTTGAACTCCGCGGCGAGCAGGTACTCGACCTGGCTGGCCACATCGCTGATCAGGCTGGCGAAGGTGCCCGTCGACTGGGTGACGGGCGAGTCGCGGACCAGGATGCGGAAGCCGTCCGTGGAGGTCTCGATGTAGTCGAGCAGGGCGAGCGCTGCCCGCTCCAGCAACTGCCGGGGACGGTCGTCCGTCTGCAGGGCTCCCGTGATGGCGTCGAGGAGGGTCCTGATCTCCCTGTCCACCACGACGGCGTACAGGCCCTCTTTCCCACCGAAATGTTCGTATACGACGGGTTTGGACACCTCTGCCGTGGCAGCGATCTCCTCGACGCTGGTCCCTTCGAAACCTTTCTCCGCGAACAGCCGACGCCCGACGGCCAGCAGTTGTTCCCGGCGTTGCTTACCGGTCATCCTGGCCCGGGCCGCCGGACGTGCGCTCCGGGGAGCGCCATTGGTGCGGGCCTCCCGCGATGTGGTCACCCGACCATCATGCCCTGAAAACCGCATGCTCCTGCAGCGGATGCTCCGGCGTCGACCCGTGCCGCCGGAGCATCCGTCGCGGAGCCACGCGCCGGGCCAGGGACCACGCGCCGGACCAGGGACGACGTCACGGATCGGCGGCCAGGACGACGGCCGCCGGCGCACGCCGGGACGATCGGGACACCGGGATCCCACCGGGACCCCACGAAGACCCAGAACGGTATCGATACGAAGTACCGACCACACCCGTACGAACCGGTCCCGGTCAGACCGGTGCGGCTCGTGGTCCTGCCGTGTGACATATCCAGAAGATCCTGAAGGGGGCCGGCAGGTACGATCGTAGGCGTACCAGCACGCACCCCACGGTCCTCGGGTCACGGTCCTCGTGCACGTCACGTTCGGTGCGGCCGGTCCTTCCGCCCTGGTGTAACGGCAGCACACAGGCCTTTGGAGCCTTGAGGTCCCTGTTCGAATCAGGGGGGCGGAGCTGCTCGGCCACCGAACGATCCGGTCCGGATCGCGACCAGTAGGATTCCGCTGCCGCATTCCCCTGGTGCCCAGGAGGCACTCCCCGTGAGCCAGCACCGTCCGTCGGCCGTCATCGTTCTGGCAGCCGGCGAAGGAACCCGGATGAAGTCGGCCACCCCCAAGGTGCTCCATCGCATCGGTGGCCGTTCCCTGCTCGGCCATGCCCTGGCCGCGGCGCGGGGCCTGCACCCCGATCACCTGTGCGTGGTCGTCCGGCACCGCCGGGAGCAGGTCGCCGCGCACGTCGTCGAGGTCGACCCCCTGGCCGTCGTCGCGGACCAGGACGAGATCAAGGGCACGGGACGCGCCGTGTGGTGCGGACTGCAGATGCTTCCGGACACCCTCCGGGGCACCGTTGTGGTCACGTACGGTGACGTCCCCCTCCTGACGACCCGGACCCTGGAGGATCTCGTGCGCGCGCACGAGAGCGCTTCCGACGCCGTCACGGTGCTGACGGCCCATGTCGGCGATCCGACCGGGTACGGCCGTGTCGTCCGCGACGGCGACGGGTCCGTCGTGGGGATCGTCGAGCACAAGGACGCCGACGAGGCCCAGCGCGCCATCACCGAGATCAACTCGGGGATCTACGCCTTCGACGCCCGCGTCCTGCGGGACGCCCTGGACCGTCTGGACCCCGACAACGCCCAGGGCGAGCTGTACCTGACCGACGTGCTGGGGATCGCCAGGGCGGACGGCCTCCCGGTGTCGGCCATGGGCACCGACGACCTCTGGCAGGTCGAGGGGGTCAACGACCGGGTGCAGCTGGCGGCGATGGGCGGGGAACTGAACTCCAGGATCCTGCAGCGGTGGATGCGCTCGGGGGTCACGGTCGTCGATCCCGGTTCGACCTGGATCGATGTCGAGGTGGAACTCGAACGCGACGTCACGCTGCTGCCCGGAACGCAACTGTGCGGGGGAACGCGGATCGGCACCGGTTCGGTCGTCGGTCCGGACACGACCCTGACGAACTGCGTCGTGGAGGCGGGTGCCGAGATCGTCCGCAGCCACGGGGTCGACGCGAAGATCGGGGCGGGAACAGGGGTCGGACCGTTCTCCCACCTGGCGGCCGGGACGGATCTGCAGCCCGGGGAGATCATCGGGGCCTTCGAACGGGCTCCTCGCGCCTTCGTCACGGTCCAGGACCGGCCGACGTCGCCCGTCGACGGTGCGGGGACCTCCGGTCCGTCCGCACCCGCCGACGGGCTCCACCGGCCCTGACAATCGAGAGGAGGGGCCGACACCATCCGACGTCGAGAACCGCGACACGTCCCCCGAGACCGTTCGGACCACGACCGGCGATCAGCCGTCACCCGCGTGAAGGGAAGAACCGATGACCGGCATCACCACGGCGAGTGAGAAGCGGCTGATGATCATGAGTGGGCGCGGACACCCAGCCCTCGCCGAGGAGATCGCCGCGGAGCTGTCGGTCGACCTGGTGCCGACCAGCGCCTACGATTTCGCCAACGGCGAGATCTATGTGCGGTTCGGCGAGAGCGTCCGGGGCTGCGACGCCTTCGTGGTCCAGAGCCACTGCGCCCCCATCAACAAATGGCTCATGGAACACCTGCTCATGGTGGACGCCCTGAAACGGGCCTCGGCCAAACGGATCACGGTCATCGCCCCTTACTACGCCTACTCCCGTCAGGACAAGAAGCACCGCGGGCGCGAACCCATCTCCGCGCGCCTCGTGGCGGACCTGTTCCGTACCGCGGGGGCGGACCGTCTCATGTCGGTCGATCTGCACACGGCCCAGATCCAGGGCTTCTTCGACGGCCCTGTCGACCACCTCTGGGCCCTGCCCCTGCTCAGCGACTACGTCGGCGCCCGCGTCGACCGCTCCCGGCTGACCGTGGTCAGCCCGGACGCCGGCAGGGTCCGGGTCGCCGACCAGTGGTCCGACCGGCTGGGAGCTCCTCTGGCGATCATCCACAAGCGCCGGAACCCCAACGTCCCCAACCAGGTCAAGGTCCACGAACTCGTCGGAGAGGTCCGGGGCCGCACCTGCGTGCTCGTCGACGACATGATCGACACCGCTGGAACGATAACCCAGGCCGCCCAGGCCCTCCAGGAGAACGGGGCGGCCGAAGTGATCATTGCGGCGACCCACGCCGTGCTCTCGGGGCCCGCGGTCGACCGGTTGAAGAATTCCGGGGTCAGCGAAGTGATCGTGACCAATTCGTTGCCCATTCCCGAGGAGAGGTCCTTCGACACCCTCACGGTTCTCTCGATCGCTCCCACGGTGGCCCGTGCGATCCGTGAGGTGTTCGACGACGGTTCCGTGGCCAGCCTCTTCGAGAGCAACGGCTGAGACCTGTGGACGCCCTTGCCGGGACAGCTGAACGAATCGAACAGCGACACGCAACCGATTTCCGGCGGGTGTCGGCTGAGGTCTACGATATGTCAGTTGCCTCGGCGAGGGCTGCCGCTCCAGCGGCACCGTGATCGACGCGGTGCGTCGTGCGCGGCGCTCGGTCCGGTTCGTCCGTGCCCCACCGATCGCAGCCGCCACCGCTGTCCCAGGCGCCTCGCGCCGACCATAGCTGCCGAGGCGTTCCCGCGCCTTCACACGAGGAGTCAAGACGTGCCCGAGGTCAAGCTCGCCGCCGAGCCCCGTTCCGAGTTCGGCAAAGGTGCGGCGCGGCGCCTGCGCCGAGCCCATCAGATTCCCGCTGTTCTCTACGGACACGGCACGCAGCCCGTGCACCTGACCCTGCCCGGGCACGCCACCATGCTGGCCCTCAAGCAGTCCAACGTTCTGATCACCCTGGAGCTCCAGGACGGCACCACCGAGCTCGCCCTGCCCAAGGACGTCCAGCGCAATCCCCTGCGCGGGGAGATCGAGCACGTGGATCTCCTCCTGGTCCGCCGCGGCGAGAAGGTCACCGTCGACGTCCGACTGCACCTGACCGGTGACGTCGTCGCCGGTGGCCTGCTCACCTCGGAGATGACCTCTCTGGCGGTGCAGGTGGAGGCCACGGCGATCCCCCAGCAGATCGACTTCGACCTGTCCGAGATCCCGGTCGGTTCCCAGATCCACGCCGGCCGCATCCCCCTGCCCGCCGGAGCCACCCTGGTCACCGACCCCCAGGCCATGGTGTTCGCGGTGACGACTGCGAGCGCCACGACCGAGGGGGCCGAGGGCGCCGACGCCGAGGCCGAAGCGGTCGCCGCGGGCTGAACCCGCGCACCGGGACCCGTCCCGGTGCTGACGCGGTGGGGCCGGCGGCACGTGCGCGCGGGACCGACGCCCCTCCCCCGGCCCCACCGCGAGCCGACCGCCGCTGCCGCCCTCCGGGACCCGAGCCCCGACCGCGTGCGTCCCGTGCCGTTCACGGGCCGCACGGACCCGCCCCGTCGGCCCCGAAGCCCGCCGGCGCTCGTCGGTCCCGCGCCGCGGCGCCGGATCCGTGCGGCTCGTACCGAAGACCGTGCGGCCCGTTGCCGTACGACTCGTATCCGAAGGGAGAACCTGGTGCTCGACCGGGCAGCCGGGTCGGCCGTCCACCGGACGGACGACAGGCCCTGGCTCGTCGTCGGACTGGGCAATCCGGGTCCCCGGTACGAGGGGAACCGCCACAACCTCGGGGCCATGGTCGTGGAACACCTCGCCGCGGAGCTCGGGGAACGCCTCTCGGCGCACCGCAGCCGCGCCGGTGTCGCCCAGACCAGGCTGCGACCGTCCGGTGCGGTCCCCGGGCCGAGGCTCCTGCTGGCCCGACCGGCCTCCTTCATGAACGAGTCCGGGGGGCCCGTCGTCGGACTCGTGCGTTTCTTCCGGGTCCGGCCCGATCGGCTGCTGATCGTCCATGACGAACTCGATCTGCCCCTCGGCCGGCTCAGACTCAAGCTGGGGGGCGGCGAGGGCGGCCACAACGGCCTGAGGTCCATCAGCGCCTCCCTCGGGACCAAGGACTACTGCCGGCTCCGCCTCGGGATCGGCCGGCCTCCGGGACGGATGGACCCGGCCGACTACGTGCTGAGGGACTTCGCCCCCGCGGAGCGGGCGGAGGTACCCGTGCTGATCGCCGAGGCCGCCGAGACCGTCGAGGAGGTCCTGCGCCAGGGATGGGACCGTGCCCAGTGCGCTGTCAACGCGCGCTGAGGCGCGCGGCCCGGTGCTGCCGACGTGCGTTGAAGCGTGCCCGTATCTCACGTACTCGTATTCGTCATCACGAATGAACTCTCCGTAATTAAATCTCGGCGGAGAGTGAGCAATTTATTATTCCTGCCGGGAGGCGTACCGTATCCGCAGCGTTCCGTGCGGCTGCGGATCGCGAACGTCCCCGATGCCTTGGGGAATGTCACGCGGGAGTGGCTCCGGGAGGGAGGGAATTCCGGATGATGAGTGCTCTCCGTGCCCACCTCCTACGGAGTGTAGGCGAATTGTCATCTTTGACCGTCGACCCTGTCATTCGACCGACGTGGTCCGGGCCGCCGTCCTATGCTCTCAAAGGCTGACAAACCGGGGGCCCCGACGATCCGGGGAACGAAGAGCCAGGGGGCGCACCCCAGGCAGCACGAGGTGGAACTGTACACACGAGGTGGAGCGCGCGCAGATGACGATCGATGCATCGTCGGATCACGGAATTCCCGATCCCGCACGAGCGCTCCATGATGTCGATCTCCTGCCCCCCGACAGCCCCCCCGACGGCCTGCCTCCCGGGCACGGATCCGCGGCCACCGGTCCCTCCCAGGTCATGCGGCTGCCCCGCCCGGACGTCCTGGACGACGATCCCGCGGTCCTGCTGGAGGGGTACCGCCGCCGTGCCATGACCCGGGACGCCTCCTCCGCGGTCCTCGCAGCCCTCATGGCACTCGTCTGCCGGTTCGGCCTGCAGGCCACCTCGCTCTACATCCTGCTCTCGATGCTGGTCCCCATGCTCTGGCTGGGGGTCGTCTCCCTGCAGAGGGGGTACGAGTACCGCTTCCTCGGCACGGGCCCCGAGGAGTACCGCAGGTTGGTGGACGCGGGATTCGTCCTGTTCACGGTCATGGCCGTGGCGTCCTTCAGCTTCAGGGGAGAGCTGTCCCGGGTCTACGTGATGATCGTCGTCCCCACCGTCGTCGTGCTGTCCCTGATCCAGCGGCACCAGCTGAGGGACTGGATCTACCGGCTGCGGGTGCGTGGCAGGGGGCTGCAGAAGGTGCTCGTCGTCGGACGGGCCGATGCCGCCGTCGCCGTGATCGAGAAGCTGGACCACGAACCCCAGCACGGTCTGGTGGCCGTGGGTGCCTGCGTGCCGACCGTCGGCGTCCAGGTGTCCCACGTGCACGGAGTGCCTGTCGTGGGGGACCCCAGCAAGATCCTCGCTGCGGTCGACGAGCTCAGGGCCCATGTCGTTGCCGTGGTGTCCCACCCCGACCTGTCCGGGCAGACCCTGCGCAGGCTCTCCTGGGCCCTGGAGGAACGCGGGGTCGAGCTCATCGTCTCCCCCGGGATCATCGAGGTCGCCGGTCCGCGCCTGTCGATCCGTCCCGTCGCAGGGCTGTCCCTGCTGCATCTGGAACGTCCCATGATCAGCGGCGGCCGGATGATGATGAAGGCGACCTTCGACCGGTTGCTGGGCTCCCTGCTCCTGCTGATCACCTCGCCGCTCCTGCTCGCCATCGCGCTGGGCATACGGATCACCAGCCGTGGCCCGGTGCTCTTCCGCCAGACGCGCATCGGCCTGGAGGCCAAGGAATTCACCATGCTCAAGTTCCGGTCCATGGTGGTCGACGCCGAGGACCGCCGGGCGGAGCTGCGCACCCTCGACGAGGGCAACGGAGTCCTGTTCAAGATGCGCAGCGATCCCAGGGTGACGCGGATCGGCGCGGTCCTCCGCCGGTTCTCCCTCGACGAGCTCCCCCAGCTGATCAATGTCGTCCGGGGGGACATGTCCCTGGTCGGCCCGCGTCCCCCCCTGCCGGAGGAGGTCGCGGGCTACAACGACGACGCGACACGGCGCCTGCGGGTCCGGCCGGGGCTGACGGGCCTGTGGCAGATCAGCGGTCGCAGCGACCTGTCCTGGGAGGAGTCCCTGCGGCTGGATCTGAGGTACGTGGACAACTGGTCCCTGGCGATGGACCTGGCGATCCTGTGGAGAACCGGAAGAGCGGTCCTGCGCGGGCAGGGAGCGTATTGACCCCGGTCGGCCGCCTGGGGGGACCGGACCCTCCTTCCGGACACGTTCGACGGCGACCGCCATCACCTGCGTCCGCTTTGAGTCCCTGAGGTACGGTCACCGAAGGTGCTCTGCCATCCTGACCGACGAGGCCGCTCCCGTTCCCACCCGAGGTGCCCGTCCCTCCACGAGGTGAATGCCTGGTATGCCCCTGAACCACGATGACTGCGACCTGGCGGTCCGGCTCGCCCGTGAGACCGGACGCCGACTGCTCAGGGTGCGCTCCGCGTCCCGGCCTTCCGCCGACCTGCAGGCGCTGGGGGACCGGACCGCGCACGAGTACCTGGCCGATGCCCTGGCCCGGGCCAGACCGGACGACCTCGTGCTCAGCGAGGAGGCGCCCGCCCCGGCGGAACGGATCGGGGCCGGCAGAGTGTGGATCATCGATCCTGTCGACGGGACCCGGGAGTTCGCCGAGCCCGGCAGGGCCGACTGGGCCGTGCACGTCGCTCTCTGGCAGGACGGGGACCTGGCCTGCGGCGCGATCGCCCTGCCCGCCCTCGAGGAGGTCCACGGCAGCTGCCGCCCGCCCCTCGTTCCCCCGGCCACCGGGGGGGAGCCCCGGGTCGCGATCAGCCGCAGCCGGCCGCCGTCGTTCCTGCCGTGGCTGGTCGAGGACCTCCGCGCCAGGGCGGTGCCGATCGGGTCGGCCGGCGCCAAGTGCGCGGCGGTCTGGAAGGGCGAGGTCGACGCCTACGTGCACGCCGGGGGACAGCACGAGTGGGACTCCGCGGCCCCCGTGGCGGTGGCCCGTGCCGCGGGCCTGCACACCAGCAGGATCGACGGCTCGCCCCTTCGCTACAACCAGCCCGACCCCTACCTGCCCGATCTGCTGATCTGCAGGCCGGAGCTGGCGGGGCCGGTCCTCGCCTCGATCGCCCGGTACAGCAGCGAGACTGGGATCCGATGAGCGTCACGACCGTGTCCGGCGAGTACCGGCTGTCCCAGCTGCAGGCCCTCGAAGCGGAGTCCGTCCACATCTTCCGGGAGGTCGTGGCCGAGCTCGAACGCCCGGTCCTGCTGTTCTCCGGCGGCAAGGACTCCATCGTCATGCTGCACCTGGCACGCAAGGCGTTCTGGCCGGCCCGCATGCCCTTCCCCGTGCTGCACGTGGACACCGGGCACAACTTCGAGGAGGTCCTGGCCTTCCGGGACCGCCGGGTGGCTGAGCTCGGGGTCCGGCTCGTCGTGGCCCGCGTGTCCGAGGGGATCCGCCGGGGCCTGGTGGTCGAGCCCCCGGACGGGACCCGCAACCGCATCCAGACCCCCGTGCTGCTGGACGCCCTGGAGGAGCACGGGTTCACCGCGGCCTTCGGCGGGGCGCGCCGGGACGAGGACAAGGCCAGGGCGAAGGAACGGGTGTTCTCCTTCCGGGACGAGTTCGGGCAGTGGGACCCCAAGAACCAGCGTCCGGAGCTGTGGTCCCTGTACAACGGGCGGATCCACCCGGGGGAGAGCATCCGGGTCTTCCCCCTGTCCAACTGGACGGAACTGGACGTCTGGCAGTACATCGCCCACGAGTCCATCGCCCTGCCGTCCATCTACTTCGCCCACGACCGGCAGGTCTTCGAACGTGCCGGGATGCTCTACGGCGTGCACGAGCACTGCCGTCCCCGGGCGGACGAGGAGGTGTTCACGGCGAGGGTCCGCTACCGCACGGTCGGGGACGCCAGCCTGACGGCCGCGGTGCGCAGCAGCGCGGACACCCTGGAGAAGGTGGTCGAGGAGGTGGCCACGACCCGGATCACCGAGCGGGGGGCGACCCGGGGCGACGACAAGTTCAGCGAGGCCGCCATGGAGGACCGCAAGCGGGAAGGGTACTTCTGACAGTGGACATGCTGCGGTTCGCCACGGCCGGATCCGTGGACGACGGCAAGAGCACCCTCATCGGGCGGCTCCTTTACGACTCGAAGTCGATCTTCACCGACCAGCTGGAGGCCGTCGAGCAGGCCAGCGAGGCCAAGGGGGACGACTACGTCAACCTGGCCCTGCTCACGGACGGCCTGCGGGCCGAACGGGAACAGGGCATCACCATCGACGTCGCCTACCGGTACTTCGCGACCCCGCGGCGCAAGTTCGTCATCGCGGACACCCCCGGGCACGTGCAGTACACCCGCAACATGGTGACGGGAGCCTCGACGGCCGATCTCGCCGTCGTGCTGGTGGACGCCCGCAAGGGGCTGGTCGAGCAGAGCCGCAGGCACGCGTTCATCGCGACCCTGCTGCGGGTCCCCCACGTGGTCCTCGCGGTCAACAAGATGGACCTCGTCGACTGGTCCCAGGAGGTCTTCGAACGGATCGCCGACGAGTTCACCCGCTTCGCCACGAAGCTCGATCTGCCGGACCTCACGGTCGTACCCATCTCGGCCCTGCACGGGGACAACATCGTCTCCCGCTCGCCGAACACGCCCTGGTACGAGGGACCCTCGTTGCTGCACCACCTGGAGCACGTGCACGTGTCCAGCGACAGGAACCTCATCGACGTGCGCTTCCCGGTCCAGTACGTCATCCGGCCCCAGTCCTCGCAGCACCCGGACTACCGCGGCTACGCCGGGACCGTCGCCAGCGGGGTGCTGCGGCCCGGTGACGAGGTCATGGTCCTGCCCTCCGGGTTCACCAGCAGGATCGCGGCCGTCGACACGGCGGACGGTCCCGTCGCGGAGGCCTTCCCCCCGATGGCGGTCACGGTCCGTCTCACCGACGAGATCGACGTCTCCCGCGGGGACATGATCTGCCGGCCGCACAACACGCCGATGGTGACCCAGGACATCGACGCGATGATCTGCTGGATGCACGACCGCCCATTGGCCCGTGGGCGAAAACTCACTCTCAAACACACCAGCCGCACCGTCAGGGCCCTGGTGAAGTCCCTGCGGTACCGGCTGGACGTCAACACGCTGCACCGCCAGGAGGGCGCGGACGAGCTGGGCCTGAACGACGTCGGACGGATCGTCCTGCGCACCACGGCCCCGCTGTTCGCCGACGAGTACCGGCGCAACCGCGGCACGGGCGGGTTCGTCCTGATCGACGAGGCGACCAACGCCACGGTGGCCGCAGGAATGATCCTCGAAGGGTAGGCACGGGATGATGCCTCACGGACCGCACCGGGCCGCGGGGGGCGGGGCGGACCCGGACCCGCGCCTGCACCTGCTGCTGATCGGTTCCAGCGGCGGGCACCTGGCGCAGCTGGTGGCGCTCGAACCCTGGAGCCGGGGGCACCACCGGCGGTGGGTCTCGTTCGACACCCCCGACGCGATCTCGGTGCTCCAGGGGGAGGACGTCATCTGGGCGCACCACCCCACGACCCGTCACCTTCCCAACCTGCTGCGCAACACGCGGCTGGCCTGGCGGATCCTGCGGGGGGAGCGGCCGGACGTCCTGGTGAGCACGGGGGCGGGTGTCGCAGTCCCCTTCTTCGTGCTGGCACGGCTGATGGGGATCCCGACGGTCTACCTGGAGGTGTACGACCGCCTGGACACCCCGACCCTCACCGGCAGGCTGTGCCGGCCCTTCACCGACCGGATGCTCGTGCAGTGGCAGGAGCAGACGGTCTTCTACCCCGGGGCGGAGGTCGTCGGATGCGTCCTGTGAAACGCATGTTCGTCAGTCTGGGGACGGACCACCACCCGTTCCAGCGGCTCGTGGACTGGGCGTCCCGGTGGGCGGCGGATCATCCCGACTGGGAGGTCCACATGCAGCACGGCAGCAGCCCCGCACCGGCCGGCTGCCACGCCTTCGCCTTCTGCGACCACGACCAGTTGCAGGAGCTCATGCGCACCAGCCACGTCGTGGTGTCCCACGGTGGTCCTGCGACGATCACCGAGGCCCGCCGGCGCGGGCACCTGCCCGTCGTCGTCCCGAGGGACCCCCGGCTCGGGGAGCACGTGGACGATCACCAGCTGCTGTTCTCGCGCCGTCTGGGCGGCTGCGGGCTCGTGAGCCTCGCGGAGACCGAGGAGGACTTCCGGACGGCCGTCAAGACGGTCGCCCGCAGCCAGGAGGAGCGGGAACGCTCGGCCCAGGAGCACGCGGTCCCCGCGGGGGTCTTCCGGGTGGGGGAGATCGTCGAACAGCTCGTGCGATCGCGTGCGGCCGGGCGCGGGCAACGCGGCCGGCTCGACCGGTTCCTGGGCCGGCTGCCCGGCCGGCGCCGGGGCTGAGCCCGCCGGCGCGGGGCTGCCGGCCCGGGGCACCGGGTCCCCGCCCTCGCACGGCCGTACCGGAACGTGACGGTGTGCGGCGCCGGACCACCGGCCCGGCGCCGCACACCCTCGGTCCCCCGGAGCGGACCTCCTACCGGTTCACCCGATCACCTTCTCGTCCGGGGCCTGCCCCTGCGGTCCGGCTCCCACGACGCCGTCCCGTCCCCCGCGGTCACGACCGTCACGGTGGGGGTGGCGGACGCGGCGGGCGTCGGCGTCGCGACCGTTCCCGTCCCGTCGTCGGCTGCCGCCGGCTGGTCGGAATCCTCCTGGGCCGCCCGCACCCCCTCGACCTGCAGGGGGTCGGACGAGGCCGAGA